>Ga0364873_10228_pt1 | contig 33496 bp, 32 predicted proteins | sample ExccelAu500001D3_2_FD_206928 | JGI IMG/M metagenome (GOLD analysis project Ga0364873, IMG submission 206928) | Enriched cells from Trout Bog Lake Hypolimnion, Wisconsin, USA - BchlTB.Aug07.5000.01.D3 | ecosystem: Environmental > Aquatic > Freshwater > Lake > Hypolimnion/Profundal zone | place... | reverse complement strand
TTGATTTTTTAGGATCATCGAACATCCTTACCAGGATCTGGGCTTTATAAAAATCTGTATCATCATGGATCCATAAATCATCAGCGGAATAGTCTGCACCTATTTCAACAACTTTTGGCGTAAATCCATCCAGTTTAATGCCTTTATTTTGATTGGCACCAAAAATCAATGGCTTACCATTTTCAAGAAAAAGGGCTTCTTCGGATTTGGTAGATTTTTCTGTAAATACTTCGAAAGCACCATCATTGAAGATATTACAGTTCTGATAAATTTCTACAAAACTGGAACCTTTATGTTGATTGGCGCGGATAAGGGTTTGTTGCAAATGCTTTGGATCCCTGTCCATGGATCTTGCTACAAAAGTCGCATCAGCACCCATTGCAAGAGCCAGGGGATTAAAAGGGTGGTCAATACTACCAAATGGAGTTGATTTAGTGATCTTATGTTCTTCGGAAGTAGGAGAATACTGCCCCTTGGTTAATCCATATATCTGGTTATTGAAAACCAGCATATTTACATCGAAGTTCCTGCGCAACAGGTGAATCGTATGGTTTCCGCCAATACTCAGGCTATCACCATCACCACTTACGATCCAAACACTCAGTTCAGGCCTTGCTGCTTTTAAACCACTTGCTACTGCTGTCGCACGTCCGTGAATACTGTGCATTCCAAAAGTGTTCATATAATAGGGGAAACGGCTGCTACAGCCGATACCGGAAATAACTACTATGTTTTCTTTGGGAATACCTAATGTTGGCATCACTTTCTGAACTTGTGCCAGAATTGAATAATCACCACAACCGGGGCACCAGCGAACTTCCTGATCGGTGGCAAAATCTTTTGAAGTGAGGGCAGGGGCTATCGTAGTCTGAGTCATAAATAAAATATTATTGCAAATTTATTCGATTATTATAGTTCCAACAAGAAATATTGAATACTTACTTTAAGAGTTCCTCCCAATATTCTGCGGCTCTTCTAGTATGAGGTATAACGATGGTTCCACCTACAATATTGGCCACTGCAAAGACCTCGTATACCTGTCCGGTTGTGATACCCAGTTCCCTGCATTTACCCAGGTGATACCGGATACAGTCATCACAGCGAAGCACCATGCTGGCTACCAAGCCCAGCATTTCTTTGGTCTTTTTGTCTAGTTCACCAGCTTCATAGGTATTGGTATCCAGGTTCCATAACCTTTTCATCACCAGGTTATCCTTGCTCAGAATTACGGTATTCATTCTTTCACGGTACGTATTAAATTCATTGATCAGATCGCTCATATGGTATGTTTTTAGTCTAAAATTACTTTAACAGTGTATCCATTCTGCATTTCATTCATCATTTTCTTTATACAGGTTTATCCGGATTCCTTAAATTGGGATATAATAAGGAATTATGAAAATACCCATGCTAATTGTTTGTCTGGCTTTAATTTCCTCCGGCACAAACGCACAGTTAACAAAGGAAAAGATCAAAGTGACAGATTTACTGAACATAAAGTCTGTCAATGGTGTAAACCTGAATACTGATGGAAGTCTGGCAGCTTTTACACTCACGAGCATTGAAGCAGATCCCGATACTAAGAGTGAATTCAAGTATGTAAGCCAGGTTTATGTAGCACCTACTGATGGTAGTGCGCCTCCAAAACAGTTTACATCGGGAAAGGAAAATGCCTCACAGGCTATATTTAGTCCGGACGGTAAACAACTTGCTTTTGTAAGGGTTACAGAAGGGAAACCACAGATTTTTCTTATCCCATTACAGGGTGGAGAGGCTATTCAGCTGACCAAATTCAGATATGGGGCATCTTCTCCCAAATGGACCGCCGATGGGAAAAAAATAGTGTTTGCATCCAATATATCATTAAAGGATCTGTTGAAAGACAGCATCCTGAACCCCAGAAGGGAAATTCCCAAATGGACGTTTGAAAAAGCAGGATTTGCGGAGAATGAAAACCTGATACACAATTCAGCTAAAGCAGACCCCAATGGATCCATCAGTGAAATAAGGGCTTATCTGGAGTTGAATGAGGCTGATAAAAAAGCAAAAGTTTTGACCAGGCTACAATTTCAGGAAGAATCAACAACTTCCAATGAGATCAGTTTTACCCACTTTTTCATTACAGATGTAAAACCGGGAAACATACCCAAAGAATTGACACACGGTTTCTACAGGTATAGTGCCCTTGAATTATCGCCTGATGGAAAAAAAATCTATCTGTCTGGCAATATAGACAGTATCCAGCATCCAGACAGGGCTTTGGAATCTCAACTATATACTGCAGATGCTGATGGAAATAATATGACACTGCTACTGGGTGCTTCCGGCAAAAGCTATAACAGTCCGAAGCTTTCACCGAATGGTAAGATGCTTGCTTTTCAATTTGGTAGTACTGGATTTGTAGATATTCCACAATTGGCCGTACTGCCCTTACAGGGAACTGAAAAAGATATAACAGTTTATGGTTTAGACAGAAATAAAGGAAATATCCTTTGGAGTAATGATGGGAAATATATCTATACAGCGGCACAAAGCAATGGAGGTGTTCCGGTTTATAAGATAGATATCAACAGCAAAAAGATCGAAAAACTGAGTGACGACAATTCAGGCATCAATAGTTTCGATATTAAAGGCAACCTGATCGCTTATTCAAAGACGGAGGTAGCCGATCCCTTTGAACTGTATACAGGCGACCTGCAACTGATCAATTCAAAACGGATATCTGCTTTTAATATGGACTGGCTTCAAAACAAAGAACTTTCATTTCCCGAAAAGCATGCATTTACAGATGATAAGGGTTTGACTGTTGAATATTGGGTTATGAAGCCGATTCATTACAAAAAGGGTGATAAATACCCTTTATTACTGGATATACATGGTGGACCGAGTGCGATGTGGGGACCTGGTGAAAACAGCATGTGGCATGAATTTCAATATTTCTGTGCCCAGGGATATGGGGTTGTTTATTGCAATCCAAGGGGAAGTGGAGGTTATGGATCAGCCTTCTTAAGGGCCAATATTAATGATTGGGGAGATGGGCCTACCAGTGATGTACTGACTGCTTTAGACAAGACAGTTGCTGAAGGTTGGGCAGATACCAGCAAATTACTGGTGTCTGGAGGATCGTATGCGGGGTACCTTGTCAGCTGGATTGTTGGACATGATCATCGTTTTAAAGCAGCCTGCTCACAAAGGGGGGTATATGATTTAAGCACTTTTTTTGGCGAGGGAAATGCCTGGAGGCTTGTACCCAATTATTTTGGAGGCTATCCATGGCAACCAGATGTGAAAAAGCTGCTTGACTATGAATCACCTATAACCTATGTCCAGAATATTACTACGCCTTACCTTATTTTTCATGGAGAAAATGATCTGAGAACCGGCACTATTCAGGGTGAAATGCTGTATAAGAGTCTGAAAGTATTAGGCAGACCAGTCGAATATGTAAGACATCCCGGGGCAACACATGAAATTACCCGAAGCGGTAATAATCGTCAAAGAATTGACCAGATGCTGAGGACCTATGAATTTTTTGAAAGATACCTGAACAGGTAGACATAAAAAATACATCCATTCTACTATAAAAGGCTGTCAAAGATCTGGCAGCCTTTTATTTTTTGATATCCTTCAACCAGTCATTTAAGCCTGCGACCACTTGTTTGGCAACAGCGGCCTGAAATTTAGGTTCGATGAGTCTTTTTTCATCCGCTTCATTGCTGAGAAACCCAATTTCCAGCAGACAATTCACAAAGTCTGTAGGAGCATTCAATGTAAAATTGAAGTTGCCAACATTTCCGAATTCATTCATTTTGAGTTCGAGCATTCTTTTCAGTACCGCTGCTGTAAGAGGCCTGAATCCAATATGCTTATAATAGGTACTGCTTCCATTTACAAGGATATTGGAAGATGAATTCAAATGAAGACTGATCAGCACATCCGGATTTTCCTTTTGCAAAAAAAGCACCCTGTCTTTGATATCAAAAGTGGTATCAGATTTACGGGTCATGACCACATTCACTTTTAGCTTTTTGAGTAGCTTTTCGACTTCCTTTGCATATTTGAGGGTGAGTATTTTTTCGGAGGCTCGGGTACGGATACCATCTGCACCTGTATTATCACCTCCATGTCCGGCATCTATTGCTATTTTAAGCTTTTGAAGCAATAGAACAGGTGGTTGTCTTTTAATTTTGATCACCAGATTTTTGTTAGAATACCCGATACTGTATCCCCAATGCTGGGAATGAACCAGGTCTATTGTTACACGGACTACATCATCTTCTACCTGGTTATAATATACATTTTTGATTTCTTTGGCTGTTGAAAGTTGTGTGATCCAGTTGGTATTACTTTGTACCCCATAAATGTCCAGCATTATTCGGGAAGGATCAACCTCCATCCAGCTTTTATAAGGCAGTTTTTCATCAAGGTTGATGGATATAATATCGAAAGTCGAATCAAGGCCCTGTACTTTCCAGGAATTGGTAAGGTAGAATGGTTTTTCCTTGATGGAAGTATCCCGGACAATAAAAGATTTACTGATAAAGGCAGAATGAGCCTTAGATAGCTGAACCTGATATAAATTAGCGCTACTGTCCACTATTTTGAATACAATATTGGTATCCACATAACCCATTTTAGCTGCACCCAACCTATCATCTCCCAGGCTATATTCCAATGAAGGAAGTTTTCCGACTGACTTACCCAGCCAGTAATTGGCTGTTGAATCCTGTGAGCATGCTGATAAAGTGATGAATGCACAAGACAGTATAGTTATCATCTTCATACTATGAAAATAATGAAAAGGCTTGTGACTGATCATAAAAAAAGCGGTGATAATAAATTATCCCGCTTTGGTGTAAGTAATAATATAGTAAGGTCTAATCGTATCTCTTCACTTTGGTAAACCAGAAATCCCTGTAGCTGAAAGTAACAGTTGCCTGAATATAATTTTCTCTGATCAAACCATTGGTCGTGGTTCCTCTATTTCCAACCTCAAGTGCACCCAGGATAGTAAGTCCGCGTAAAGAGTTATAACCAGCTCCAACGGTTCCGCCAAAGTCTTTGATTTGCTGACCATTCAATATGACATAGGAATTATTGATGAAAGCACCAGCCTGAAGAAAATATTTTTCGTAGGTATAATCCCTGAAATGGGTTTTGTTTGAGTATTCGAAACCAGCACTGTATCTGGTACTATTTGTTAATGCAGAACCAACGCCTGCATAATTTTGAGTTCCCCATGCCTGAAAGTTATAATCAGTACTGAAAGTATATTTATCTTTTAAAATAACAGACAATCCGCCACTGTACATATAAGGCAAATAATAATAGTTGCTGGTGTAATTGTCATTATTGTAAATCGTGGTATTTCCATCAGTTACCAGCAAAGTAGTGGTACTCCTGATCTTGGTTTGAAGCGAACCTGTAGCCCCCAATCCTATCTGAAGTTTGGAAGACAGTTTTTTTCTGTATTGCAAACCAAATTTGAAATACGGATTGGTATAGTATATATTTTTTGTTGTGGTGAGGGTACTATCCACATAGGAACTTGGATAAACGGTTTCTTCCTGTTGGGTATGACCAAAGAGAAAACCAGACTGTACACCGACTGAAAGGTTTTTATTCAGGATAAAGCAATTGGTGAAATATATTTGGTTGATACCACCCTGGCCCTGGTAATAGGCAGGATTGGTAAGAATTGTACCCAGAATATTTTTGTTGGCATAAAAAGAAAAATTCGATGTACTGAAAGGCAGTAATCCAACACTTGCAACCCAGAACTTTTTAACTTTTATGGCCAATGCAAATTTTTTGGGTTGCAAGTCTGAAGAATAATAACTATTCTGACCTGATGTACCTGAAATATTACCTGAATATTGGTCATATTTAAATCTGGAAGAAAATTCAAGCTGAAAAAAATGATTTTCCAAATTTGCAAATGAAGCAGGGTTTGCATTATACATGAACCTGTTGGACGAGAGGCTTATTCCGGAATTGGCCATCCCTGAAGCCCGGTCAAAGTAACTTGTTTCAATATCTCCAAGACCGATGATGGAATAAGGAGAATTATTGTTTTGGGCTTTTACAGTTAAAAATGCCGCAAAAAATATAATAAAAAATAATCCGGATTTTTTCATGTTCGTTGTAAATATATTATTGTACGGCTGTATAATAAATTTGTAATTCCAGTTTTCCATTAATTACTGTATTCGCATTATTACCGATGATAGTTCTATTGAAATTTTGCGAAAAGGCATTATTAGGCGGGGATAAAAGTAATCCATAATGATTGCCCGGTGCGAAATTAACGTTATTGAACAGGAATGATTTGAAATAACTGGTTAAGTCGTAGGTATAGCTAGTATTTACGCCCTGCAAATAATCGATACTCAGGTTACCATATTCCACGGATGTAGCACCACTGGCTGTAACAACTGTAATGTCGTTACCAAGTGTATTTGCAGCAGATGATGTTTGCGAAAGTCTTAACTGTGGAGGTAGAGGGTAATAATTTAGATAAGATCCGGGCATTGGCCTGATGACAAGAATGGCGCGCATTATCCTTGCAAAACTTGGCAATTGAAGGGCGTTAACCAAACTTGGGAAAGAAATTTTAGCGATCGTTCCCGTATTAGACTGTACAAAACTCATATTATTGGTAACCTCCGACGGTATTTCTCTATTCACAGAGTTGATGCCGGCAATTAATGATCCGGTTCGGTTGATCGTTATATTGTTATATTGATGAGGAGCATTACTAAATTTGAAATCAACTTTCTGTTCATTCAGAAACATTCCCGTTTGAGTATAATGGATGCGGAGTATAACACTATCACTAAATCCGATAGCCAGTTTACTAAAAGCGGGACTGCTTAATTTAAGGCCGGCCATATAATTCAAAAATGCGGCGGCAGTTTGAATCTGGGGGTCGTTTGTGTTTTTCAGCTTGTTGAATAATGCAATTCCCACAGCATCATTTAATCTGATGGCAAGCGTATCTGTTCTTGCCGGGTAATAGGTAAAGGAAGCAGAACCCAAAGGTGTAGGATTAGCCGCGGTAGTATCTACATTATACAAAGTAGTACCATTGTTTACAGGGGTGATCAATTGAGTTAACTGGTAAACATTAATATTTAAAGGCTGAGTGGTATCACCATAGTAATTACCTTTTTTAACCTTCAAGATCAGCATGATGGAATCAAAAATAGTATTCTTATAAGGCGGATTTAATGCATTGTTGGGTGAGGAAGTATATTCCGGAGGTTGGATTTCGAGAAAAGTTTGAGCTGAAACACTTCCAAGAAAAGGGTCTATATACCCACCAACCAGTCCGATTCCCAATCCAGAAGTCACAAATGAATCCACATAAACAGTTGATAATTTAGGGGTAAATGTATCCACCTTAACAATCTGAGTATTCTCAATATTCAGCAATTGAGCACCAAATTGAATATCCGGTTTGGTACAGGAAAATAAATAAATTAAGCTGGCAGAAAATACTAAAAGCAGGAGAAATTTATTTTTCATTCTATATGAAGCCCTCTGTTAAATGATAAAACTCATTGTTTAAAGCACGCAATAATAGAAATGACAGCTGTTAGAAAATTGTTACTATGGATAAACGTGATATTTACAGCTACCATTTAGCCTATTTTGCCTGCAAATTGTAAAAACGAATATACAAAGTTATTTTTTTAGCGACTCTGATTACCTTATTTTCATTTATGAAAATTATTAGCAGATAAAATAAACTTGTTTGTCGGCAAATTATGCATGAAAATCCATTTTAACGATTTAGCGATAGGCATGCCAAATAATTTCATTCAAAATTTCTAAGATGAAGCATTTGAAAAATCTTTTCTTTCTTACTACAAGTATTGTGCTAATTACGGTTTCCTGCTCAAAATCATCATCAAATCCTTTGACAAGTGGTGACTGGGTTCAACGATTCCAGATAGGTGGCTGGCCCAGAAGTGGTGCTTCCACATTTGTACTGGGTGATACCGGGTATATTGTTGCGGGCTTTAATTCAAGCAATGATAGTTGTTTATCAGATCTTTGGCAATTTGATCCGGTTAAAAACAACTGGGTTCAGAAAGCATTTCTTCCGGGTATTGCACGTCATTCCGGTGTAGGATTTACCATTGGTAACAAAGGATATATTGCCACTGGGTACAATCCAAATACAACTCCTCAATATTTTCAGGATTGCTGGGAATATAATCCCGCTTTAAATGCCTGGAACCAAAAAGCCAATTTACCTGATATTGAAGGTCCAGGAACAGGTGCAAGATATGATGCGGTTGGATTTGGCATTGGTAATTACGGTTATGTTGGAACCGGATATAATGGAAGCTGGCTGAAAGATTTCTGGAAGCTTGATCCTGTTGCAAATACATGGGTACAGATCACCAATATTCCGGGTAACAAAAGGTCTGCTGCAGTAGCCTGGGTATATCAGAATGTTGCATATATCACAACAGGTACGAATAATGGTACAGAATTGCATGATTTCTGGAAATATGATCCAAGTTCACAAACCTGGTCACAATTAAGGGATATTGCAAATACCAGTTCAGATACTTATGATGATGATTATACTGATATTATCAGGGATCATGCTGTAGCATTGGTTGTACCTAATGGAGGCGTTTGGAAAGCGTATATCGCTACAGGTGAAAATGGTGCGTTGACTTCCAAAACCTGGGAATATGACTTTGCAACAGATTTATGGTCTAGAAAAACTTCTTACAAACGTACTGCCAGACAGCAGGCTGTGGGATGGAGTTTCATAAACTTACAAAGGGCATTTCTGGGAACAGGTACGAGCAGTACTTTATCATTGGATGATTATGATGAATGGCTTCCTGCAAATACTTACAATGCAAATGATTAAAAAATATTGGATCTATCTGGTTTTTATCATTTCACTGCTTGTATTTATTGTTTCCAGTATTTACAAAAAGAAAGAAAAAAACACTGACCAGAAAAGATTTGCTATAAGTGTTCGAACCTTTAAAACTGAAATTGGCTGGGGATATGATATTCTGGTAAATGATTCATCAATGATTCATCAGGATATTATCCCTGGCGTTCAGGGAAAAAAAGGATTCAATTCTGAAGAGGACGCTGCTAAGATCGGCAACCTCGTTTTAGAAAAAATCAAACAGAAAAGGTTACCATCCATTACGCTACAGGAACTGAAAGATTATCAGATCATACAATAGAAAACAGATCATAGAAAAAAACTCTTAGCATTTGCTAAGAGTTTTTTTCTATGATCTCTTCAAAGGCCTGTTTATATGCGTTTCCTACAGGAATAGTATGATGAGGTGCAATGCTGATTTCGTTTCTGCTGATCGAATCAATATGATTCAATGCGACGATATAGGACCTGTGTACCCTTATAAAATTATCATCCGGCAATTTACTTTCAAATTGCTTCAAATTCTGCAGTGTCGTTAAAGGAGAGGCTTTCCCTTTCATATAAATCTGGGTATAATCCCGCAAACCTGAAAGGAATAGGATATCGCCAAGATTTATCTTAATGAGTTTATACTCGGATTTAATAAATAAGAATGTCCGTTTATGGTTATCGTTCCTGATCGATTTCATATATAGTGTCTAAGGTAATCCATTTTGCCATTATCATATACATCCATTAGCAGGTCGAGTTCAACATTTCAATCAAGTGCATGGAAATACCCAATCCACTATCTGTTAAAAGCTATAGCCATTATGATCCAGCAATTTTGCGGCGATCCTTCTTCTTGCATCTTTGGAATTGAAAGGTTCTACTTTTGTAAATCTTTTTAGTCCTATATGCATCATTCTTAATTCATCGCCTTCTGCAAAACTATTCAAGGCATCTTTTCCTGATTTATTGATCTTATCAGCCGCATCATAAATATACGTTCTCGCAATATCTGCATAAATGCCATCAGCAGCCGCTCCATATTTTTCCACCAGTTTAATGACCCTGAGCAAAGCACTTTCGCAATGATATACTTCAATCGCCATATCTGCGATATTCATCAATACTTCTTGTTCCTTATCCAATTGCATCATAAGTTTCTGAACAGCCGCACCTGCCACTACCAAAATTGCCTTTTTAAACCCTGCAATGTATTTTAATTCCTTTCCGAAAAGTGATTCTTCTTCAGCACCAAAATCAGGGATACTCATTAGTTCCTTCTGAACATTCATTGCTGGGCCCATCAGATCCAGTTTTCCTTTCATTGCCCGTTTAAGGACCATATCTACAGTGAGTAATCTGTTTATCTCATTTGTGCCTTCATAGATCCTGTTAATCCTGGAATCTCTGTACGCTTTGCTGATGATATACTCATCACTGAAACCATTTCCACCATGTACTTGTACCCCTTCATCCACAATATAATCAAGCACTTCACTTCCAAATACTTTCAGCATGGCACACTCGATAGCATATTCCTCTGCTGCACCCAATAATCCCTTTTCAAAAGACTGGCCATTTTTGACTAATTCTGCTTCACAGTAATCAATCATTTTTGATGTTCGGTACAATGCACTTTCTGCAACCCAGATCCGGATGGCCATCTCAGCCAGTTTATGCCGGATCGCTCCAAATTTTGCAATGGGCATTTTGAATTGTTCTCTGGTAGCTGCATATTGAATGGTGGTGGTGGTAGCCCTTTTACTGCCCCCTAATGCAGCAGCACATAATTTTAAACGCCCGATATTTAAAATATTGAAAGCGATGATATGTCCCTTTCCTATTTCGCCAAGCACATTTTCAACCGGTACTTTGCAATCCTGAAAATACAGTTGAACAGTTGATGATCCTTTGATACCCATTTTATGCTCTTCGGGCCCCCTTGTAAATCCTTCAAAATCCCTTTCCACGATAAACGCAGTAAACTTGTCACCATCAATTTTTGCAAATACGGTATACACATCGGCAAATCCGCCATTTGTGATCCAGCATTTTTGTCCATTCAGCAGATAATGCGTTCCTTCAGGGTTAAGCTTTGCTGTTGTTTTTGCACCCAGGGCATCACTCCCACTATTGGGTTCGGTTAGTCCGTATGCCCCTTTCCATTCACCACTGGCCAGTTTGGGGATATATTTCTGTTTTTGTTCCTCTGTTCCAAAATAAAGGATAGGCAAAGTACCTATTCCGGTATGAGCAGCTATGGCAACTGAAAATGAATGACCTCCGCCAAGCCCTTCATTTACTATAGTTGATGTTACAAAATCCTTACCCAATCCTCCATATATTTCTGGGAAGGAAGTACCCAGTAATCCCTGTTCGCCTGCCTTTGCAAGAAGAGAAGGCATTAATCCAGGGGTTAATTTATCAATGTTTTCAATCTGTGGATAGATTTCTGTATCCAGAAATTGCTGACACATTTCCATCACCATTTTTTGTTCTTCATCAAAATCCTCAGGAATAAAGGTATCCAAGGGATTAGTTTCCTTGATTAACCATTCACCACCTTTTAGTGAACTGATCTGTTGTACTGAAGTTGACATGGCATTTAATTATTAGTAGTTGTGGAATTATGTTAAATTATCATAAACTTGTTGAAACACTTTCTTTACCGTTTCAATATCCTCCTTATGTACCCCAACCAGTGCCTCACTCATGGTTAGATTAGCCAGATCAATAGTTTGTTGTTGCAGGTCTTTTGCATTTTCAGTCAAACAAACCAGGTTGATTCTTCTGTCTGATGCAGAGGGCATTCTTTTCACCAGTTCCTGTTTTTCAAGATTGTCGATCAATCTGGTGATACTGGGCTTATCCCTAAAAGTCCTGTTACACAATTCCTGCTGACTCAGGCAATCCTCTTTCCACAAATGATATAAGACACTCCATTGTTCAATGGTGATCTCCAAGCCTGCCTGCCTGAAATTTTTTTGTAACCGCCTGGCAACAGCTGTAGATGCCATGCCATTGATGACACTGTATAATTCCCCTCTTTTAAATTGGTTGTTTGGCATATAGTTAGTTATGCAACTAATTTCAAAATTGATGTATCTTTATGATATTTCCAACTATTCCTTCGTTAATTTTCTTTAACCTTGAATTTCTAAAATTTGAACCATCGCTTTCTTACATATCATGATTCATCCATCAGCTATTCACAATTTGGGAATGGCCAAACGCTTTTGATTTGTTTGCATGGATATGGAGAAGATGCTGCAAGTTTTGCATTTCTTGAACCGTTTATCGGATCAGACTTTACCTGTATTGCACTTGAAATGCCTTTTCATGGCAATACTAACTGGAATGAGTCTTATCCCTTTACTGTGACCATTCTTACTGAAATCATTGAATTGATATGGCAAGGCCCTGTTGAAAATGCGTATGTAATGGGCTATAGCATGGGTGGAAGAATTGCCCTCCAGTTACTGGAATATATTCCTGCTTGTATCTGCAAACTTATCCTGGTTGCACCTGATGGTTTACAAAAAAATATCTGGTATACATTGTCTACTCAAAACAGCGTTGGAAATACCCTTTTTCATTATACAATGCGTAATCCAGCCTGGTTTTTTTCTACAGTAAGCCTTTTTTATAAAATGGGTTTCATCAATAAAAGTATTTACAATTTTGTACATTTTTACCTCGATGATGCTGAACGCAGAATGCTGCTGTACCAGCGATGGACTATTTTACGGAAATTCAATCCCCGCATATCCATTTTACAAAAAATGATACAGCATCATAAAATCAATCTTAGAATGCTTTATGGTAAATATGACAGGATCATTCTTTCGAAAAGGGGCTATAGATTGATGAAACATCTTGAAGAGAATGTGCAATTACTTGAGATAGATGCAGGACATCAACTTTTAAAAATTAAATATAAGGATGTATTACTCTCGCTGATTTACACTTAAAATAGTTACTTTGTTAGATGTGGTCATTTCTTATATTGTTTATTAGCATCCTTCTGTTGTTGCTATATTCTTCACTGATCATCTTGTATAGGATCTGGTTCAAGCGCCTCGTTCCGTTTTCTGTTTCTGTTGATCATAGTCCAAAGACCAGCTTTTCGGTTATCATTCCTGCCAGAAATGAAGCCTTGAATATCTATGCTTGCCTCAGTTCAATATTAAACCAGGAGTATCCGGGAAAATTATTTGAAGTTATTGTAATTGATGATTTTTCTACAGACAACACGGTAACCATCATCAAAACCCTGCAAACAAAACATGCTAATCTTCAACTGATTCAATTGGCAGATGAGCTGCAGGGTGAAAAGATCAATGCCTATAAAAAAAAGGCAATTGAAATAGGAATAAGGAAGTCCAGTGGAGATTGGATTGTTACCACAGATGCTGATTGCAGTGCTGAAAAACAATGGTTGTGTACCCTTGATGCCACTATTCAGTTCAACCAACCAGTTTTTATTGCAGCACCGGTTGTATTCAAAAAAGATAAGACTTTGTTAGCCTTGTTTCAATATTTTGACTTCTTAAGTCTGCAGGGAATAACTGCCGCTTCAGTCTCTGCCGGCTTTCACAGCATGTGCAATGGTGCGAACCTGGCTTATGAAAAAGCTGTATTTTATGAAGTTGATGGATTTGCCGGCATTGATATGATAGCGAGTGGAGATGATATGCTATTAATGAATAAAATGAAAGAAAAATATCCTGAAAGGATCTCTTATGTATTTTCTAAGGATGCAATCATTGCTACTGATCCTATGCCTGATCTGAAAAGCTTTTTGAACCAAAGAATACGATGGGCAAGTAAGGCGGATACTTATAAAGACAAAGGAATCTTTTTTGTGCTGCTCCTGGTGTATTGCTTTAACGTTTCTTTATGTCTGCTTTTTATAACCGCCCTTTTCAATCATCAGCTCATCTTCTTATTTTTTCTTGTTGTATTGCTGAAGACGGTCGTTGAATTATCATTCATACTGCCTGTTCTTCGATTTTTCGGAAATACGGGTGCCATTTGGTTTCCTTTACTACAACCATTTCATATTATCTACACCGTTGTTGCAGGATGGCTTGGAAAATTTGGCAATTACAGCTGGAAAGAAAGACAGGTTAAATAATAAACCCGGATATTTTTATCCGGGCTTAATATCTGTAATCCCATTTATTGAAGTATGAGTAGATCATTGGATTATTGGGTACTGATCTTGGTCGTTGCTGTAGATTCTATCTTTTGTTTTACTGGATGTTCCAATAGGATCAGGAATCCCAAACAAAGCCAGAACAGGCTTCCGATCTTATCTGTCTCAATTAGATCACTCAGCATATTCAAAGTGAGTATCATGGTAATCACGACGCCGATGGTCATCGCACAGTATTTGTAGAATGGATCATGCAATTTAAGGTACAGAGTTTGAGACCTTATCAGCATTGAGCCAAAAAGAACCAATATAATGATCAAACCTGGTATACCCTGCTCAAGGGCGGTTTTCAGAAGATAATTATGCACGGTTGAATGATCATTGTTGCTACTTACCCAGGTTTTGAACAAATTACTGGTGTATATTTTGTAATTGGCATAGAAATTATTGGGACCAAAGCCTGAATATGGTTTTGCTGCTATCATTTTCACTGCAGCAATCCATCGGTAAAACCTTTCCGCATCCGAAACATCTTTTAGTGATACGGTTGCTTTGAGATGTTCAGTGAAATTAGTATGAAATATGGTATGTGTATAATCAGGCGCAAATCTCAAATAATTATTATTGTGATTAAGCCAAACACACAGCATAAACATACTAACACAAAAAAGCACAATTGCTTCCTTCATCCTATTGAAATGAATAATTACAGCAGTTATGATTCCAGCCAGTAAAGCAACCCATGCTCCCCTTGAAAAGGATAATATTAATCCGGCTACTGCAATTACAATCGATGCCAGCATCCATTTTTTGAAGGGATTGTTCTTAGATGTCAAATACCATATACAGCAGGAAACAGCGATCAGGCAGACCAGCATGGCAGAATAATTGACATGATTTCTAAAATAGGGATCATAAATTTTTTTTACGCCCTCAAATGAGAATGAGAGGAATGAATGCCTGATCAATGCCTGACAAACAACAAATAACATCGGTAATAACAAACAATAGGCTACTTTAATAAAATCCTTTTTCGTTTCAATCATTATTTGCGGAAGTAAAACAAAAGGAATGATATACCAGGTCCTGGCCAATAAAAACTTAATAGACAGTATGGGATTGGTTGAAAAAAAACAACACACCACTAACCAGCACATATGAATTATAACGATAAAAAAAAGGTTGCTTTTTAAACAGGATCTTGGAAAGAAGCGGGGATTTTTAATGATTGAAAGTATGAAGGCCCCGGTTAGTAGCATTTGTAATGGTTCATCGGGAAAGTCTAGACCCAGACTATCTGTCACTTCCAATTCAGTAGAAAGGGGTAACATGCAAAGCATGATCCAGAAAAGGAGCTCTGTTGCATTGATGGCGATTCCATAGCAAACGGGGAATAAAAGCCAAATAAAAGGAATGAGCATCCACCAGAATTGGTTGGTCCAAACAGACAGGATCAATGCTGATATAAATAACAGAACATTGATCCATTGACCCTTTATATATGATATAAGAAATTGCAATTTAGGAAAGTTGCTTTCTTTCATAGATCAAAACCGCAATACTGGCAAAAATGGAGGCAATCAAACATGTAGTAATCAAAATATTGATCAGCAAAGGTTTATCATGATAAGCTGAAGCAGCTGCTTTTTGAACAATATACAAAGCTGCAGGAGTGCTGGCGATAGCAAGTTTCCACTCATTTTCAGTTTGCTGGTATTGTCGGATCTGCTCAAGGATAGACTGTCGTTTTGATTCAAATAACGCTTTATCCATTGAAGCATGACCAGAAGTTATACTGTCAGTTTCATCCTCATAATCTTTCTTTAGAATCTGCATGGCATTATGTACCTGGTCGAGATTAGTACGATAAGCTTGTTTCCAGATACCCTGTTCCGTTTCTTGTACTAGTTCAACGAGCCTGTTTGCGATCCGCATCGAAAGGTATTTATCCTTGGTCCAAACAATTATTTTCAATTGATTATACTCACCTTTTGAAACTTCGATATCTTTTTGCAAGAGCTTTAGTGTCTTTTTTCTTTTGATAGCGAGGTCTTTACCTGTTGTCTTATAGTAGGTTGTCATTCCGAATTCGTCTATCAGTCTGTAATAAACGGTATCAAGGGTAGCAATTCCGGTCAAAGTTTCAATATCGTCCCCATTACCCATGATGGAGTAGAGGTTTTGAATATTGTGGTTAAATAAACGTTCTTTATCTGCCAGAACAGGACTGGCAGGAATAACAATACTTTCAGACTTGTAATATTTGGGAGCAAAATAATAAATGATGACAGCCAGTATCAAGCTGCAAAAAGTGAAAATACTTATGAACTTCCATTTTTTTAAAACTAAAGCTGAAACTTCACTAAGATTGAATCGGATAGTTTGCATAACAAAGACAAGAGTTAAGGGTGTAAATTTATAAGCCTTCTGTTACAATAACATTACGATTATGGCTCTCATCCAGTGAAATGAAGGTTTCTGTCCTTTCTATACCCTTGATATTCTGTAATTTGTCATGTAATACATGCCTTAGTTGCTGAATGTCTTTACAAACAATTTCAGCAAACATGCTATAGTTTCCGGTGGTGTAATTTAGTCGAACAATTTCAGGGATCTTCTTCAATTCCTTTGCAACAGTATCATATAAGCTGCTTTTTTCGAGGTAAATTCCTATAAAAGCAATAACATCATATCCCAAAGCCTTTAAATCAACTGCTAATTTCCTACCTTTGACAACTTTTTGTTCCTCCAGCTTCTTGATACGTACATGTATCGTTCCGCCGGAAACAAACAATTTCTTGCCTAAATCAGCATAGGATATTTCAGCATTTTCCATCATCTCCTGAATGATTTGGAAATCGAGTTTATCAAGATTTAATTTTGATGCCATTTTTGTTCTGGTTTTTAACTATTATTCAATATTAGTGAATAAAAACTATACAAATTCGATTTTTTTAAATTTTTATTTAAATATTATTCAATAATATGGGTAATATGTTATTTTCGCCTTGTCAAAGTGATTTAACCAATACTGTGGGGTGATGAAACTTTTGGCAGACATGCCCTCTCGTCTCGGGGGTGAGGAATCCAGGATAAACGCAACATAGAGCCTTTCGCAAGAAAGACCGGGGTTGACCACCGGACTTTGTGTTACAGCTAACTTCCTCGTGTAGGTTCGACTCCTACCCCTACAGCTTTTCTTATTTCGGTGTTTTAAGGCCTTTGAAGTTTTTACTTCGAGGGCTTTGTTATTTAGTTTACTGCCTTACTTTTGACGCCTTATGGGACATAAAAAACTGATACGGTTTGAAGCAATCAAAACATTTTCCAATGTTTTTGAACATCCATCACAAATGAAAGGAAAATGGAACAGTTTCTTTAAGAACAATAATCCTATCGTGCTTGAGCTTGCTTGCGGTAAAGGTGAATATGCTGTTGGACTGGGCACCCTTCATCCCAATAATAATTATATCGGAGTAGACATTAAAGGTAATCGGCTCTGGAGGGGTGCAAAAACTGCCTTGGACACTGGTTTAACCAATGTTGGTTTTGTAAGAGGTCCGATTGATCAAATCACAGATTTTTTCGATTCTAATGAAGTAGCAGAAATCTGGATCACGTTCCCTGATCCTCAATTACGCCTTTCGAAAGCTAAAAAACGATTGACCCATCCAAAATTCCTTCGTAAATATAGTCAAACACTTCAACCAGGGGGAATTGTTCACCTGAAAACCGATAGCCCCGATTTATACCATTTTACCAAAATAGTCATCAACTTATTTGGATTAACGTTGTTAAAAGATACAGACAATCTTTACCAACAAACAGACCTACCTGAAGAACTTGGTATCAAAACCTATTATGAAAGCCTGGATATTGCTAAAAGCAACCGGATTCATTACCTGCAGTTCTGTATTGATAAAGATTTGCCAATAGAAAAAGATGAACTATTAAAACAATTGATCAGTGAGCACAGCATTAATTGAGGGTATCCATTTTTATTACGACAATGATCATTACATGGTATTTACTGAAAAATACCATCTTGACAAAGGATTTTGTTGCGGCAACGGATGCCGACATTGCCCCTTCAATTACGATAATGTGCCCGAGCCTAAAAGATCAGAGTTATTGGATCAACAACATTTCATAAAAAATGTAACTTCAGCGGAATCAAATTCCATTGATCTTGAAATCAAATAAAGCATCAGCAGGAAAAGAGCCCTTACAACCTGTTCTGAAAAAAGAAAACAGCTTTTTTCAGGATGTTTATGATGTAGTTAGACAAATTCCAAAAGGAAGGGTAACTACTTATGGTGCCATTGCTGCTTATCTGGGAACAAAAATGAGTGCCAGAATGGTTGGTTGGGCTATGAATGCCAGTTTTCAGGTAGATCCACCTGTACCTGCTCAACGTGTGGTAAACCGCAATGGAATGCTTAGCGGCAAAGCGCATTTCCAAACCCCTGCCTTAATGCAGGAACTTCTTGAAAAAGAAGGTATCATCATCGAAGAAGATTGTATTCTTGATTTTGAAAACAAATTCTGGAATCCTGCTACTGAACTGGAATTATAATGATCCACCAATCTTACATCTGCAATTATTAATCATATTTCAATGAAAAAAACCGTCTTCAGCTTCCTGTATTTGATTACTTCACTTTTTGTAAGTGCCCAAAAAAGTAATTCTTCGCTTTCCCTTCAATTCATAAAGGACAATTATACCAAACTGGAATCAATGATTCCCATGCGCGATGGCATAAAACTGTATACTGCTATCTATATTCCCAAAGATAGTGCTGAAGCTTATCCTTTTTTGCTGATGCGGACCCCTTATTCCTGTTCACCTTATGGACCCAACAATTACAGTAGCAACCTGGGACCAACCAAAGATTTTATAAAGGAGAAATACATTTTCGTTTATCAGGATGTCAGGGGCAGGTATATGAGCGAAGGCAATTTTCAGGAAATGACACCCGCTATTGATCATAAAAAATCGAATACAGATGTTGATGAGAGTAGTGATACTTATGATACTATTGACTGGTTGCTTAAAAATATTAAAAACAACAATGGCAGGGCAGGTATCTATGGTATTTCTTACCCGGGGTTCTATGCATCTGCTGCATTACCTGATGCACACCCTGCTTTACGGGCAGTATCTCCACAAGCTCCGGTAACCGACGAATTTGATGGGGATGATGCCAATCACAGAGGCGCTTTCTTCCTGATGGATAATTTTAGTTTCATGAACTTCTTTGATCACCCACGCCTGCAACCCTGGCAGCAATATCCACCGGTAAATAATAACATCAAAATTACTGATGTATATGACTTTTATCTTAAAGCTGGTGCTATCAAAAACCTGAACCGGATTTACTTTCACGATAGCAGCAAAATCTGGAATGAATACCTGGCCCATACCACCAAAGATGAATATTGGCAGGCCAGAAATATCAGACCTCATTTTACAAACATCAAGCCGGCAGTACTGGTTATTGGTGGATGGTTTGACGCCGAAGATATGTTTGGCGCTTTAAAAACCTTTGAGGCAATTAGCCAACAATCACCAGCTACCCAGGCCAGTATTGTAATGGGACCTTGGACACATGGTGCCTGGAGCAGGAATGAGTGGAGTTCTTTTGGGGGAACTCAATTTGGCACTAATACCAATCTTTTTATCCAACAGAAAGAACTGGACTTTTTTAACTTTTATCTGAAAAACAAAGGCTCCTACAATAAAACAAAAGCAACTGTGTTTGTAACAGGCAGCAACAAATGGCAATCTTTCCATCAATGGCCTCCTTCAAATGTAAAACCTGTTAGGTGGACCATTAACGAAAATCACCAACTATTGCTCAACAACACTGTATCAAAAGGGTATGATGCTTATATCTCAGATCCAGCAAATCCGGTTCCATACCTCAATAAGGTATCGGATGACCGGATCAATGAATACATGATCGCAGATCAAAGTTTTGCTTCCAAACGAAACGATGTTTTGCATTATAGCAGCCCGATCCTTGAAAAAGATATTACCCTATTAGGTGGAATTACCGCGAACCTTTCTGTGAGTATCTCCGGGACGGATGCAGATTTTATTGTTAAAGTCATTGATATACTTCCTGATGGTAAAGCAACTCAACAACTGGTAAGGGCGGAGATCCTGAGAGGTAAGTTCCGCAACAGTTATACCGATCCTGAACCATTTATTCCCGGGGAAATTACTTCAATTCATCTGCAATTGAATGATGTTGCACATACTTTTCTTAAAGGACATCGAATTATGATCCAGATCCAGAGCAGCTGGTTTCCACTGGCTGACAGAAACCCACAACAATTTATGAATATAGCAGATGCAAATGACCAGGACTTTCAAAAAAGTACAATTCATATCTACCATAACACGCAATATCCTTCAACGATTGACGTATTTGAATTGAAAAATTAAATCAACATAATGAGTGAATTAATTGCATCTATTAACGGTGAGCAAATTGCCCTGCACAAAGCGGTTTTGTCGGTTCAGGATCTTTCAGTTGAAAGAGGCTATGCCATCTTTGATTATTTCAAAACAGTACATGGTAAACCCATTTTTTTGGAAGATAGTCTGGACCGGTTCTTTCATTCTGCTGAAAAGATGCGACTTCGTATACCGTATAACCGAGATCAGTTGAAAGTAATGTTGAATGAATTAATGCAGGTCAATCAAATTTCGGAAAGCGGTATCAAATTATTACTGACAGGTGGTTATTCCCCAGATGGATACAGTATAAGTACACCAAATTTGGTGATAACACAACAACCCATCAAAAGAAATATTTCATTGGAACAGCAGGGTTTAAGATTGGTCACATTTGAACACCAGCGACAATTACCTGAAATTAAGACCACTGATTATTTGGCTGGGATTTTGGCACAGCCTTATGCAAAGGAACATCATGCAGCTGATATCTTATATACCCACAATAAGTTGGTACTGGAATGTCCACGATGTAACATCTTTATAGTCAATGCAGCGAATGAACTCATCACGCCAGGCCGCAATATCCTGAAAGGCATTACCCGAAAACATATACTGCTATTGGCATCATCAATCATGACTGCAAAAGAGTCTGATCTATCATTGGAAGATCTCTATCATGCCAGAGAAGTTTTTATCAGCAGTACTTCCAAAAATATAACTCCTGTAAACGCTATTGATCACATGACTTATGGAAAGGAGCCCGGTCCAGTAACACGTACCTTACAATCACTTCTTGAAGCAGTGGTCTATGGTAATGTTTAATGGTAGTAAGGACTGATCATCAGGTAAACAATAGGACCTGTTACGGCTACATAAAACCATAATGGCCAAGTGTACTTTGCCAGTTTTTTATGCGATTCAAATTCACCTGTCAATGCCCTGTAAGCGGTATATAATATGAATGGAAGGATGATTGCTGCTAAAAAAATATGTGTGAATAAAATGATCAGGTAAATGATCCTGATCGTTCCTTCACCACCAAATTTTGTTTCACCGGCAAGCAAATGATGTGCAATATAACTGACCAGAAATAAGATGGATAAGACCAGTGCTCCCAACATCAGGTTCTTATGTAACAGATGCTTTTTGTTTTTAACGGCCATCAGTGCTGCAACCAGCAAAACTGCAATAATACTATTGATCACTGCATTAATTGCTGCAAAAATATGTACATTAAAACCCAGATCAATTTCAAGTTTAAACCTGCTTAACAGCACAACTGCTGAAAACACCACAAAAGAAAATACGCCTATCAATAACTTGGCTTTCCCATCATTTTTCTGAATACTTGCCTGTAACATGACTTGTTGTTGATTTTTTATTTTATCGTTGGATTTCACTACTGCAAATCCTACAAATTATTTCTTGCGCGTACTGATAAATACAGAAAACAGAATAACCAGGATCAGAATAATCAACCACAACCACTTCAAACCAATAATTTCAGTAAATACAGCACTGGGTGCTTTTCTGTCCTTTTCTAACATCAGCAATCCAATATCTCTTGCAAGTTTGGAAAGATTGGTACTATCCCTGTCTAGTCCATCATAATATCCTCTTACCACCATATCCCGGTCAATCAGTACAAATCTGCTAGTATGAACAAAATCTGGGTTAATAGGTTCAGTACTGAATTTATCAACTTTCAGTTCTTCAAAAGCAAAACGGTAAATGGAATCCTTTTTGCCAGTAAGTAACCACCAGTTATCGGGATTAACCGAAAATCTATCGGCATAGGATTTAAGAACAGGAACAGAATCTCTTTCCGGATCAATACTCATCGAAACAAACTGCACAATACTGGTATCAATCCTATTGCGAACATCCCCACCCTTCATAAAGGATTGCTGCAATCTGGCCATATTTTGGGTAAGCTTTGGACAGATGCTCAGGCAACTGGTGAAGAAAAAATCCAAGACTATAATTTTACCCCTCTCGTCGTACAAATGAACAGAATCTCCATTTTGATTGATCAATCCAATATCAGATGTGGTATGCCAAACACTATCCTGGATCTCTTTGCCATTATTGATATAAGTTCTAACGCTATCCAGCAGGTATTTGCGGGGCATTACAACAGCTTTCTCACTAACCGACTGTAATATCATGTAACTGATCAAGGGTATCAAAACCGCTATCATCAGTGCCAGCAATGCTTTCTTACTCATATGATGATTGATTCATAAAAAAACCATCGCCACAGTGCGATGGTTCAAATATTTGTAAAGAAAAATCTCAACATTATTATTCCACCGCCTTCTTGATCTCTTCTTTCTTGATTTCTTCTTTTCCACCCTCTTTGTTTTCAGATGCAGACACCTTCTTTGTACTAAGTTCCTTCTTATAAGGATCATAGGTATTCTTCAAATTTTTGAAAGAATTTCCATCATACAGGAAAGCTGTAATAAACCATACAAAGAGAATCAAAGGAACTACAATGGTCATGATCAGGTTCTTTACTTCATGTTTCAGATGCATGAAGTAACCAACGATATAAAAAGCCTTGGCCAGCATCAGGATCACGATGCTACCTTTTAAAGCAAGTTTCAGACCGGCATTTTCCATTCCCATCATAGAAAAACCAATTGCCAGTTCAATGATGGTCAATACAGAAAGAATGACGGTTACCCGGATCACTTCTTTTGTACCTCCGCCATGATGTTCTTCAATATGTGCAATATGTTCCATGTTTTAATTTTAAAGTACTTTAAAAAAAGATAATGATTTGTATTTAGATCAGATAGAAACAGGTGAATACAAATACCCATACCAGATCTACAAAATGCCAGTATAAACCAGCTTTTTCGATCATTAGGTAATGACCACGTTTTTCAAACTTATCGGTAAGGGTCATGATCAACATAATGATGTTGATGATCACACCACTGAATACGTGAAAACCATGGAAACCTGTTATAGTAAAGAAGAAGTTTGTAAAATTAGTTGTCGATGCAGTACCATCTGCATTATGGAAAGGATTTCTACCCCACCATGCACCTTCATGAAAAAGATGGTTCCATTCCCATGCCTGACAACTTAAGAAAGCAAGTCCCCCAATGATAGTGAGGATCAAATTGATCACTACTGCGTTTTTCTTCATCTGTTGTCCAGCCTGAACCGCAAGCACCATCGTAACAGAACTGATAATCAGAATGAAAGTCATGATACTTACAAATACCAATGGCGCATTGGCGTTTTCACCGGCAAATGGATAAGATCTAAAGACTTCATTAGGATTAGGCCAACCGTTAGTAGCAAAACGGGTAGTACCATAAGCAATCAGAAAAGCACCAAATGTAAAGGCATCACTCATCAAAAAATACCACATCATTAATTTACCATACTCTACCTTGAAGGGGCTTTTACCTCCACTCCATAATTTAACGGGTGCCGCAGCTGTTGTAGTTGACATAAAATTGTTAGGTTATGTTCGCAAATTTATTAGCTTAACATCAAAATACGTACTTTATTTAAAAAAAATAGTTACCTATCGTATCCAGATTAAAAATATGAATAGGTAAATCCATAATATATCTACAAAATGCCAGTAGGTTCCTATCAGTTCCACAGGCAGACTGCTGTAATTTTTTACAGAACTACTGTATGCCTTTATAGAATAAATGACAATTGCTAAAACACCTGCCAGTACATGTACCACGTGCAACCCAACGATCACTGCCAGGAAGCTGGCTGCAGGATTGCTGCCTATCCCGATTAATTGAATACCATGCTGACCTAACTCACCAAAACCATAAAACTGCAAACCCGTAAACAGTACACCCAGAAAGGCTGTAAGGGTTATCAATGTCCTATAACGACTTCTTTCTCTGGCTTTAAATGCTTTCAATGCCAGATAAATTGTAAGGCTACTCAACAGTATAACAACAGTTGAATACCAGAATATGACCGGTAAATCAAAATCCAGCCATTTGCTTTGATTGCGCTTTACAATATAGGCACTGGTCATAGCTGCAAACATCATACAGATGCTTCCAATAGCAACCCATAGGGTAAATTTGTATGGATGAACCCGCCTGTTTTCCTGAACCCCGCTATTTGCTGTCATGTCAGTTAATTTTAAATCTTTTATAAAAAAGTAAACACCAGTTGGTTTACCAATCACATTACATTGCCAGATGAAGTTTATCGATGAGTAAAGACAGTAATACTATCGGCAGATAGATATAACTGCTGAACATAACCCTCCTGGCCGACTTAACATCCATACCTATATATAAACGGATACATTGTACAACCATAAAAAGGTTACAGAGAAGTACGATATAGAGACTAACCTGACCTGTCATATGAAAATAATAAGGAAGTATGCCCACCGGGATCATCAGTACACTGTACATGATCGCCTGAATTGCAGTAAACTTTGTAGGTCCTTTATCACTGGGTAATAATTTAAAGCCCACTTTGGTATAATCACTGTGAGAAACCCAGGCGATAGCCCAGAAATGTGGGAACTGCCATAAGAATTGAATGCCAAATAAAATCCATCCACCTGCTGCGAAATTATCCTGTCCGGCCACCCATCCTATCAAACAGGGCAATGCTCCCGGAAATGCACCAACGAGTACAGCAATGCTATTGATCGTTTTTAAAGGAGTATAGATATATGCATACAGGAATAAGCTGAAAGCTGAAACCATTGCCGAAGCAGGATTAAAAAAATACCACATCATCAATACGCCCGAAATTCCTGTGATCAACGCAAAAATATAAGCTTCCCGCTGTGACATTCTACCGGAAGCTACGGGACGCTTGTTGGTCCTTTTCATCTGTGCATCAGTGTGCTTTTCAACTGATTGGTTAATGGCATTTGCACTACCTGTGATCAGCATACCCGCAATGAAAAGAAGAATGATCATCTTCCATTCATATACCACTACATTCGGAGCCAGCAGGTAACAGATCACACAGGAAAATACAACTGTGAAACTCAATGTGAATTTCATCAGTTGGAAGTAATCCCTGATCCTGGCAACAGTACTTAGGATTACCGATGCAGATTGATCTTTCGTATGTACCATTTCTTCACTTTCCATTAAGCCGTATGATTCAACCTGAAAATCCAATGCCCTGAATTTGTCTCAGGGCATCAGAATCAGTTATTAAATAGACAGAATTTAAAATTAATGCTGTTCTTCACCTTCCGCTAAAGGTGTCGTTTGTGGGATAAAATTAGTACCGTCTTTACCATAATCATATGCCCAACGATATACTTCAGGTATTTCACCTGGCCAGTTACCATGACCCGGACGAATAGGTGTTGTCCATTCCAGTGTATTGGATTCCCAGGGATTCTGAGAAATTACTTTTCTTCCTTTGAATATACTATAGAAGAAATTGAACAGGAATAATAACTGTGTAGCGAATACGATCATCGCAACAGTACTGATAAATCTATTCAGATCAATGAACTGTTTGAAACTTTCCCAGTTACTATAATCATAGTATCGACGTGGCATCCCTGCAAGTCCTTCATAATGCATTGGCCAGAAAATAAGGTAAGCACCAGCTATTGTGATCCAGAAATGAATATAACCCAAGGTATTATTGAGATGTTTACCATACATCTTTGGATACCAGTGATATATACCTGCAAACATCCCAAACATAGAGGCAACACCCATTACAATATGAAAGTGAGCAATTACGAAATAAGTATCGTGCAAATGAATATCAAGCGCACTGTTACCCAGCCAGATACCAGTCAAACCACCAGAGATGAACAGGCTAACAAAACCAATAGCAAACAACATACCTGGAGTAAAACGGATATTACCTCTCCACAATGTAGTCAGCCAATTGAAAACTTTTATCGCTGAAGGAACTGCAATCAACAAGGTGAGTAATACAAATATGGAACCAAGGAATGGATTCAAACCGGTTACAAACATATGATGCGCCCAAACCAAAAACGCAAGAATAGCAATAGCAAATAAAGATCCTATCATCGCCATGTATCCGAAAATTGGTTTTCTGGAATTGGTTGAAAGAATCTCACTAACCATACCCATGGCAGGAAGCAGGATAATATATACTTCAGGATGTCCAAGGAACCAGAATAGATGTTGGAATAAGATAGCAGAACCACCTTCATTAGGCAGCGCACCTACACCATTTACATAGATATCACTCAGGTAAAAACTAGTACCAAAATTTCTATCGAATATCAACAGTATGAAGCCTGACAGTAAAACCGGGAAAGACAATACCCCTAATACAGCGGTAAAGAATAAAGCCCATATAGTTAAAGGTAATCTGGTCATACTCATACCCTTGGTACGCATGTTCAATACGGTTGCTATATAATTCAAGCCGCCCAGTAAAGAAGAAACCACAAATAATGCCATCGCTACGATCCACAAATCCATACCGGTCTTTGAACCTGGTGAAGCACTTCCCAATGCACTTAAAGGAGGATAAGCTGTCCAACCACCACTAAAGGGTCCTGTTTCTACAAACAAAGATGACAACATTACCACACTAGCAGCAAAGAAGAACCAGTATGAAAGCATATTCATGAAAGGAGATGCCATATCACGAGCACCAATCTGTAATGGAATTAAAAAGTTTGCAAAAGTTCCACTCAAACCGGCTGTCAATACAAAGAATACCAACACGGTACCATGGGTAGTAACCAAAGCATAATATGCTTCAGGGGTAATCTGACCATCTTTTACCCACCATTTTCCAAGGATATCTTCCAGCCAGGCAAAATGACTGTCTGGATAACCCAATTGCAAACGAAATAGTACACTCATCAGTCCACCCAAAACAGCCCAAACCATTCCTGTGATCAGGAACTGTTTAGCAATCATTTTGTGATCCTGGCTGAATACATATTTTGTAATAAATGTTTCATGATGGTGATGTTCCTGATGGTGGTCACCATGCGCTTCTGCTGAAACGCCTGAATGTGCATGTAATACTGCCTCGTTACTCATATATAAAGTTTATTCAGATTAGTTTATAACAAACCAACGATAAAGTGGTTCTCCTCTTATTAATTTTTTGCAATGGCTTTAGCTGGAATATCAGCCTTTGGTGCATCCGGATCTTTATCAGGAAAGGTTTGCAAATACAGTGGTTTCTGTTTAGCCATCCACAGATCAAAATCTTCCTGTTCAACTACTTTTATGATCCCCTTCATACTGTAATGTCCATTACCACACATTTGGTCACAACTGATCTCGTACTCAAAATTGGGATTGTTGGTGATCTTTTTCATTTCTTCAGTGGTATACTTGGGTGTAAACCACATGGTAGTTGGAATACCGGGCACTGCATCCATTTTTAATCTGAATTGGGAAAGACCTACATCATGGATCACATCTCTTGAACCAATCACCAATTTCACTGGCTTTCCTTTTACAACATACATAGCCTGCTCTTCTACAATATCATCATGCGTTGCAGGATCATCAGTGAGATTATAAGTGGAATCATTTTTCCATATCAAACCCAGACTATTGGTGGCAGGATCAATATTTCTGAAATATTTTTTACCCAGCACATTATCCTTACCAGGATACCTGAAGATCCATCCAAATTGTTTGCCTGTTACTTCAACAACCATTGAATTTTGAGGAGCATCTCCGGTAAAATAATACCAGTTGCGTAATCCAAATATGACCAGAACAGTTAACACAATGGCTGGTACAGCTGTCCACAATACTTCGAGTTGTGTACTATGTGCAAAAAAGAAAACTTTGCGTTTTTCATCTTCCTGGTATTTATAAGCGAACCAGAAAAGCAGAATTTGTGTAGCAACAAAAACGATCCCGGTAATGGTTAAGGTCATCCATAACATGGAATCTACTCTTTCACCCTGGATACTGGCAGATTCATGAGCCAGCAATGTTTTTCCGAACAATAATTTATTACAATACCATACTCCAATCAATCCGAGTATTAGGAAACTGATCATTAAAAAACCATTTACCTTATTGGTATTTTTGCGATTTTGTTCTTCCCCTTTTAATATGGCTACATATTCACTTGCCTTTGAGATCTGGAAGATGATCAGATAAACAAGCACTATTACTGCTATTGATAAATATAGTGTCATGATGTTAGGTTTGCTTAATATTGAGTAACAAAGAATCCGGTGTTAGGGTTGTATTTTTCTCAATTTTTAAGTGTGATGAATGATACTTTCTTTCAGGAATGGATGATACTTAGCGATCAGTGGCTTTTTGGCCAGTGCCTTGGCAACAAAGAGAATCAGTATTCCTACAAAAAAGCTTAGAACACCAAAATCCAACCATCCTAAAGTTACCGTTTCCTTACTAATGCTTCCCATTACCATCTGGTAAAAATCTATCCAGTGACCAAATACGATAAGTATTGCCATAAAAGTAACCAGGGTATAATTTCTTTTAGCTGAACGTTTCATCAGGATCAACAAGGGGCAAATAAAATTGATGATCAGATTCAGGAAGAAAATTCCTTTATAGGCACCCTGTACCCTGTGTTTGAAATAAATAGTTTCTTCGGGCTGATTGGAATACCAAATCAACATATACTGTGAAAACCAGAGGTAGGTCCAGAAGATAGAAAAGGCGAACATGAATTTTCCCAGATCATGTAAATGTTCCTGATTGGTATATTCCAGATAACCTTTGTTTTTGAGAAAAATAACCCACAAAGCAATCAAACTTAAACCACTTACAAAAGAACTTGCAAATGTGTACCAGCTATACATGGTACTGTACCAATGGGCATCAATACTCATTAACCATAACCAAGGTACAGTAGAACCTACAGTAAGGGCAAACCATACTGTGAATAAAGCTGCACGTACTGTATTCCTCCATATAAAATTAGTACCTGTTTCACCGTTAAATGCCGCTTCATCAGCTTCGCTGCTTAACTGACGCATCCTCCAGCCTAGTAAACTCCATAATCCCACTGCCAGTAAAGTCCAGATGGTAAAGAATTGAACATTCAGAAAACCGGCTTTTCCTTTCAGAACTTCGTCGTTATTCACTGCATTGGTATCAAGCCAATGGTAAATATGATGGTTACCGGTAAAAACAACGAATAACAAAACTGCTGCAGTAATGCTACCGAATATTGGTACCAGGGTTGAAATTGCTTCAGGAACCCTTCTGAATGTTTGCTGCCATCCTCCCATTGCCAGTGTAGTAACACATAGGAAAAACATACTGGCATTGGTAACCAATGTCCAGAATATGGTATTATACATGATCGTACCGATAAAAACGGCCTGCTCTTCTTCAGTCCCTCTTCCCTTTGTAATAAAACCAAGGATCAATGCCAATACACCTGCACCAATCAATGCATATGACCAGGTCTTTAGTTTTGCAGGAATCTCAAATTGTTCTTTAATAGATGACATGTTAATCTTTTATATCAGTTGTAAAAAGGTTATTATTTCTTAGCCGTAGCATCTGAAGGTGCGGCAGCTGCCTTACTTTCTGCCTGTTTTAATTTTATATACCGAATGATCTGCCAGCGTTGTTTCCTGTTTAATTGAGAAGCATAACTTCCCATCAGATTCTTACCATACATAACAGAATAAAACATCTGGCCTTCAGGCATGGCTTCATATTTTGCATCTCCTACCAGTGTAGCCGGTTTTGCAGGAAAAGGACCTTCGCCACCTTTATACAAGGGACCATTACCATCTAATTTGGTACCATGACAAATGCCACAATTGATCAGGTATAATCTTTCAGTTTCAGTATATTCTGCTTTTGTCAAAGAATCAATAGGACTCTGTACTTTTTTTGAAGCAGCATAACTGGTTGTATCACCAGGAAGATCTTTGGTCAAGGGAAAAGGATATAATTCGCCTCTCGCAATGGTACCAGATACGGGAAGATTGGTATAATTAATATTTGAATCCTTCAGACTTTTATGGTCTGCATAGGTTTCATAAGCCACGCTATAAGCCATATCCGGCATATAAACATTACTTGGATTACGCTGAACATCATTACAGCTGATAATGCTTACAGTTGTAACAGCAAGTGCTATGATAAATAATTTCTTCATTGTCTTTCAATTCTTTGATTAAGCAGCAACTATTTTATTTTGAAATGGGACTTCGTCTTTGTCATAACGGCCAAGCCACCATCCTTCTTCAGCGATCTGAACATCTGTTTCCACAGCTCCTGCTGAAGCAAGAAATCCTACCAGGTCATCCACATTTGTTTTATCAGTAGTCTCAATAACCATCACGAAAAGATCATCAGTTGCCCTTGGATGAAAATGATGCTTTTTTATAAACGGAGATAACTGCGAAATATAACAGAAAGTGAGTACCATACCTACAGCAGCGAATAATACGGTCAACTCGAAAGTGATCGGGATCCAGGCTGGTAAGGCAAAATGGGGTTTTCCACCAATATTCAGTGGCCAGTCGTAAGTAAGGATCCAGCTGATGCCACTCAATGCAGTAGTGGTACCTGTGATACCATAGATGAAACCAGCAGTATGCAGACTGGTTTCTCTCAAGCCCATTGCATGATCCAGACCATGTACTGCAAATGGGGTATAGATGTCATGAATCTTATAACCAGCCGTACGTACTTTCTTTACAGCCGGAAACAGTACCGCTTCATCATCAAAACAACCTACAACGAATTTCTTTTTTGCCATATAAACCTTCCCTTTCAGGAATTTATTGTTAAAAAAATGAACTTTCTATTTATAATTAACTAGCACTCTCATTCTCCACCACAGTATGACCATGTCCGCTATGTGCAAACACTTCAGCTGAAACATGTTCCAGATGACCCATATTATCCTTATAACTTTCACCGGTAGTCTTCAGCACATATTTGATTTCGGCAATTGCAATTACCGGGAAGTATTTTGCAAACAGGAAGAAACAGGTAAAGAACAAACCAAATGTACCCAGGTAGAACCCGATTTCCCAAACGGTTGGACTATAATATACAGACCAGGAAGAAGGAAGGTAATCCCTGTATAAGGAAGTAACAATGATCACAAAACGTTCAAACCACATTCCCACATTCACAATCACACTCATAAAGAAAGTCACATTCAGGTTCCTTCTCATTTTGCGGAACCAGAAGATCTGCGGACTCAATACATTACATGCCATCATTCCCCAGTAACTCCATCCATAAGGACTAAACAGGTTGGCACGGCTATACCAGAAAGTATATCCTTCGTATTTATTTTGACTATACCAGCCCATGAACAATTCTGTCAGATAGGCAACACCTACGATAGAACCGGTAAGTACAATTACTTTATTCATGGCTTCAATATGTCCCATGGTGATATAATCTTCCATTCCAAACACTTTACGGATGATCACCATCAGGGTCTGCACCATCGCAAATCCTGAGAAAATCGCACCCGCTACGAAATAGGGAGGGAAAATGGTGGTATGCCAGCCCGGAACTACTGATGTGGCAAAGTCAAACGATACAATAGTGTGTACAGACAATACAAGTGGTGTAGACAAACCTGCCAGTACCAGTGATAAAGATTCATGACGTTGCCAATGTTTGGTGGAACCGGTCCAACCGAATGAAGCAACTCCATATAAATGCTTTCTTAATTTGGTCTTCGCACGGTCACGCACAGTTGCCAGATCGGGCAACAGACCACTATACCAGAATAACAGGGATACAGTGAAATATGTTGATATCGCAAAAACGTCCCATAACAATGGGGAATTGAAGTTCACCCATAATGGACCACGCGTGTTAGCATAAGGTAATACAAAGAAAGCCATCCACACACGACCCATATGCCAGATCGGGAATTGACCCGCACACATAACGGCAAAGATGGTCATCGCTTCAGCAGCCCTATTCACACCTGTCCTCCAACCCTGACGGAACAACAATAGGATCGCAGAGATCAATGTACCGGCATGACCGATACCTACCCACCACACGAAGTTGGTGATATCCCAACCCCATCCTATGGTCTTATTCAGGTTCCACTGACCGATACCGTAGGTAACATCCCTGTAAATGGCATATACCCCAAACATTAATAAGGCTACTGCAATGTAAAAGCCAACATACCAAAGTTTACTTGGCTTAGCTTCAATCGGGCGGACAATATCTTCCGTTACATCATGGTACGTTTTAGTACCATACACCAACGGTTCCCTGAGCTGTGATTCGTACTTTAAATGCATCTGGTCTTGGTATTTTGCCATAACCGGCTTTCACCGGTTACAACGTTTTTATTTTTTTTTAATCTCAGTATCTTACTGAACAAACTTCTTATTACAGGATTTCTTTTATAATGAATCCCCAACCTATACTTAAGCTTCTTTCTTCTCTTCTTTTGCTTCTTCAGTGTGACGCACCTTTGCCAGGTAATTCACATTTGGCATAATATGCAGCTGTTCAAGTGAATAGAACGTCCTTAGCTTGTTCTCGATCCTTGTTACAGTGATCGCACTGTGCTTATCATTTACATTTCCGAAAACAATAGCATCAGTAGGACAAGCTTGTTGACAAGCCACTTTCACATCCCATTCATTGTTTTCACCAGTTTTCAGCGGTCTGCTTTCTTTCTTGGCTTTTAACTTTCCTTCCTGTAAACGTTGTACACAAAAAGAACATTTTTCAATCACACCACGTGAACGAACCGTTACATCTGGATTCAAAACCATTCTTGTCAGGTCATCATTCATATTCAACACCACATCATTTACAATATCCACCTGGTTATCTGGGAAGCTGTCTGCTCCTGTATAATCAGCCCAGTTGAAACGACGTACTTTATAAGGACAGTTATTAGCACAATATCTGGTACCGATACACCGGTTATAGGTCATCTGGTTCAATCCTTCACTGCTATGATTGGTTGCTGCTACCGGACAAACGTTTTCACAAGGTGCATTGTCGCAGTGCTGACACAT
>Ga0364873_10227_pt1 | contig 33524 bp, 22 predicted proteins | sample ExccelAu500001D3_2_FD_206928 | JGI IMG/M metagenome (GOLD analysis project Ga0364873, IMG submission 206928) | Enriched cells from Trout Bog Lake Hypolimnion, Wisconsin, USA - BchlTB.Aug07.5000.01.D3 | ecosystem: Environmental > Aquatic > Freshwater > Lake > Hypolimnion/Profundal zone | place... | reverse complement strand
CGCCGTCAAGATCTACGTCTGCAACGTCATGACGCAGCCCGGCGAAACCGACGGCTACACGGCGTCGGACCACGTCTGCGCGCTCGCCGCCCATGCGCCCGGCAAGCGGCTGTTCGATTATGTGCTGGTCAACCGCCAGCGACCCGACCCCGCGCTTCTGGCGCGCTACGAAGGGGTGGGGCAAATGTTCGTCGAGCCCGACGTCGAGAAGATCCGCGCGCTCGGCTACACGCCCATCCTGGGCGACTTCATCTCCGAAACCAACGTCGTGCGCCATAACGCCGACGCCCTGGCCGACGCCATCTTCCGCGTGATCATCTAACAAAAAAGCCCACCGGCCTTAAAGGCCTGCGGGCTTTTTTCGCAAAGGGTGAACGGTTGGTTTTACTTCACTTTAGAGCCGCTTAATGGCAGCTGCAGCTTCCGCAGCCGCCTTCGGCCTTTTCTGCGCCCTCTTCGCCTTCGGCGGAGAACGATGAGCCGCAGCCGCAACCGCCGCTGGCGTTCGGGTTGTTGACCTTGAACCCGCCGCCCATGCCGGCCGTCACATACTCGACCGTGGAGCCCGCGATATAGCGAAGGCTGACCGGGTCGACGACCATGCGGACGCCAAGGCTTTCGAAGACTTGATCGTCCTGTTCGATGTTTTCATCGAGCGCCATGCCGTACTGCAGCCCCGAGCAACCGCCTCCCGACACATAGACGCGCAACGCCAAATCATCGCGCTCTTGCTGAGCAATCAGGTCCTTGACCACATCGGCCGCTTCTTGGGTAAGCGTGAGGGGCGTCGTGATGACTTCTTCAATCGTCTCCACTGCTGACATTCAAAAATTCCTCCTGCAGGCTCGCCCTGCGATATCGAGGCGCCTTCTGCAGGCGCGGGAAATCTCGGATCCCACCGGCCCGGCGTAACGCATGGCGTTGCTCATGACCGGCTCTCCTTAACAACGATATTATCGTACCATACGTTCCCGGCGTTTTTTGGAGGCTCTATGAAATTTGAATAAGCTAGGGCGTGAATGATCTCTCCAGGATAGAAGATTCAAGAGCGCTCGGGCCGCGCGGGCCTTTTTTCTCGCTTCGCTCCCGCTGTAGCAATAGGGTTGTGTGGCTGTTACGGCGCTATCCAGTAATCCCAGCCTAAGGCCACCCTTTGCGAAAATGGGCCCGTCGGCGTTAGAGGCCGTTCGTGCGTCCCGGCCACCCGGCGGCGTCGAAATAGCGATGCGTCCCATACTGGGCGTAGCGGACGATGGTCTGGATGCCGTTCGGGGCGGCGGCGGATTTGATCAGGCCGGTCTTGATCGCGTTGGAATTGGCGCCGGGATGCCCGGCGAGGGATTCGGCGAGAACTCGTCCGGCGAGGAGACCGCGGGAAGGGAGCTTGAGACCGAGCACCGCCGCAATTGTCTGCGCGATGTCGGCGTTGCTGGCCGGCGCCGGATCGGAATAGCCGCGCTTGAAGTCTGGGCCTAGCGCCGCCATGAAGTTGAACGTGTCCGCGCGGTCGAAGCCTCCGTGCTGGCCCTGTCCCTCTTGCAGAGGCGTGTCAGAGATGAGCGCGCTGCTCTGGAGCGGATTGGCGGGGTCCTGGGCGAAGCTGGCGAAGTTGACCATGATCGCGGGATCGGGGAGCTTCGCCGATCCAAGGAGGCCAATCGACGAGAGGGGGAGCGTGCCGGGTATCGCGCCAAAGCGATCATGAACGAAGACGCCGCTGACGTAATCGAGTTGCAGGAGGGCGTCCACACAGCGCTTGGCCAGGGCTTTGGCGGCGGCGGGGTCCTTGTCGAAGAGATAGATCAGGTCGCCGCCGCCGTTGGCGACCACGGCCGCCCTGGCGTCGCCAGGGATCACCGCGCCGCCCGCGCCTCCAAGCAGCGCGTTGCCGGCGGAAGGGTGCTGGAGCGCGGCGTCGGTGGCCTGAGGCAGCGTTGGGTCGATTGGCTTGCAGGTCTGCGACGCGCCCGTTCCGAGGAAGGTGTCGCAATCGAAGAGCGGCAGGCCCAGGGCGTGTCCGAGGTCGATCGCGAGAAACCCCGGCGGAATGTTGCCCGAGGCGACATCCTGGCGCCCAGTGGCATTGTGGTAAGTGAATGTGGCGGCGTAGCTCTTGGTCGCGGTTCCATGCGCATCGATCTCGTGGTGCGTAATCGTGTTAAATCCGTGGTCGGACGTCACGAACACATCGGTGTTGGCATCCAGGCCCTGCTCCTTGAGCGCGGCGAGGATCTGCGTGAGGTTGTTGTCGGCGTTGCGGAGGGCCGCGAGCGATGTCGGGCCATTGATCCCCGGCGTTAGCTTGCCGAGACTGTCGCCCTGGTTATGCTGCGTGCCGTCAGGGTCGCGCGACCAGTAGACGATTGCGAATGGCTTGTCTGCGGCCTTGAACCGCGGCAGGATGACGCGGGTGAGCGCATCGGCGAAGAACTGCTGCTGGACCGTATTGGCCACGAGGGTCCCGGCCAGCGTGCAGTTGCCCGTGTAGCCGTTGCTCTGCTGCGACTTGGGCGGGGCGCCGTTGGTGCGGTCGGGGCTCTTGGCCGCCAGGGCAGCGTCCGCCAGCGCCTGCGCGATTCCCGCGGGAAGTGGGAGGCCGGTCGGGCGGCCGGTCGTGTCGTCGATGATGATGGTTTGCGGAACTTGCGCGACGCCGCCGGCGAGCGCGCCCTGCGAGACGTCCTGCATGAGCACCGGGCCAAGCTTGCCGATCGCGGCCGTGTTGTAGCCATGCGTCCGCGCGTTTGCGAGCAGCGTTTCCTCGCCGAGAAAGCTTCCGCCGTAGAGCTCATCGATATCGCCCTGGATCAGATCGTTTTCCACCGCCGCCACCAGCGCGCCGGGCGTCGCCGAGTTTACAAGCGAGCGCCGCCCAATGAAGAGCGTGTTTCCGCGCACGCCGCTGTCGCCCAGACCGTGCCCGGTCGCGATCGCCGAGGAGTTGGGCATCGTGACGGTGGGAAAGAGCGAGTGGCTGTATGCAAAGCGCACCCCGTCCTTCGCGAGCGAGTAGAGGGTGGGCATGTTTTGCTCGGTCACCGAACCCGCTCGCAATCCATCGGCGACGAATAGGATCACGTTGCGGCGCGGGGCGGCATCGGACGGCGCGACGAGGCATCCAAGGATGGCGGCGGCGGCGAAAAGCGCTATGAAAGGGCGGGGTCGAGGAGACATGGCAAATCCTTTGGCGGAGAATGGTTATCGGATAGCGTTACGATACCTTGCTAAGTTTAAGGGATTATTAACTGGGAGAGGTTCACGCCGCAGGTATAGTGCGTAATGGAAGCCTATTTACTTGGCCCGCCGTACAAGGTCGCCTCGGCAAGATTGTATGGAATTTCGTGGAGCGAATCCAATGGTAGAACACCGAACAAAGAAGTCACACATCGTTCCGCAGAGTTACCTTAAGCGCTTTGCTCTTGACGGCGAGCATTTGTGGGTGTTCGACAAAGCATCGCTCAAATCGTACGGAGCCAACGTCCGAGATGTGGCCCAGGAGCGCGCGTTCTACGAAATTGAGACCGATCCGAATGGGACGGGAGCGAGCCCGCAAATAATCGAACAGTACCTTGCCCAAATTGAGGGCGAAACCAGCCAGGCAGTAGACAATCTTCTTGCCAGGTGCGATCCTGAGGGCGTTCCGAACGAATTGAGAGATCCACTTGCTAAACTCGTTGCACTCCAAATGGCAAGAACGAAAGAGGTGCGAATGAGGCTCAACAACTTTTTCGAGACGGGTTTCGCCGAAGTCATTGAACGTGAAGTTCTTGATGGCTACGTTGGTTCAATCCCGTCGGCTACCATGACTGAGCAGCTAATGCAGCAAACGGAAGCAAACAGACACGCATTTTTTCTTCAACCGCTCGCGATGCAGGCGCTGACCTCGCGACTGCTGTCCTTCATCTGGCGAATTGCTATCAGAAGAAGTAATGACTATCCGTTGTATACGTCCGATAATCCTGTCGTGCTGAATCTGATTGACGCCGCCTTCAGAGAGCAGGGCGGACGGGGCATTGACACTTATGGTGTTGAGATTGTGTTCCCCCTAACGCCAACAGTTGCTTTGTGGCTCTTCGAGCCGAAGTGTTATGCCGAGTTCGCCCCATTTGACGGCACCGCTGTGAAACTAACAGATGAACTAGTGGAAATGTCCAACAGCCTACAGGTAGCCAGTGCCGCGCGTCAAGTTATTTGCATTCAAGATCTGTTTGACTTTGCGAGAATGTATTGCCATAAGGTTCCTGGCGTTCGTGACCCTGCACGTTTTTTGGAAAACTAGCGAGGTTCTGGGTCAAGGGTGCGAGGCCCTACGTCCAGCCGTTTCTCAGTGAGGTAGTTGGGCTGCGGGGGATCGAGGCTCGTGGCTCGAAGCTGCCAAACGAGGAATGAGCCGGATCGGCCTTCCGGCCCATTGTCAAGGGGGGATTTGCCCGCCCGTCGGCCTCACGACGACCTTGCTGGCGATCGGTCCAACGCGCTTCGCACGGCCGGTTGCACGGCATCCCGATCCCGTGTGCTGAGCCGGCGGCCGCCCAGTCTTGTATCTGGCGATCGCCGCCTGCTCACTTGTCTGTGGTTCGATCTGTTCTGCATCGCACGAGTCTCCTGGTTTGTTACGTCTTACATCTCCCGATCTTCTACAATCTCATCCATTCTCTAAATCAAGACTGACTATTACCTGATAGTATTGCGGTAATATATTCATCATCACTGCGCATCGTGGAGGTGGCTCGTCATGGCAGGCAGCGTCAATGAACCGTTTCATGTCAAGGTCCCCGATATCGACTACTGGCGAGGCAAGATCGGCTGCACGACCGGCTGCCCGGTGAAGACCGACGCGCGCGGGTATGTGATCGCCATCGCCGAGGGGCGTTACGAGGATGCGTACAAGATCGCGCGCGCCCCAAACCCGTTCGCGTCGATGTGTGGCCGGATCTGCGGCGCGCCGTGCGAGGTCTCGTGCACGCGCGGCAAGGTCGCGGTCGATACGTCTGGGCCGGTCGCGATACGCGCGCTCAAGCGGTACGCCACCGAAGTCTACGGCGTCGAGCGGGTCCGCGACCTGCGCGAGACGCTTGAGTCGTCGAATGCGCGCGGATCGGCGTACCCCCAGCTCACCAAAGACAAGATTGCGATCATTGGCGCGGGCGTCGCCGGCATGACGGTCGCGCACGATCTGGCGCGTCTTGGCTACCGCGTCACCGTCTTCGAGGCGCTTGCCACGGCTGGGGGGCAGATGGCGACCGGCGTCCCGATCTATCGTCTCGACCGGGAGCTGATGAACCTTGAGATCGCCGCGATCTGCGAGCTGGGCGTCGACCTGCGCCTCAACACCGCGGTCGGCTCGCCGGGGCTGACGATCCCCGACCTGCGCGCGGATGGCTACAAGGCGATCGTGATCGCGTCGGGCATGATGTCGGGGCGCAAGCTGACCGTTCCTGGCGCCGACGCCGAGGGTGTCCTGGTCGGCATCGAGTTCCTGCGCGATGTCAACCTCGGCCGGCCGATCGAGACGGGCGAGCGGGTGGTGGTGGTCGGCGGCGGCAATGTCGCGATGGATGTGACGCGCACATCGATCCGCACGCCGGTCATACAGGGCCTCTCGCGTCTTTCGAAGCCCAAGAACTACGCGCTCACCGATGTCGCGCGGCTGCTGGCGCGAACGGCGAAGACGGTCGACGTGGTCGTCCCCGAGAGCCGGATCAAGATGCCCGCCGATGAGTACGAGATCGAAGAGGCGCTCCTTGAGGGCGCGCGGCTGCACAACAACCGCATGCCCGTCGAGATCCTCAAGGACGACAGCGGCCATGTCCGCGCGATGCTCTCAAAGCGGGTGATCTCGCTGATCGATGCCACAGGCCGTTTCAATCCGCAGCTCGACGACGACGATGTGCTGACCATCGAGTGCGACACCGTGCTAGTGACGATCAGCCAGATGGTGAACTGGAACTTCCTGACCGGCGTCGACGAGCTCAAGCGGACCCCGCGCGGGACGATTGAGGTCGATCCTGACACGCTGCAGACGAGCGAGCCCGACATCTGGGCGGTCGGCGATATCGCTCTCGGCGCGCGCCTGTTTATCGACGCCATCGCATCCGGGCAGCGCGCGGCGCTTGCGATTGACGAGACGCTCTCCGGGAAGACGTACAAGCTGCAGCGGCGCGGATATATGCGGCCGCTGCCGATCGTCTCGTACGACATGCCCGCGCAGTACGATGCGTACATTCGCCAGGAGCCTCCCGAGATCCGTCCCACCGACCGTTCGGCCGCATTCAACCTCGTCGAGTTCAACTTCACCGAGAAGGCCGCGCGCGAGCAAGGCATGCGCTGCCTGCGGTGTCACATCAATGTCGTCTTCGACGCCGAGAAGTGCATCCTCTGCGGGCTGTGCATCAACATCTGCCCCGAGAGCATTTTGAAGATGGTCCCGGTGACGGATGTCGCGGGCGATATCGACCTGGCGCGGCTGATCGAGAGCAAGTACGGCGTCCCGCAGGACGAACTGCGTCCCGAGGACGGCACGGTGATGCTGATGGACGGGACCAAGTGTATCCGCTGCGCGCTCTGCGCCAAGATCTGCCCGGTGAACTGCATCTCGATGGAGGCGTTTGAATACGAAGAGCAACTCGTCCCAATCGAAACCCCCTCGCGGACGCTTTTGCCGATGGTTTAAGTTGGCTGGTTTTGAATGTCGCCGCCCGCCGTTCTTTCCGTTCACGGGAAGGATCTGGCGGGCGTTTTGGTGAATCTGGCTCTATGACGGTTTCAACGAAGGCGCGCGTCTTGCGGGTTTATGTCGGCGATCAGGACCGGCGCGATGGGGCGCCGCTGCACCTCGCGATCGTCAATGCCTTGCGCGCGGCTGGTCTGGCGAACGTGAGCGTCTTCCACGGCGTCGAAGGCTACGGCGCGCATCGGCAGTTGCACACCCAGCGCATCGAGGTGCTCATCCAGGGGCTGCCGGTCGTTGTTGAGGCGGTCGATACGCCCGATGCAATCGATCGCGCGTTGCCGCTGCTGGATGCCCTGCTCGTCGAGGGCCTGGTTGTATTCCATGATGTGGACGCGACCACTTATCATCGCGCTTCCTGATGGAGATTGTCCCACTTGCCTGAATCCCGCTCGAACACGATTCTATTGCTGCCGCTCGATGAGCGGCCTGTCAACACACGATACCCGGAGATGCTGGCGCGAATCGCTGGCTGGACGGTTCTCCTGCCCCCGCCCGAAATCCGCGGCTTTGGCCGGAGCGGCGCGGATCGGGACGGCCTGGCCGCATGGCTGCGCGAGAACGCGGAGCGCGCGGCGTGCGTCGTGGCGTCCTGCGACTACCTCGCGTACGGCAATTTGATCAACGCGCGCATCTCGCACGATTCCGCGGCGTCGGTGATCGCGCGGCTAAGCATCCTTGCCGAGATCAATGAGCGCTGCCCGGTGCATGCGTTTTCCGTGATCACGCGCGTCGCGAATGCCAACGATTGTGTCGAGGAGCCGCTGTACTGGGTGGAGTGGGGGACGCGGTTCTACCGCTGGGCGCACCTGACGCACAAGGCTGAACGGGGCGCGCTGGTTGCTGGCGAGGACGCCGAGCGCGGCGAGCTTGAGGCGGCGATTCCGCCGGACCTACGCTCGGATTGGTTGACGCGCCGGATGCGCAATCACGCGGTTAACGTCACGCTGCTCGACATGGCGTCGCGAGGCGATGTGACATCGCTCGCGCTCACCAGCGATGACACGGCGCCGTACGGATTCTCGTCTCGCGAGAGGACGTGGCTGCTCGATTGGGTTCGGTTGGTTGGCGGCCGCCTGAGCGATTGTGTCCAGGCGTACCCCGGCGCCGATGAGGTCGGCTCCGCGCTGGTGGCGCGGGTGATCAATCAGGCCAGCCAGGATGCGCCGCGCGTGTACGTCGACTATGCGATCGACCCCGACCGGGGCGTGGTCGCGCGCTATGAGGACCGTCCGGTCGAGCAGACCGTGCTCGGTCAGATCAAGGCGTGCGGCGCGGTTGTCGTGTACGACCCGGCGCAGGCTGATTTCGTACTCGGCGTCGTTACGCCCAATCCCGCGCAGGACGATTATCGCCCGGCATATCTCGAACGCGACCGGCCCGTCCGAACCGCGCCGTATGAGATGTTTTTGGCGCGTTTGGCCGGTTATCAGGCCGCCGGAATCGCCGTCGCGCTCGCCGATGTCGCCTATCCCAACGGCGGCGATCCGCTCTTTACGTCGCTGATGCTTGCCCCAACATCGCCGCTCAAGTGCGACTCGCTGGCGGCGTATGGGGCGTGGAACACGGCCGGGAACACGCTTGGCGTCGTGATTGCGCAGGCGACGCTCGCGGTGCGCGCGACGGCGCCAGAGCAGCAGGCGGCGCAACGAGCGTTCCTCGCGCATCGCTTTTTGGAAGACTGGGGCTACCAGTCGGTCCTTCGCCGTGAGGCGCGGGACGAGTGCGAGCGGCTTTGGGGGACGCGTGAGCCCGATCCGGCGAGCGACGACCAACAGGATGTTATCGCCCGGTTCCTGGAATCGCGACTCTGCGAGATCCTGGAGCACTTAGGCGCTCGGGGTGTCGGCAAGGGCGCGCAAATCGCGACAGGGAGCGTCCGCCTGCCGTGGCGGCGGACGTTTGAGGTCGATTTTGAGCTCTACAATGCGTTCGCGGACCTGACTTAGTGGCAGGGAGTTAGGCGAATCGGGTATCATTTTTGAGCCCGAGCGTTCGGGATGCCTCTCTACTCCGTTTCAACCTTCCTTCTGCGAAGTAAGACTCAGGGTGGGCCGTCTAACGCTTTTGTGCGGCTGAGTTTCGTTCTGGTAGAATGTAAAAGACTGAAGGCGAAAGGAATGCCGGGGTGGCGGAGATTCGACGCATCCTGATTGCAACTAAATATCGTTTTATCGGGGACACGCTGCTGTCTGTTCCCGCAATTCGCGCGACGGCGGCGCTATGGCCGGATGCGCGGATTACGCTATTGACGGGCTCCAAGGCGCTTGAGATTGTCAAGAACTGTCCCTTCGTTCACGATGCGGTGGAATTCGATCCGTATCGTTCGAGCGACCAGGGGGTCTTGCCGTTTCTCTCTGTGGCGCGGCGGCTCCAGGGACGGCGTTTCGACCTCGCGCTTGTCTTGAACCGCTCGTTTCACAGCGCGCTGATTTCCGTCGTCGGCGGGGCTCGCCTTCGTGTCGGATGGTCCGGCTTCGCGCACCGCGATTTCATGCTGCAGGCCTCGTGTCCGTACAATCCCGACGACAGCGAGATTGACAGCTACCTGGATGTCGTCGCGTGCGCCTATCGCGCGTTCGGCGGCGGCGAGCTGCCGGCGAAGTTTGACCGGCACCTCGAAGTGTGGCTGACCAGCGAGGAACGCGCATCGGCGCCGAGCGTGCTCTCGCAGCCTGGAGTTTATATTGGATTGCAGCCCGGCGCCACCCACTCCTATAAGCGATGGCCGGCTGAGCGATTCGCAGCGCTGGCCGACCGGCTGGCCGAACGTGTCGATGGCGTCAAGCTGGTCGTGATCGGCGGGCCGGATGAATGCGAGATCGCCGATCAGATGCTGGCTCACTGTTCGGAGGACACTCGCCGCAAGGCAATCAATCTGACCGGCAAACTGCCTCTGCGCGGGACGCTCGCGGTTCTCGAAAAGCTGTCCTATTTTGTCGCAAATGATACGGCGATCCGGCACGCGGCGATGTCGCTTGGCGTCCCCAGCCTCGGCCTGTTCGGTCCGACATCGGCGCTGAAGTGGGGCAACGCGTCGCCGCCCGTCCATTGCGTGATGCCTGCTCCTGCCGGCAATCTGGAGGATCTACCGCTTGCCGCCGTGGAGGCCGAGATCAGCAAGGCGTTGAAATCGCTCGGGCCGTTCTCCGCGCGCGGTATACGCGAACCGGTGGATACGTCGCCCGCAGTCGCGCTTGCCGCGCCCGCGCCGGATCGTCGCGTCCCAAGCCCCGACTTCCGCTCGATCATGGTGACGACGAAGTACCGCTATCTGGGCGACACGTTGCTGACCGGTCCCGCGCTTAAGGCGATCCGCAAGCAGTGGCCGCATGCGCAGGTGACCCTGCTGACCGGCCCCAACGCCGCCGAACTGATGCGCAACTGCCCCTATGTCAACAGCATCATCCCGTTCGATCCCGAAGCGCGCAGCAACCAGGGTATGAACCTGTACCTGCATCTTGTGCCCGAGCTGCGCCGTCGCGGGATCGACGCCGCGATCATCTACCACACATCCGCGCACGCCGCTTTGACTCCGTGGCTGGCGAGGGTGCCTTATCGAATCGGTTGGGCAGGCTTCGAGAAGCGCGATCGGCTGTTCTCGGACACGCTGCCGTACGATCTCGGCCGCAATGAGCTCGAATGCAACCTGGACATGGTCCGCCACATCGCGCCGGGACTCGAAACCGACAATAAGGTTGAGCTCTGGTTGAGCGATCAAGAGATGGAAGACGTTCCCGATATCCTGCGCTTGGACGAGCCGATCATCGGCCTGCAGCCGGGGGCGACCAACGATGGCAAGCGCTGGCCGGCGGAGCACTTCGCGCGGCTTGCGAAGCTGTTGCTGGACCGCGATCTGGCGTCGCGCATCGCGATAATCGGCGGGCCGGATGAGCTTGAAGCGGGCCAACAGATGCTGAGCGCCTGTTCGAGCGTCGTCCGGGAGCGCGCCATCGATCTCGTCGGCAAGACGAAACTGCGCCAGACGCTGTCGGTCTTGTGCCGCCTCTCGTTCTTCGTCGGCAACGATACGGCGATACGCCACACGACCGTGGCGCTTGATGTGCCGAGCATCGGCCTGTTCGGCCCGACGAATAATGGCAAGTGGGGCAATCACTGCGCGCCGCGTCAGGTGATCTCCGTCTCGCCGACTGGACTGATGCAGGATATCACCCCAGAATCCGTCGTCGACCATGTTGAAGCCCAGGGCGCGTTGGTCAGCGCGCGGGCGCTCGCGCTGGCGGCGGCGAAAGAGCCCGTTTCCACGTAGGATACGCGGTGCGTGGCGTGGGAAGATTCAAGAGCGCTCTAAGGCCGCGCGGCCTTTTTTCGCAAAGGGTGGCCAAACGCTGGGTTTATTGGACCACACCGAGATAGCCACAAACAGCCTCTTGCCACAGCGGGAGCGCAGCGAGAAAAAAGGCCCGCGCGGCCCGAGCGCTCTGGAATCTCTTTCACGCATCGCGCTGCCTATCGATATGAAATAGAGAAGAACCTCAACTATGAACAGTGTAAAAATTGCCGGCCGAGTGATCGGCGAACCAGGCGCGCCGCTCGCCCTCTTTGCGGGACCGTGCGTGATCGAGAGCGAGGCGCTCAGCGAGGAAATCGCGACCACCGTCAAGGCGATCTGCGACAAGCTCGGCATCGTCTACGTCTTCAAGGCGTCCTTCGACAAGGCCAACCGGACATCGGCGAGCAGCTTTCGGGGACAGGGGCTTGAGAAGGGGCTTAGCATCCTACAGAGCATCAAGCAGAAGGTCGGCGTCCCGGTGATGACCGATGTTCACGAGCCGGGCCACTGCGCGCCGGCGGCTCAGGTCTGCGAGATCCTGCAGATTCCGGCGTTCCTCTGCCGGCAGACCGACCTGCTGCTTGCGGCGGCCGCGACTGGCAAGGTGGTCAACATCAAGAAGGGCCAGTTCCTCGCGCCGTGGGACATGCAGAATGTGGTCGACAAAATGCGTCAGGCCGGTTGCGAGAACTTCACGCTCTGCGAGCGCGGGGCGAGCTTTGGCTACAACACGCTGGTCGTCGACATGCGCTCGTTGCCGACCATGCGCGCGATGGGGCAGCCGGTGATCTTCGATGGCACGCACTCGGTGCAGCAGCCGGGCGGGCAGGGCGCCTCGTCGGGTGGTCAACGCGAGTTCATCCCGACCCTGGTCCGCGCCGCGATCGCAACCGGCGCGGTCGACGGGCTGTTTCTGGAGACCCATCCGGACCCGAGCAAGGCGCTTTCCGATGCGGCGACCATGCATCCGCTCTCGAAGTTGGAAGCGTTGCTAACTCAGGCGGTCGCGCTGCATGAACTCGTCCACGAAGCTTCGTTCGCCGCCGCTGGCTAGCCTCATGATTTTAGACGACCCCGACGCAATCAGAGCCGCGGACTATTACGGCGCGCTGGCCGACCTGTTCGCCTACCCCGAGCAGGCCGATCGCGTGATCGCATCGGACTGCGCCGCATCGGTCGAGGCTGTGGACGGCGCAGTCGACAACGTCGTGCTTGTCGGCATGGGCGCGTCGCGGATCGCCGCGCAGACGGTCGCCACGGTGGCGTACCCATTCGCCAAGATCCCCGTTGTCGTCGCGCTAGACGGACGCCTTCCCGGCTACGTGGGCGCGCGCACGCTCGTTGTGCTGGTGAGCTACGCGGGGCAGACGCAGGATTGCATCGAGGCGTACGGCGACGCCTGCCGCCGGGGCGCGCGGGTCGTGATGGTTACCAGCGGCGGAGAACTTGAGAGCCTGGCCGACGGAACGCCGCTCGTGCGGTTGCCGGGCGGCCTGCGCTCGGACTTCGCGCTGCCGTCGCAGATCCTTGGGTGCCTGTTGCTTTTCGAGCGATTGGGCATAGCGCCGTCGCAAACCGGGGCCATTGCCGAGGCGGTCATGCTGATGCGACGCCAGCGGGCGTGCTTTACGATTGAAACCCCAGCGGGCGACAACTACGCCAAGCTTCTCGCGAATGCCCTGACCGGCAAGCTGCCCGTGCTGTACGCCTCATCCCCGCGTCTCGCCCCGGTGGTCGACCACTGGAAGGCGCGCGTCAACTCGGCTGCCAAGCGCCTCTCGCACGCCGGCTCGTTCCCGGAGATGACCCACAACGAGCTGCTCGGCTGGCGCAATGCGCTCTCGCAGAGCGGGACCTGGGCGGTCGTAGCCGTCCGCGATCGCGGCGATTCGGTGGAAGAGTGCACGCGCATGGACGCGGCCCTCGACGCCATCCCAATGGACGTCCCGATCCACGAAGTCTTCGTGGACGGCGACACCCTGCTCGCGCGCCTCTGGACCGGCCTCTACTTCGCCGAAGTCGCCACCTGCTACCTGGCCGTCGCATCCGGCGAACTGCCCACCGCGATCTAGGCTGGGAGGGAATGGCGTTGTTCACCATATCCAAAGATAGGCTCTCCGCTGGAACCGTACTTGTCATGGCGGTCCTGCTCTTTGCATTGGACTCGCTAGGCTACTGCGGGTATTCGGTCACGGGAATACTGATAAGCATCGCCATGGTTGTCGTCATGCCTGGCTGCCTAGCAATCATCGCAAAAGAATATCCCTTGTTGTGGTCGTTGGCGCCGGGCATCGTTGGTGCCGGCGTCGATTGGGTGGTAGAAACATTTGTGCGCAAATCGGGCTTTGACTCCACTTGGCTGTCAGATCCTAAGGTCCTATTCTGGTCGTTTGTGTTTTGGTTCGTTTCCGCCAATGTCGGCTTAACTATTCGTCGGAGAGTGGGCTAGGAAACGGCTGGCGCGACCGATATGCCTCACTCACTCTTACCGTTTCTCGCCAGCGCCGTTTGAAGCGCAAGAAGCCGGGACGTCGGGATGCTGGACGGTCTCGTGACGCTTTTGTCGTCGCCGATCTCTGGATTCCAACCCTGGAATTCTCGGAAGGCGTGAAAGCTCCAGTTCCAGTGGTTTTCTTCGAACACGCTTATTGCGTCCGTTAGCCACTGATCGGCTCCTGGGGCCCAGCGAGCCGCGCCAAATTCTCCTATGTAGATCGGGGCGTGGAACCGGGCCGAGTAGGTTGCAAGTGGTTTCAAGTAGTTGCCGAGCCTGACCTTGTCCCAGACGACGCCGTCGATCATGCCCGGATACGCTTGGCCCGTTGGAAGATAGTCCCTTACTCCCTGGTGCGTGAATGCGAACGGCACGTACATGTGAACGCTGTAGACCACGCCAGGGACATCCAGCGGTTGAAAGAACTCCAGGGTGTCCGGTATGGCTTCGGGATCGGGCTCGACGATGATGACGTGGTCGTGGTCAATGCCGCGAATCTCTTGCGCCGTTTCTTCCGCAAGGTCCCGCCAGCTCAGCGCGCTTTCGGGCGCGTCGGCCGGCGTCGGTTCATTGAGCAGGTCGTATCCCCAGACGCCCTTTTCGTCGCGATATCTGGCGGCTAGGATTTTCCACCACCGGACGAACCGGCGCTGCATCGTGGGATCACTCAGGACCGTCGCGCCCATTGGAGAGGTTGGGGGCCTGTGCAGGTCGATGACTACGGAAATGCCCGCCCTCTTGAAGGCTGGCAATAGAGCATCGAGCGGCCCAAGCAGATGATCAAGCCATTCGTCGCCGTCAGTTTCAAGCGGCGGGCCGTTGTACTTGAGTTGCCAGCGGATCAGATTGACATTCCATGCCTGAAGCGAGTCGATATCGGCCGCCTTCATGAGAGGACTCACCATGACCCCACGCAACGTTGCGGGAGGAGTGCCCCCGTCATGCCAAGGCCTTGCAACCTTAACATCGTGAAGTCTCTCCGCTGCCAATCGGACGATTGTGATGGACGGCAGCCGGAAGTCCGCCGTTCCCGAGCTTCCTTGAAGGCCCAAGAGCAATGTCGCCGCTCGCGCCTCCAAGGGGACGCGGGAGCGGAATGTCACCCGCTTCCAGTCGTAACTCAGCGGGTAGGCCGTTCCATTGGCTGGGGCGTGATCGTATGTGTCGGCGACAGCCGGGTACGCCACATGAAGCATCACTTTCACGCCATTGTATGAAGCTGACGGGGCGGAGACGTGACTTACGCGCGTCTCAACCGAAACTTCCACGATTGATCCGCGCACGATGGCCATTGGCAACGGCAAAAGATATCCGTGCGCATCGTGGGTGGGCGCCGCAAGCGCTACGCGAACATAGTCGGCGCCGTCGCCGTGAACAACGGCGGCACCCGAATCAGTGGCGCTCCAGGCAGGGGCGTCTATCGGGGGGACTGGCACGGGAATGCGCATCGCCATGGCGGGATTGAGGGCGCAAAGGCTTATCAGGATGGTGGCCGTCGTTCGATATGATCTGTATAAGGATAACATAACTGGTTCCTGCCTGGTAGGTCTGGGCGAGGGTAGAGAGAAGTCCGGAGCGCGCGGGCCTCTCCGGACCTGGAGGGCATCCTGTGTCGATCGCTTAATAGACCGCGAACGTTGCGGTAAATGGAACGACTGTGCAATCCGGAGCATAGGCGTAAGCGTTGTTTGGGCTTTGTCCGCAGTTGCCGGCTCCATGTTGACGTCCCGCGAAAACCTGCGCGGGCGGCAGCCATTTGGCGTGGCCATCGGCAAGGACGTAATTCGCGCCGCCCGAATGACGCCCAGTTGAGGCGGCGAACTTGGCAGTTTGCGCGGCCGCGCGGGTCCAGCCGTCGGTGAGCGTAAGCCCGGTCGCATACTGGTCTACCGGGGTTGTGTTCATCTGCTCGGCGTAACCCCAGGGGTCTTCGGAAAGTCCGAGGCCATCGCCGGCGGGGGAGTTGCCGCGGAACATGCCCGCGCCGAATGGATTGATATCCGCTCCGGCCTGGTATTGCGACCCGGCAATCGAGTAGACGTTGGCGACCGTGGCGCTGCCGTTATTCGTCGCCTCGAAGAGCATCACTGTTTTGGCGGTTGACGTGAATTGTGACAGCGCGAGACCTGCCGGCGCCCCGAAGGTCACTTCGTTCGTCGTGGCGTACAGCCCGGTGACGAGCAGAGAGTTGTATCCGTACGAGCAGACGGCGATGGCTTGGCCTGTGTCGCTGGGACAAATGTAGACGCCAATGCTCTTGACGTAGGGATAGAGCTGCGCCGCCCAGCCGCAGCCGTTGTCGTGCCAGTCGCCCCCAGACGGGGTGGTTTCATCATTATCCTGCTCATACTGAACAACGGCGAGACCCAGCTGTTTCATATTGCTCGCGCAAGCGCTCTGGCGCGCCTTTTCCCTGGCAGTCGCGAACACCGGGAAAAGAATAGCTGCTAATATTGATATAATTGCGATAACAACAAGCAGCTCTATCAATGTAAAGCCTATAATAATGCGTACGAAACGGTTCATTGAAGCCACCTCACTCCTTTAGATCGCAGCCGCCGTCGAGGTCCGGACGATTAATTGAGGTTCAAAGACTCTTCTGCTTGGCGAGCCGGCCACGCCTTGCAGTTTGGCAATCAACATCTTCGTGCCAACGGCGCCGATCTCGGCAAGAGGCTGGCGGATCGTTGTCAAGCCACTGAGTTCGACTTCGCGGACGGGGCGGTCATCGAACCCGACAATAGACAGATCGCGCGGCACTTCCAGCCGCTTGCTCCGGGCGGCCTGCATGGCATAGAGGGCTATCTTGTCGTTGGCGGCAAAGATGGCCGTTGGCGGTTCCGGAAGTTCTAGGAGGCGGCCGGCGCTCTCGATGGCATCCTCTGGTCTGTTAGAACCCGGAACATCGTAAGCGTCCGGCGCGGCGATGCCTGCGCGGCGCAACTCGCCGTGGTATGTTTCGCGACGCTCCCAAGTCGAGGCTTGGTATTCAGGACCGGCCAAATAGGCGATCCGGGTATGCCCCAACTCCAGGAGGTGGGTCATCGCGAGCGTTGCCCCGGCCTTATTGTCGACGTCGACGGAGACGACGAAATCGAGGTCAGAATCGCCGCCAATGACCAAAACTGGGATTCGGTTGCTTGAGAGGGTCGCGACCAGGTCGGATTCCATTGGGACACCGATGGCGATCACGCCGTCAGCCCTGCCGTCGCGCAACGCTGAAAGGGACCGATCCGCGCTTCGCCAAGGCTCGCCAAGGATGATGACATTGTATCTGGCCTCTTCGACACCCAAAATGATCCCTTGCCAGACCGTATTAACATAGGAGTTCGTGACCGCAACGGACGCCTTCTCGGTTCCGAAGAGCACCGCGAGCGTCTTTGTCGCACCGCCTCTGAGCGCGCGAGCGGCCGCGTTGGGCTGATAGCGCATTTCCCTGGCGATCTCGAGAACGCGGCTGCGCGTGGATTCGGATACGCGGGTGGTGCTCCGCGCCGCATTGAGGACGGATGAGACGGCGGCGACGCCAACGCCGGCTCTTGCCGCGACATCACGCAGGCTGACGGGTTTTACTCGATCATCAAGACCGAGCGATTCGTCACTTTGTTCGGTTGTACTAATGGGGCCTTTTGTCATGACTGAATCTTGATATATCGTTTCATCTGATCCATTGTATCATGACATGACGGGGCTGTCAAGGAGTTGTTGAAGGAAAATCCGAGTCCTGATTCGAAGCGTCGCTCCTTCATCGACGGGATCAGTGTCCCGTCGATGAAGCGCCTGGCGTGGTCGACGCGGGCGGTGAGCTCGCGCGGCCGTATGAATCTAGAACTCTTCCATGTCTTCGTGCGAATGGGTGGACGAGACCATTTTGAGCGCCGGTCTGCCGGCGGTTCCCGTTGCCTTCAGGTCCACGTTCTCCGGAGCGTGGGAGCTGGGGCGCGGCGAATGGGCGGGCACGCTCGCGGCATGGACTGATGACTTGTCATACTTGAACTTGGCGACAAGTTCCTGCAATTGCACGGCCTGGTCCGACATTGCCTGGGTCGCAGCCGTCGCCTCTTCGACGAGCGCCGCGTTCTGCTGGGTGATCTCGTCCATATGGATCACCGCACGGTTGACCTGCTCGATGCCAGCCGACTGCTCCTGTGAGGCCGACGAAATTTGAGAGACGATCACGGCGACGCTGTTCACGGCGTCCACGATGCCGCGAAGCTGCTCGCCGCTCAGGTTGACGAGCGCCGTCCCTTCGTCAACTTTCTGGACGCTATCCTGAACCAGAGTCTTGATCTCCTTCGCCGCCATCGAGCTGCGGCCCGCCAGGTTGCGCACTTCCGATGCGACGACCGCGAAGCCGCGTCCCTGGTCGCCGACTCGGGCGGCTTCCACGGCGGCATTGAGCGCGAGGAGATTGGTCTGGAACGCGATCTCGTCGATCACTGAGATAATGTCGCTGATCTTCTTGCTGGAGGAGTTGATGTTGCCCATTGAGGCAATGGCCTTTTCAACAATCTCGCCGCCATGCTGCGCCACGTCACGCGCATCCGTCGCCAGCTTGTTGGCATTCCGGCAGTTTTCGGCGTTCTGCTTGACAATGCTGGTCATTTCCTCCATGCTCGCCGCAGTCTCTTCGAGGCTCGACGCCTGATCGGCCGTCCGGCTTGCCAGATCCAGGCTGCCGCTTGCGAGCTCGCCCGAGGTCGAAGTGATCGAGTTTGCCGCGACGCTTGCATTTCCCATGAGTTCCGAAAGCGAGGACTGCGCGTTGCGGAAGTTCCCGATGGTTTCTTGCGCCTTGCAGATCATGCTGTTCAGGGTCCGCGCGAGGTCGCCGAACTCGTCCTTGGAATTGGCTTCCAGCATGGTCGGTTCGGTTGCGATCTCAACCGTGAAATCGCCGGCCGCCATCGCCATTACGGAGCTGTTGAGATTTGACAAACAGACCTTATCAAAGGAATCGAGCTTGACTCCCACGCCGCTAAGCGCGTTCGTAATGATCTTCGTGACGAATATCGCGAAGAGCGCGCCAATGGCCAGCGCCGCGCACAGCAGCAGGATCACCGTCAAACGGGCCTTGACAAAGGTTGCCTTATCGCTCTTGGCGAGATCGTTTCCGCACTCGACGTTCGCCTGAGAGCTTACGTCAATTTCAGATGTTAAGGCGTCCATGGCGGTCTGCGTCGGGCCGTCAATGAGGTCTTCCGCGGCCTTCTTATCGTCGCTTCTCCCGGCGAGCTCAATCTGCTTGTCAAAGGTTCGATAGGCTGCCAACGCCTGGGCAACCTTATCGTAAACCGCCTTATCGTCGGGGTCTGTCGAAGCGAGCAGGTATTGGCCCATATCATCATCAATGTGCTTTGCTTCATCGGCAAGCTTTGTGGATAGCTTGTCCATGTCCGCCGAGCTTCGCGCCATGATGAAGCTCTTTTGATCGCTGCGATAAGAGAGCACATCGTGGCCCAGTCTGGTAAGGATAGTCGACGTAGCCAAGGGATCGTCGATGATCCGCTGGGTGTCTGAATTGAGAACAGACATACGCTCAACCGCGACGACGCCGGCTAGGCAGGCGAATGCGAGGCACATGCCGAAGCTCAAGGCCAACTTGTGCGCGACCTTCATATTATAGAACCACTTCATCGGGGGAACTCCTTTTGATCCTAAACCAAGTAAGCCCGCGGATTGACGGAAGACTGGGATCGGGCGACAGGATCCAGCGTGCAAATTTGGCTTGATATTGAGTTTGATGTATCGAACGATAGCTAAACGAATCGGCCTTTGTGCTCGAACGTCATGTAGGCGCGCTCTGTTGGGAAGCGCGCTATCGTCGCAATTGGGCTTGCGAGCGATGCAAGCAAATTCGAAAAGAACCAGCGACAACGCTCAGTTGGAGCCTGTCTGCTTTAGTAGTCGTATGATCATATTCGGACGCTCGGTTGCCTAACATTAGTGTTTGCTCGTTAAATTCAAGGTTATTTTCGTCGCGCTTACCTGAACGCCGTTTAGCCCATTTCGACATTTGCGCAAGGAATTCGTCGAAATTCGTCCCGTCACAGATTATTGACCCGAATGCCGGGCCTCAATCACAAAATCGCGGCTCTTTTGACTCGTCTATCGACGCCAAAAGGCGCGTCGCGGCCTGTCGTTAAAGGCAGCCGGGAGCAGGCTGGATGAAAATTGCCGCTAGCAGTGACACATTAAAATTTCGGGAAGTCCGAAAAGCGTGGTATAACATTTTTGAAGCAGAGGAACGTTCCATTTGTCGGGATACCATGCCGAAGAGGTCAAGTGCCTCGGCGGTCCCTGCGCAGCGAGTTTTGTCCAGGCAGAAACTCAAACAAGGAAAGCACAACGACAATGGCGTTGGTTATTCCTGCATATGAAGCAAATGATCGAAAAACAGGAGAGATGACGAAGATGTTTAAAAAAGGAAACGCGCTTGCCTTTGGGCTTCTAGCCCTTGTCGCGAGCACTCCATGCTTTACGGCAACCGCCAATGCCGCTGACTATTTTCCCGACGCGCACACGGTTGACCGGTCCGACAATCCGCAAATGGAAGTCGACGGGATGGTTGACTTCTACTACTCAACCCTTTTGAACAACCCGAAGAATATCGGTTCCGGAATTCAGTCAATGATGCCCGCGTACGCAATGCGCAACCAGACGCCGACACTGGCGTTGGGAGAATTGAACGTAACGAAGGATGCTCCGACAAAGGGAGGCTTCGGCGGCCAGTTAAGTCTGCAGGTAGGCGACGTCGCCGACCTTGGAGTTGCTGAGAAGACCAACTCGGAAGAGGCGCGCTACAAGAATATCGGTCAGCTTTTTGGAACGTACGCGTTCCCCAAGGGCGGCGATATCAATGTCGGCAAGGTCTTCACGCCGTTCTGCTTTGAGGACATTAGCAACAATCTTCCCAACGATTTCAACTACTCGCGGAGCATTCCGTACACCGATCTCCTCCCGACCTACAACGCGGGAGTCTGGGTGGACAGCCCGATGATCGACAAGGGCCTGACACTCTCCGCCTTCGTTGTGAATTCGCTCAATAACACGGATAATGAGGGCGTCTCGGACGACAACAACACGAAGGGCTATATCGGCGAGATCAAGTGGCTTGATCCGGCCGGCAAGTTCATGGCGTGGGAAACGTACGGTCACTCGAAGGACCTGAACGCATTCCCCGGGAAAATCTTTGCCATAACCGCTTCCGCGGAAGGGCTCACAGACACAGACGATTGCACGATTTCCGATGCGTCGATCATGTATAACGTCAGCACCAGAACGACCCTCGGCTTGAACTGGGTCAACCGCAAGGACAATATGGCGGCCCAGGTCGAGGGCGAATCCCTTCCCATTAATGCAAGCAGCAACGGTGTTGGGCTTTACTGCCGCCGCCAGACGACGAAGCTTACCTACTTTGCAGTTCGCTACTCGGAAGACTTGGCCACGCTCGACATAGCCGGCAGCAGCAGCCTCCTGAAAGAACAGGAAGCGACCCTCACGTACGGTATTCACTCTGGAGAAAGCTGGCTGACCAAGATCGAGTATCGGCACGACTGGACGAACAAGGGGATTGCAGCGCCCTTGTACTACGATACGTCAGGCAATCTGACGAAGCAGAGCGAAGATACTCTGACCGTCGGCATGGTTTACTCGTTCAAGTAAGTCTCGGCTAACTCGAACTCTGGAGCCGTCAGCAATTGCTGGCGGCTCTTTTTCATGCCAGGGTGTCAGTTGGGTAAGGTAACCATGCGCAGGCGGATGGCCCCGGACGGCCCCTCGGGGGCTTAGCGCCGTGCGCGGGCGGATGGCCCCTCCGGGAGCGTGCCGTGCGCGGGCGGATGGCCCCTCCGTCAAAGGTAAACCTTTGCCACCTCCCCGAAACGGGAAGGGAAGGGACGCTTTAGGGCTGCAAAGCGCTTGGTTCTCCCGCAAACGTCCATTTCCTCCCCGTTTCGGGGAGGTGGATGGCGGCTTCAGCCGCCAGCCGGAGGGGCCATCCGGGGGCCTGCCGTGCGCGGGCGGATGGCCCCTCCGTCAAAGGTAAACCTTTGCCACCTCCCCGAAACGGGAAGGGAAGGGACGCTTTAGGGCTGCAAAGCGCCTGGTTCTCCCACAAACGTCCATTTCCTCCCCGCTTCGGGGAGGTGGATGGCGGTTTCAGCCGCCATCCGGAGGGGCCATCCGGGAGCGTGCCGTGCGCGGGCAGATGGCCCCTCCGTCAAAGGTAAACCTTTGCCACCTCCCCGAAACGGGAAGGGAAGGGACGCTTTAGGGCTGCAAAGGCCTTGGTTCTCCCACAAACGTCCATTTCCTCCCCGCTTCGGGGAGGTGGATGGCGGCTTCAGCCGCCAGCCGGAGGGGCCGTCCGGTGCGAACTACGACCGCTTCGACGGGATCAGGGTTCCGTCGATGAAGCGCTTGATGAAGTTCAAGAGGGGCTGTTTCTTGGCGGCGCCTTCCTGGACGAGCTCGACGGTGCCGTCGTGGACCCGCAGGAGGGTGTGCGTCGTGTCGCAGGCGCGGGCCGTGAACTCGTAGCGGCCCTTGTCGATCTGCGTGTAGCTGAGCAGATGATGGCCGTCGAGGCTCGCCAAGGCGGCGTGCATGTCGGTTCCGGCGGAGATTGGCTGAAGGGTGTCGAGGTCAAGGTCGCGGGGGATCTCGCCGTTCTCGCTGGTCTCCAGAAGGATCGCGATCGCCTGGACCGCCGTCTGGGCGGCTTGCAGCGCCTGTGCGTCCTTGAGCGCCGATTCCGTGTGGTCTGAGCGGAGCGCTTCGAAATCGTCGGAGGCGCGAAGAAGGACCTGATCCTCCGCCGCGCCCACCGCGCGGTCGACGCGTTCGGCGATGCCTGGCGGCGCGAGGAGATCCTTTTGGGAGTTGAACATCGCTCGCGCGGCCGGTTCTAAATCGGCCATCACCGCCGAATCGCGGTCGCGTCCGTTGAGCGTGAGCGCCTGCCCGGATGGCACTCCGAACGTCGTCCCCTGGTTGTCAACCGCGAGATTCCCGCCCAGATTGGCGACCTGCGTCTGGCCATCGGAGTCGATGCTGGCTAAGAGGCGGCCGCCGGAGGCGTGGACGGCGACGGGACCAGCCAGGGTTTCGAACGATGCGGTTTTGCGGTGAGTCGGATCGATCGTTTCGAGCACGGCGCCCTGCACGAGCTGGAACTGACGGGATGCGCCCTGGTCGTAGCCGATCTTTCGTAAGATAACCTTCGAGTTCGGAAGCACCTTGACGCGGCATCCGCGCATGGAGACGACGACCGACGACTGCCCATCGGTGGTCAGCATTTGGAAGCCCTTCGATGAGACCGTTTCGCCGGGGGCGATTGGGATGGGCGTCCCATTGAGCACAAGGCGCGGGCGTCCTTGCGCCGCCGTGATCGTCGCCGTCTCGAAGGCTGCGCGTCCGCGTGAGAGATGCACGCCAAGCAGGCCGGCCAGGACCAGGGCGGAGGCGACCGCGATGCGTCCCGACGATGTCAGAAGCGTCTTGGCGGCCATCTCGCGCGCCACGGCGGCGTAGAGGGAGCATTCCATCACGAACTGGCGATTGACGCGAAAGGCGCTGAGCTCCGGCTCGATTGCGGGCAGTTCGAGGTTGGGCATCTCCTCGATGACGGCGTCGGGCTCATCGAGCCCCGCAAGCTCGCTCTGGACGAGGAGGGCCAGATCGCCGTCCACCTCCGCCTCGTAGGACCGGCCGCGCGCGACGATGATCGAGTGCGGCCTGCGATGGTGGCGCAGGTCCTCGACCGCCTCGGCGACGGTGGCGTACCGGTCGAATGGCTCGCTCGCCATCATGCAGCGAATCACCTGCCAAATGTACGGCTGGTAATTAGAGAGAGGGGCCGGTTTGTTGGCGACGACGCTGCGGCGCCTTTGCGTGGGAGTCTCTCCGGCAAACGCCGGCGATCCGCTGATCATCTCGTACAGGATCGCGCCCGCCGAGAAGATGTGCGCACGGTCGCTGGCCTTGCCGGTCAGGATCTGCTCGGGCGACAAATAGACGGAATCGCCCTTGTCGCGCGCCTGCGCGAGGCCGAAGTTGGTGACGACTGCGGCGGGCGTTCCGGCGGTCACGAGGATGTTGCGCGGCGTCAGATCCGTGTGGATGCAACCGTTTGCGGCGGCGTAATCGAGCGCGCTCGCGATGTCGGGAAGAATCTCAAGCGCCGCCTCGATCTCCATCGGCCCGTTCGTGTCTAGAACGGAACGCAGGGTGGGGTGCTCGAAATACTCGGTGGCGATGAAGAACGTCTGTCCATCCTGCCCGAAGCGCACGATCGTTTGGATCGAGGGATGATCGTCTACGATGCAATGGTTGGCCATCGCGTCGGCAAAGCGCGCGATCGCCGCATCCCACAGCGCCTCGTCCGCCCCGTGCGGCCGCCGAAAGCCGCGCAGCGCGACCCGGTCGCCGGTTGACAGATCCACGGCGGCATAGATGGAGCCAAGCGGGCCAGTGCCGAGCTTATGGAGGATGCGATGGCCCCAAAGGACGCGCGATCCTTTGGTCTGTTTTGTATTGACGATCAACCGGGTGCTCCCAACGGACGAGGAATATTGCTTAATTACATGTTTGGTCGCCGGGACCAAGATGCACCCTGGAATAAATACGGTGTTTTGCGCAATTAGGTAGATGTGATACGCCAAGGTCGCAAAACGTCGAGGGTGGCATTGTCATGCATTTGACGTATAATGAGATCGTGGAGGGTTTGAGATATGAGCAGCAATTCTCTGGTTCAGGCGCGTATAGATACCGCTACAAAGGAACGAGCGGCCGTTGTGCTCGGGAACATGGGGCTGACGATATCGGACGCCGTCCGGATTTTACTGACTCGAACGGCTAATGAGGGCGCGCTTCCTTTCGAGTTAAGCCATGACGCGGCCGCATACGACACTTGGTTCCGCGCGAAGGTGCGGGAAGCTCTCGATGATCCGCGCCCCGCAATTTCTCATGAAGTTGTGAAAGCGCGCTTTGCAAAGCGGCGATCGGCGGCTCTGGAGCGAGCAGAAGGCGACCAGCCGTGAAACTCGAGTGGTCTTCGTTGGCCATTGCTGACCGTGAGCAGATATTCGAATACATCGAGACGGACAATCCGATTGCGGCGATCGAAATTGACGCGCGAATTGAGCAACAAGCGGAAAGGCTGCTCGATTTCCCACGGAGCGGCCGAGTTGGACGTGTCAAAGGGACGCGAGAATTCGTGGTCGTAGGCACGGCTTTCGTTGCGGCTTATCGCATATCTGGCGATACAATCCGTATCCTTCGCGTGCTGCACGGCGCCCAGCCTTGGCCGAAACAATTACCCGGGGATTGAGGCAATGAAGGGAGATTCCGTCTTGCGCTTGGGGCCCTACTCAACGCGCCGCCTGGCGGCCTATGCGTCAGGCGGCGGGGCGGGGACTTTGCGGGTGAGTTTGCGGCTGAACATGCCCTTCACGAAGTCGACGGCGCCCTCGACGCTGTAGTGGAGGGGGATCGACGCGAGCACGGCGCCGTCCTTGCCGTCTTCGACCGCCTCAAAGACAATCTCTCGATGTTCGCCAGCTGGGGCAAGCGGCGGTATGACGACGACCACCGACACGGACTCTTCGGGTTTGAGGCGGAAGACGTCGGGGCCGATGGCGATGTCCAGGGGATCGCCCTGCACGCGCAAGGACCCCTCGGCCGTCATCTCACCGTCGTTGCGAACCGTAAAATTGAGCCGAGCCGTCTGGCCGGGACGGACGTGGATATCGAGGTCCATCGGCTTGCCGCGCCCATCGACGACGACGAGTTTGGCGGACTTTGCGAGGACGGTGATATAGCAGTCGACGGTCCATTTGTCCGCGCGCGCCAGCATCTCGCCATCGGCGTTGAGCACATCCTTCGTGATAATGTCCACCTGACCGCGCACGATCTGATTGCGTCGCGGCACTTTGGTGGTATCGCAAATCAGCACGACATCGCGCTTTTGCGTGCGGAAGCCTGGCACTTCAATGCGCAGCCAGCCGCATTTTGGCTTGATGTCGCCGATCAGGTCGCCCTTGCCGCCGCCGTTGAAGAGGCGGAACTTTTGCGTGGTCGTCTCGCCCAGCTGGACGCTGCCGAAGTAGACGCTCTTTGTGTTCACGAAAAGCATCGCCTGCGCGATCTTGCGCAGCTCGGTGGAGAACGTGCCAGCGTTGGCGTAGCGGAACTCGGTGTTATACGACAGCGCGGTCGAGATCAGCTTGACGAACGAGAGGTCGACATCCTTGCGCTCCAAGAGGGGCGTCGTCACATACAGGTTGCGCTCGTTGATCGATTGCTGCTCGGGCGCTTCGCCCATCACCAGCTCATAGAGGATGCAGCCCAACGCGAAGATGTCGGTGCGAATGTCGGCCTTGAAGGTCTCCTCGACTTCAGGGGGCAGATAGCCTTCAGTGCCAAAGAGCTCCGATTCGCCCTGCATGCTCTCGGGAATGGAAGCGTCTTTTTTGCCCAGGTAGATTGCGGCGCCATAGTCGAGCAGCTTAAGGTGGTTAGTCGGCGTGATGCGAATGTTGGGCGGCTTGAGATCGTGATGAACGATCTGCCGGTTGTGCATGTACGAGAGCGCCTCGCAGAGCATGATCGCCCACTTGATCATCCACTCGCGGTCGATCTTCTTTTCGGTTCGAATGACCTCATCAAGCGAGCGCCCTTCGACGAACTCCTGCGCGATGTAATACTGGTTCTCGGCGATGAAGCCTTCGTAAAACGTTGGAATCTGTGGGTGTGCGCTCACCTGGCTCAGGATGAACCGCTCACGCTCGAATAGGTTCTTCAGCGTGGTCGTTTCGCGTGGGTGGGCCGGGGGAAAATACTCTTTGAGAGCGACAAGCCGTCCGAGCTCGTCTGTGGCGCGGTAGACGCATGCATAGGCGCCCCAGCCGACCACTTTGTCGACGGTGTACAGGTGATGCCCCTGAATAACCTCTCCAGGGACCAGGAACATTTTTTCGTCAACGCGCCGCCGGCGGGCCATAGATTGTCGTCTTCCTTCGGTTTAATGATAAGCGTCGCGAGCGGCCAAGAATGCGCCTATGCGACCCGATCGCGGCCGTTTCCGGCCACGGAGCGACATTTTAGTCATTCCATTATCCTATTCGACGCGACGATGCCTCCTACCTCCAAGCGACCAAGGAAAATTTCTATGTGCGGTTGCTCCGTGTATTCAATTTGCGCCCTCTGATCGAGGCGCCGCGGCGGCGGACGCCGAGTAGTATTGGTCGCGCTCGTCGAGGCCAATTGGCCACCCAAACGCCGACGAAAGGTTGGCCGCCGTCAGCGTGCTCGACTTGGCGCCGTCAGCGAAGATCTGGCCCTCGCGGAGCAGGACTACGTTGCGAATTTCGGGGATGATCTCCTCGACATGGTGGGTGACCAGCACAATCGTCGTGCCCGCCTGCGCGAGGCCGCGAATGGATTCCAGGAAGCGCTGCTGGGCGACCATGTCCAGGCCCGTCGTTGGCTCGTCGAGGACCACGGCGAGCGGCTGGCTGACCAGCGCCCGCGCGATCATGCAGCGCCGGACTTCGCCCGTGGACATCTCGCCAATCGGACGCTCGGCCAGAAACCCAACCGCCATTCGTTCGAGCGAGGCGTGGGCGATGTCCCTCTGCTCATCCGTGACTCTCTGGCGCGGGGCGACGCCCTTGGTGGCGAAGATGCCGGACAGGGCGACGTCGAATGCGGTCAGCTCGGGCTCGGTGAGGAAATCGCTGTGCAGGTCGGCCGAGACGATGCCCAGATGGGAACGCAGCTCGAAGACGTCCCAGCGATCCTGGCCCAAGATGCGCACGGTCGGCCTGTCATCGAGCCGCGCGAGCGGATAGTACTGCCGCGTGAGCAGCTTAATCAACGACGACTTGCCGGAGCCGTTGGGCCCGATTATCGCCGTATGAGCGCCAAGCTCGATCGAGAGCGAAATATCGTTGAGGACGGTCTTGCCGGATTTGACGACGGTGGCGTGTTCGATTAAAAGGAGCGGACTGTTGGGCGCTGCGGAAGCTGAAGTATTCATTGGCGACCTTGCGCGTACGACGGCTCGATGCGGCGGGCCTCGGCGCTCTGGAATGAGAACATGTTCGTGAAATGCCAACGCGCGTCGGCCGCCTGGCTGATTGCCTCTATCCGATCCGTGCAGTCGTCATAATCATAAGGGCGTTCGTACGTCGTATAATACTCTCTATCTGGCAGGATCGGGAAATGAGCCCCAAAGTAATGATTGAGAACGACGCGGAAGGAGTTGACCGGAGTAATGCCCGGATAAAGATCCCGGTCGCCTCCACCAGGAAGATAATAGGCATTAAGTATGCTGAACCGCTCCTCGATTGTTCCGTTCGTTTCTGGCATTTCGGGAAATTTCACATGAGCCCCATGATCTCCCTGGATGATGATAATCGGCGGCGTTTTTGACCGGGCCAGAATATCGTCCACGGTCCTCAGTAGCTGAGTGTTGACGAACTTGACTTGCTCGATATACAGGGAAGCATCTGACGCGTGCGTGGAAACGACGCGCCTGCCCTGTGCATCGAATACAAATGGCGGGTGCGGGCAATAGATGTGGGCGTAAACAAATTGAGGCCCTTCCGTCGACCGGGCATGAGCATTGAGGTAGCGCAACGTCGCCAGGGTTTGCTTACGGGATCTATCGCGGTCGATGTTGTCGGATACCGCCTGAAGGACGCTCGTCGCCTTAATGGCGCTCAGAATCGTCGTTTCGTTTGTTGGAGCGTTCATCACCGTGATTGCGTACCCCTGGTTGCGAAAAATCTGCGTAACCCGGTCCGCCTTGATTCGGTCGTAAAATGGCAGGAGTGAACGATTGTGCTGACCGAACATTTCGGCAAGCCGATCGTTGTATTGCATGTTAAGGGTAGCCGCCATCGAAACAAGGGTGAATGGATAGTTGGAATGACTGCGCGGATTGACCCAGAAGCCCCGCTTGCGAAGGGCGCTTAAGAATGGCTCGTCGTTGAAGCCCATGATATCCTGTAGACACTCCTCCCCCGCATACATGTCAACCAGAATATAATAGATGTCTGGATGTGGACCGGTGCTCCGCGGGACGCTTTTTGTGTCGATTATGTTGGATCGTGTCTCTACCGCGCCATAGCTGGCTGGCGATTGGTGCAGCGAGAGGATAGTCTGCGACGCCGCGATGACGACCGCGCTTGCCCCCATGACGTTCAGCGCTCCCGTTAATGGCGCGAAAGAACGGCGCGAGCGCACGACCCAGATTCCGGCAACCGCAAACACCGCGCAATAGACGGGAGCAGCGATTGCGCCGCCTCCGTATTGAAGCAGAAGCGAGCCAAGCACATGCGAATAGGAGTAGAACCAGAGCACGCCCAGCGATGAGAGAAGCGCCGCCTTCTCGGGAGGTTGCTTGGCGAGGCGAAACAGGCGATAGGCGACGATTGAGGCGACTGCCGAGAGCGCGACCCAGCCGGTGGCGTCGGCAAAAGTAATCTCTTGAGCATATGCCGCGACAAGGACGAGAATCGCGTATACGGCAAGTAGAATGTGGTGAAATGGCGTCTTGTTCATTGTGCGCGCGTTACTTCCGCATGAGATGGATGCATCGCTGAGAGCCTTCGATTGGATGGCGGCTTTCGATCGCGAAATGTCGTCCAAACGCCCGTTCAAAGCCCTCGATATTGTAGTCTTGAAAGACATCTTCGCGGGTCGCGAGCATGCGAGCAACCTGGCTGTCGGACTTGGGCACAAACTCGATCAGCAGGACCCGTCCGATCGATGCAAGATAGCGAGCAATGGCGTCTAGAGGAACATTGTTGCCAATCGCGAGATGATGGATGAGCGCGAGCGCGATCACCATGTCGGCCGGGCCCCGCTGCGCGAGCGTTTGGCGTTCCGCATTCGCCCAACCGATATTGGGCGACGGGTTGGCCAGATCGAAGAGCAAGGGAACCAGGTTCGTCTCTTCATTGTCGCGCATCTGCAGGTAGTTGCTCTCGACCGCTGCGGGGTCGATGTCGAGAGATATCGTCAGCTTGGATCGCTCTGCCGCCACGCGACTGAACCGGCCGTTGTTCGCGCCAAGATCCCAGACCATCTGCGGCCGCTCGGAGCGCACCGCGTCCCGCACGATGTCCGCCTTGGCGTCGAACGCGGCGGATGAATAGTTCGTCTTGTCGTAATAGTCGCCCCATTCCGTCGCGCGCTCCGGTGGGCGAAGGCCCCTGATCGCGCCCTCGAGCATTTCCAGCATCGCCAGCGCTCCGTTTTTCGAGACGCTCGCGCCCTTCGACGCCTCGAACTCGGAAGCAGTGCGCGACTGCGCCCGCGCGTGCATATGGAGGTGAACGGCAAGGCCAGCGTTGAGCAGACTCCTTCGCGGCAAGAGACGCCGCGCGAGATCAAGCGGAATGCCGTCGATATTGGATGCAAGGAGACGCCCCATGCGGACGTCTCGATACGTCATCAACGCGAGCGGCGCCAGAAAGTGCTGGCAGAACTGACGGTAGGCGGCCCACGGTTTCCCGGCGACAATTGGCTCAATCGAGAGCGTGTCGATCAGGATTGGACGGCCATTGTGAAATTGAATGTTGTACGCGCTCGCGTCGCGCAGTGTGAAACCGCGTTCGACACAGAATCGCTGGATACGAAGGGTTGTCAATGCGGCGTCGCGCAGGGCGGAGAAGCACCATTCGTACGGATAAGAGATAAATGGGACTGGTTCAGGCTCCAGAACCGCATATGCCGGCAACGGATCATCGGCCGCCTGCCCGCATTCCTGGTGACGAATGAGCAAGCCCGCTTCCCAGAGATATTCGTAAAGACCAGCGTGCTTAATAGCTTCATAACGTCGCGCGAAGCAATGGTTGATCTGCCGGTAGAGAGTCCCATCCCGGAAGAACAAATAGCCGCACGGGTCCCGAAATGAGGACATAGTCACTTGACAATTAATCATTTCGCGGCGCACGAGAGAATACGAATCGAGTTATTGAGGCGAACAGGTTGGAAATAAACTTGCGCACGGCGTACAGGGCGCCGAGAACGGCTGCCGCGGCGAGTTGAAAAACGTAACTGCCGCTGCCGGGATCGATATATCCCAGAAGATGGGCACACGGGAGGTCTTGCACTTTGAACTGACTTTCTTGCAGGCGGAACGAACTGGTTCGTACGGGGCGATAAGGGCGCGGCTTCGTACGATTTCAAGTAATTATGGGCGATTCCATTTAATCACCCTTCTTTCCGAGAATCTAGTTTACCTCGAAGCGCGAGAAAATGCAATAGCGTCGATCGATTATGTACTGCGCCACGATAGACAACAGCCTCTCCTATCTTGACGATAAAAGAGGCTGTATGTTCCACGGAGTGCGATATGCTCGGCGCTACGGCTTGGGGGCGAGCTGGCGGGTTGCCCCGGGACCCTTTTCGCCCAGGCGGCGGGTCGTCGCCTTGATTCGCTTGAGGCGCGACGGATCGGCGTCTGGATCGCCAAGCGACTCGATCTGCGCTTCGAGCTCGCCGGCGAGCTCGGATTCTCCAAGCTTGGTGAGCTGCTTGGTCGCCTGTCCCAGCTTTTCGCGCGCCAGATCCATGTCGCCCTTCTCCTGAGCTCGTTGGGCTTCGCGCTCAAACTTGAAGACGTTGAAGCGGTCGACCAAGTTCTGGATGGGCGCATTCCGCTCTTCGAGCAGGGCGGCTTTGTCGGTAAAGCGCGACGTGATCTCGGTCGAGAGCGACGAATTGCCCTCCATCTCCTGCCACGTGATCTCGACGGTCGCAAGCCCCGATTCGCCTTCCGCGTGGAGCGCCGGAATGATCTCGATCAAAAGGCTGGTCGGCATGTTGCTCGGAAGGTCGCCGACGCGGGCGCGGACCCAGCCGCCGCCGCTTTCGAGCTCTTCGAATATGTTCATGTAAGGGCGAACCATGAAGACATCCTTGACGAGCGCTTCTCCGACGCCGGTTGCGGTCACATAAACCTGCTGGATGGCGGTCGACTGGATAACCGTCAGCTCGGTGAGAAGCTTGTCGGTGATCTCGTTGATGTCGGCGGCATAGTAATACGCGCCGCGCGTGTTGTCGGCGACCCGCATCAAGAACTCTTCGTCGAACTCGTCGCCGACGCCGATCGTGGTGATGGCGAACCCTTGCTTCTCGATGTGCGAAATGGCGCTCATCGTGGCCGCTTCATCCTGAACGATGCCGTCGGAAAGGACGATGATCCGGTTGACCGTGTGGCTGGTGCCGGTATTCTCCAGCAGATCGGACGCGCTCTCAAGCGAGGTCGCCATGCGCGTGCCCAGGCCAATGTCCACCGGAAGGCGCTGCTCGAGCAGCGTGTCGAGTTCGGTCAGGCAGCGCTCAGGATCGTTGAGCCAGTCTTGATCGGTAAAGAGGGTGTGGGTCTTGTCGGCAAAGACGACGACGGACGCCTTGTCGCCATGCTGCATCGACTGCAAAAGCTGCTTGAGCGCGCGAACCGCCATCGACATCGGCTTGCGGACCGTGCCGTCCATCTCCTCAAGCGTCTGTCCGCTCCAATAGACGGCGTCGCGGTCGTCGGCTTCGCCTCGCTCCATCTCGTTGCGGGAGATGGCCAGACTCATCCAATACTCGCGCTCATCGTCGGTGAGCTGAAAATTGTACATTGTGGCCGAGGAGTCGACGACCAGACAAAGATTGAGCGGCGCGCGCTGAGTGCCGCCGGCGCCCGCTTCCGGCTGCAGCGTCAGGACGGCATAGACGGGCTCGTCATGATAGGTCGATGCCGGGGCATAAGGACGATTCAGTTCCGCGTTAAGTGTTAGTCGATCTGGCATATTCGAATGAGACTCCTGCGTACCTTTCCATGGTCGGTCGCTATCCTAGTATCCTGCAGGGTATATTTCGTCACAGCTTGTGAAAAATCCTGCGCTGCTTGACATTTGGTTTAGCCTGCGGTATCCTCCGCAGCATGACGGATGTGAATGCTCCCAATATTGACGTTGAATGGGATCTTAGCGATCTCTACTCCGGTCCAGACGACCCTCGGATCGAAGAAGACGCCGCCGCGTCGATCCAGCAGGCCCTCGAATTTCAGCAGCGCTACAAGGGCCGGATCAATTCGCCTGGCCTGACGGCGCCGCTATTGGCCGTCGCCCTGCGCGAATATGAGGCGCTTTCGCGGACATCGTCCAAGCCCGCCTGCTACGCAAGCCTGCGCCACGCCGCCGACACGAGCGACCCGGCGCGCGGCGCTCTGTTGCAGCGCATCATGGAGAAGGGCACCGAGGTTTCGATCGCCACGCTCTTCTTTGACATTGAGCTGGCCGCCGCGGAAGACTCCGTGATTGGCCCGCTGCTTGACGACCCGCTCGTCGTTCCCTATAACCACTATATCGCAACTGAACGGCTTTGGCGCAATTTTCGTCTCTCGGAAACAGAAGAGCGCATTCTGGAGGAGACCGCCAACACCGGTAAACGCGCGTTCAAGCGGCTCTTCGAGGAGCTGACGTCGCGTATGACATTCCGCGTCGACGGCGCCGAGCTCTCCCAGTCTCAGGTGCTCGCGCGGCTCTACTCGGCCGATCGCGACGTGCGTCGCGAGGGCGCCGCGGCGCTCTCCAAGGGACTCAGCGAGCGGGCGAGCACGATCGCCTACATCTTCAACACCCTGATTCAAGACAAGGCGGTACAGGATCGGCTTCGACGGTTCGAATACGCCGAGCAAAGCCGGCATCTATCGAACGAGCTTGATCGGGAGACGGTCGAGGTGGTCGTCGGCGCCTGCACGAAGCGCTTCGATGTCGTCAAGCGCTACTATGATCTCAAGCGCGAGATCCTGGGCGTCGATGAGCTAACTCATTACGACCGCTACGCGCCGCTGTTCGAGAGCGAAGACTCCGTGAGCTGGGAGCAGGCCCGCGAGATCGTTCTGGATGCGTTTGGCGACTTCTCGCCCATCATGCGCGCGCGCGCAGCCGAGTTCTTCGACAAGCGCTGGATCGATGCATCGCCGCGCAACGGCAAGC
>Ga0364873_10224_pt1 | contig 33647 bp, 29 predicted proteins | sample ExccelAu500001D3_2_FD_206928 | JGI IMG/M metagenome (GOLD analysis project Ga0364873, IMG submission 206928) | Enriched cells from Trout Bog Lake Hypolimnion, Wisconsin, USA - BchlTB.Aug07.5000.01.D3 | ecosystem: Environmental > Aquatic > Freshwater > Lake > Hypolimnion/Profundal zone | place... | reverse complement strand
ATGATATTGAAAAAAACTGGGATAAAGACGATTTTGGGATAGGCTACCGGTTGCCCTTGGTGGCTCAAGCCCAGCAATTGCTGGTGAAAAATCAGTCTTACGAACTGGAAAAATTTCTGTTGGATGTTGTCTGGCAGTATTACGCCAAAGAATGCAGCCGGCATTATTGCGATTTTCCGGCAGTCGTTATTTATGTTTTAAGATGGGACATTATCAATCGCTGGATGCTCTATAACGCCGACGAAGCGATTAAACGTTTCGACGAGCTGGTTGATGCCGGGTTGGACGGCCTGTCGTTGGGATTTTGATGTAAATCTATCGGTAATCATAATGAAGCGTGAGAAAACACCTACAGCCAAAGTCATTGCTGTTCAGGATGATATTGTTTCTATTGAAGTGATCGACGGCATCGGCCAGCCGCTGATAAAAAATGAACTCATTTATATTCTGCCGAGCCGTAGCGAAACTAAGCACACTGAACGATTGAAAGCCGAAATATTGAGAATTTTCGGTAAGACTGCCGACGCTCAGGTTTTTGAAAGTACGGTAGGTATTGGGATAGGTGATTTGGTCGAGCAAACCGGGGAAATGCTGTCGGTAGAACTGGGGCCGGGCTTATTGGGCCAAGTGTATGATGGTTTGCAGAATCCATTGGATGAACTGGCTACCGAATATGGTTATTTTTTACCACGCGGCGTGACTTTTCCGGCGTTGGACGTTAATTTTCTCTGGACTTTTACGCCGTTGGTTCGGGTCGGTAGCCGGTTACGCGCCGGGGCGGTACTGGGTACGGTGCTGGAACGCGGTTTTACCCATAAAATCATGACGCCGTTTAATATTGTAGGCTCCGTTGAAGTGACCTGGATTCAGGCGGGGCCGATTACCGTCAATGAGCCGGTGGCGAAAATTAAATTGGAAAACGGCAAAGAGCAAGCCGTCAGTCTAAAACAGCGCTGGCCGGTACGGAAGGCCTTGCCTAGCCAATTGCTGAAAGACCGTATAGTCACCCGGGAATATCCGGTGACGCCGCTGATTACGCAGCTTCGCCTGATCGACACTTTTTTCCCCATCGCCAAAGGGGGGACCGGTTGTATTCCTGGGCCATTCGGGGCCGGGAAAACCGTATTGCAGAATCTGATTTCCAAAAACTCGGATGTCGACATCGTTATTATCGTTGCCTGCGGTGAACGGGCCGGGGAAATCGTTGAAACCATCACTGAGTTTCCGCATTTGATTGATCCAAAAAGCGGTAGTTCGTTGATGGATAGAACCATCATCATCTGTAATACTTCGTCTATGCCCGTCGCCGCAAGAGAGGCGTCCATTTATACCGGCATCACACTGGGCGAATATTATCGGCAAATGGGCTTGCATGTGCTGTTACTGGCCGATTCCACTTCGCGCTGGGCGCAAGCTATGCGGGAAACGTCCGGTCGTCTGGAAGAAATTCCTGGTGAAGAAGCCTTTCCGGCCTATTTGGATTCGGCGATTAAGAATATTTACGAACGTGCCGGCGTCATTTCAAATAGCGATGGCTCCATCGGTAGCTTAACCATGATAGGTACGGTCTCACCGGCTGGCGGCAATTTTGAAGAACCGGTCACCCAGGCGACGTTGGGCACGGTAAAAACCTTTCTGGGATTAAGCTCCGACCGCGCCTATAAACGCTTTTATCCGGCCGTCGACCCGTTAATATCCTGGTCGCGTTATCTAAGCCAGCTGCATGACTGGTATGAAGAAAAACTGGGTCAGGGCTGGACAACTGATGTACTGTCCATGTTGGAATTATTAAAACACGGCGACAGCATTTATCAGATGATACAAGTGGCCGGAGAAGAAGGCATCACCCTCAAGGATTTTATCAGCTATCAGGCAGCCAAATTTCTGGATATGGTGTATCTGCAGCAAGATGCTTACGATGAAGTCGATGTGGCTGTACCGATAATCCGGCAAAAAGAGAATTTCAAAAAGATAGTTGAGCTGGTTAGCGCCGATTACCGATTTACCGATCAGAATTATGCCCGCGATTATTTCACCCGTTTGACCGGGTTATACAAGAATCTGAATTATGCACAGACCGGATCGGCGGAATATGCTGAGCTAATGGTAAAAATAAACCAGATTTTTGCGGAATGCCGTGGCCTTTAATAGCGGAATACCCAAACACAGTCACATCATATGGAACTCTCGGTACTGACGCTAAACCTACATACCTATCAACAACATCCCCATCATTGTCCTTTTGAAACCATGCATAGGCATGAACGGGAAGTGCATATCCTGGCTGAGGCAATCGCCCAGTTAAAAATTGATGTGATCTGTTTTCAGGAAGTTGGTGAATATATGCATGACCCTATCACCAATCCTTACGGCGAATCGCCTTCCAACATGGCTTTCAGGATATGCAAAAAACTGCGCCAGTGGCAGCTTTGGTATCATATTCATCAAGACTGGAGTCACATTGGATTTTACCGGTGGCGGGAAGGCACTGCTATTATCAGTCGTTATCCTATGCAGCATAATTACTCGGCTTATGTCTCCACCGATCATAGCAAGAAAAATTATATGTCGCGTAATGTTACCGTTTCCTGCATTCAGGTGCCGCATTTTGGTTTGTTGCATATTGCCAATGTACATTTAAGTTGGGCGCACCACGGTTTTTTTGACGAATACCGGCAACTTAAAAAATTGATTGATTCCCGCAAGCAGTTTGGGGTGTGTGCTGATTTAATGGTTGGTGACTTCAATGCACCGGCAGGCGAACATGCCTATAATCATATTGTCGGCCATGCTGAATATGTGGATCAATTTTACGAATTGCATCCTCAGCGTTTTTACCAGCCAAGCTATCACGGCCAAATAGACGGCTGGAAAAACAGCCATCCCAAACGTATTGACTATATCTTCAAACGCAATGGCGCCCCAATGAAAATTCAGTACATGGACGTTATTTTTAATGAGAATTTTTATCCCATCGTTTCCGACCATTTTGGTTATCTGGCTAGGTTCAAGCTGTTTCCTGAGTACCGATAAGCTTCAGCCAATTCGTTATATTTGCCGGGAAACGGGTATTCAGTGCCGAGGATGGTGTTGGTTTGCCGGTTGTGAGAGCTTGCCGTTCTTTCCATGCAATATTTTTTCCTACTACCGCATCGTCGGTTGCGTTTTGCAGCCTATTTCACCGCAATCATTACTGAGTCAGCATGATCCTGGAATCAGCAGTTGACCGCTGCTCTGTTATCGTAAAGGCTTATCGTCACTGGAAAAGATAGGCCTGAATGAAATCAGCCAAAGGGTGAGACCGCTACACGCTCGCCGGCACTGTTTTCCGGTTGCCTGATTGGGTCGCATTTTATGAGTTGTTGCTTTTTCTAGTCAGGATGCGGCCGCGGCCTAAGAAAAAGCGCCTTGCCGGCCAACCGGAAAACAGCACTGGCGAACCTGTCCAACTGCTGATTCTAGGATGATCGCACATGGTGGCAGACAAGAGGTTGAGTGGCATATCATACAAACTGTATGGTTATGTAGTAAACAACACAACGAAAGTATTGCTGGTACGGTTTCGATTAGATCTTACGGCTTGGGCAAGGCTCAACGGACGCCGCATAGCGGTGCCAGATTTAGATAAGATCATATTTTATCTATTGGCATAATCTGTGCTCTGCTATTTTTAGTAACTGCTATGCCGGATAATCACGCTTGTTTTAATTCATCTCAAACATTGCGGTTTTTCTCGCAGGCAAGTTGCCACACTAGGCGAGAGTCGGGCTGCAATCCCAAGCGCAATCAAAAAACAATACGTATTGAGACTGTCTTGCAGAACCGTCTCGCTCGCTCGTTGTTTATGCTTGGATATTAAAGATCTGACAGGATGCCTTTGCTGTACCAAGTGCGCATCGTTATTTATGTTAACTACCGAAAAGTGCGTATGCACAATGGAGATTTTAGAATGAGCAATAAATTACAAATTGCAGTGCAGTCAATTCTGGCTGGTTCTGCATTGTCCTTGCTTAGTACGGGGGCTTGGGCCGGTGCGATAACCATTGCTGGTTCATACTCGCTCGGTGCCGTCGGCACTGAGTTCCAAACAGCATCTACCCCGCTTAACAATGATTCTTGGACTAATAATCCTACTTTAGACAATGATGCATGGGGCCATCTAGGAAATTGGTACAATTTTTCAGTCACGGCCGTCAGTCCACAAGTCGATGTGTTAGCCACAGTTTTAAGCGGCGACGCTAACGTTGCCTTTACTGTTTATGCTTCCAATGGGGCATTCAATGGCGGTAAAGCGGCTTATGGGGAGATAAGCGCCACAGGATTAGGTGCACCACATGCTTTCAATGCCGTAGGCCAAGTCGGTAGTTTTGGCACAGTCTGGGCTACCGATCCATCTGTCGCCATCTCTTCCTCGGCCATTGCCCAAGGCGCACCCAGTTTAGGTGGCGGTAATCTGTTGGATACCTTGGCCTATGCCAATTCCGGGGTTGCCCAAACCAACAGCGCTCTGAATGGTTACGGTCAAGTAATCAATTACGGCGTCAATCAGGTCGCTACCGACAATACGTATTTTAACGGTAGCGTTGGCGGCAGCGTAAGCGCTACCACTGCCGAGCTGATATTTAACAATCTAGCGGTAGGCAACTATACCATTTTTGTCGGCGGTGCAAACGCTGCAGAAACCTTGGCATCCAATTTCCAGATTACCGTTTCCGCAGTGCCGCTGCCGACTACGGTTTATTTGTTCGGTTCTACGCTGGTGGGTCTGCTGGCGGCGAGACGCAGAAAGCAAGGTCAAGCCTAAACTGGTTTGGGGCTGAACAAAGGAATGTTCCGCCCTACACGCCAAAATTTTGCGGACTACGTTCACTAATAATCATGAAGAGGCTATCTCGCCATGTATAAAAGGCTAACTAAACTTTCCATCGTTAATTTATTGATACCGCTTAGCGCCGGGATGCTCATCCAATCGGTGCGAGCCGATAACCCCGGGCCTTTACCAATGAGTTTGCAAAGGGTACCCGTTCCACCGGTTCCCGGCCTGCTGGATGGCGACAATCCGATTGTGACTAATCAGAGCATGGCTATTGCTCTCGGAAAGGCGTTGTTTTGGGACACAGCTGTTGGCAGCGATGGTGTTGCCTGTGCCAGTTGCCATTTTCATGCCGGGGCAGACGTCAGAACGAAAAATCAGTTGGCTCCAGGCGGAAAAAACTCCACACTACCCACAGCTGGAACGTTTGAAAGCACCGCCGGCAAGAATTCAGGCGGACCAAATTACACGGTGACCGGTAAGGATTTTCCATTCTATCAACTTTCCAATCCAGTGGACCCCAGCTCAGTCCTTATTTTCCAGAGCGATGATGTATTAGGTTCCTCCGGTACCTTCGCCGGTCTGTTCTCGGCAGTGTTGCCCAATGATTACGCATTATCGTCAACCGATAGCAACGATATTTGCGTCAGATCAGCCGATCCCCTTTTTCATGTCGGTGGTCTCGGCACCCGCAAGGTAACGCCGCGCAATGCGCCTACTGTGATTAACGCCATTTTCAATTACCGTAATTTCTGGGATGGTCGGGCCAATAACGTTTTCAATGGCAGCAGTCCTTGGGGCGACCGTGATCCCGATGCCGGCGTCTGGGTGAAAACCGGCGCCACGACAGTGCAACATCAGCGCCTGGAATTACTCAACTCATCTATCGCTTCAGTTGCGCTGTCGGCTCCGGTCAATGATACGGAAATGAGTTGCACCAATCGAACTTTTCAGGATCTGGGCCGCAAATTGTTGAATCGCTATGCTTTGGCAACACAAAACGTGCATTATCAGGATAGTGTGCTGGGCACCTTGAGCCACAGCTTCGGCAACCAAGACCCTCACAATTTGAAGCAGGGACTTTATTACACCTATTTTGATATGGTGGTAGAAGCCTTCAATCCGCGCTACTGGTCTTATGCGCCACGCAATAGCTTCGGCAGTCCCGGCCCCGGCGTTTTGGCCTATAACCAAATAGAGGCCAATTTTTCGATGTTTTTTGGTCTGGCTATTCAAATGTATTTATCCACGCTGATTTCTGATCAGTCGCCTTTCGATCAAAGCCCTCGCGATGCGAACGGCTTGCCGACTCAATTAAGCGTTTCGGCTATGAACGGACTCAATCAGTTCATGATCTCCAGTTGCGCTAATTGCCATATAGGCGCCACCTTCACGGCCGCCAGCGTGGCGACCAACGCTCAATTGGCGCAAAGCTATCCCTCAGCCTTTGGTAGTCCGTCTATCGGCCTCATCAAAACCTCTGGCAGCGTGGTAAACCGGATACAAAGCGTTGCCGGATCGACCTTGATGGATACCGGATTTTCCTCTAATGGCGTCTCGCCGGACGGTGCGGATATCGGTTTAGGTGGAGTCGACGGTTTCGGCAATCCTTTATCTTTCAGCCTGCAATATCTGCAATACTTAGCGGGCAATAGCGCAGGTGTTTATGACGCGCCGGTCAGCGTCGTGAGCCCTTGTAATTTTCAACTGGCTTTTGCTGTCAATATTCCGGCACCACTGGTTTCGACATTCACCCAGGCCGAGGGCGTTATGCCGCAGGCGTCCGGCGCGAATGGCTGCATTACCCCATCCTTCGCTTTTCAGCCTACCCCTTCCGCCGTAAGGGCTGAACTTGCCAAGTCCAGCAGCCTCAAAACCCTAGCGGTAGTTAACGGAATCTACAAAATACCCGGCTTGCGCAATATTGAGCTAACCGGGCCGTATATGCACAACGGTAGCATGTCGACTTTGGATCAGGTTTTAGAATTTTATGCAAGAGGCGGCAACTTTAACCCTCCTGGCAAGAATTTTTCCGGTGTTTTTGAACAAGCCAATCTGGCCGGCGATGCACAAAATCGAGCCGATATCGTTACCTTTCTAAAAACCTTGACCGATGAACGGGTGCGCTATGAACAAGCGCCGTTCGACCATCCGGCTATTACCATTAAAGATGGCCATACCGGCAACAATGTCGCCATAACAACTCGCAATCCGTTGTCGCCAGTTCTGGCGGCGGATAACGTTTTAACGATACAGGCGGTAGGGGCAAAGGGCAACGCCGCTCCACTGAAAGCATTTGACCAGACTTTATCCCGTTAAATCCTGGCGTTTTCGATCAAGCACTGGACTTGATTAGCAAGGTTGCTAATATGACAAATACTCGGCAGTCGTTATTCCGGCCCCAGACTTCATGGAAAGTAGAAGCTTGCTGGCGCTGGATACCTGCTTCCAGGCGGGTATGGTACAGTGGCTGAGGTATTTTGCTAATCAAGACACCGCATATAGCTTTGATAGAAGTTAATGATGAAAGATTATTGAATGTGTGTTTGCCAAACGGAGCGAGGTAACGGCTGCGGAATCTCCGTGCCTCGCCCGCATCAGGTAAAACTAGCTGCGTTTAGCGCTTGAACGGCCAAATGGGATCAAGCCGAGCAGCGCACTGCCAAATAACCAAACTGCAGCAGGAACGGGCACCGCTGCTGCGCTCAAGGCAACAGTATATTGGCCTGGAACACCAGCGCTTGCCGTGTTATCGCCGCCGATAAAAATAGTGTAATCGCCGGCGCTCAAATTGGTAAAACTCAGGGTAACTGATCCGCCTGCCTTGGTGTTGCCGGCGCCGTCCAAATAGGTTAGGCCTTGGGTACTCAAAGGATTGTTTTGGTTATTGCTATAAGAGATATAACGGTTGGCTGTCGAACCGGTATCCCAACCTTGAAACAGAGAAAAACCCGGTTGCAGCAAAGAAGAAAGACTGCTATCCGCAGCCAGCGTGATAGTTAGATTCGAGGCGGTTTCCAATTGTATCAGCCCAAAATCCGCGCCGTGGCCCATACCCATCATACCGCTGCTATTCATGCTCCATCCCATAGGCCCAACAGCCAGGGCAAACGTTGGATCGGCACCTTGACTGACGGCACCGGCAGTCGACAAAACATCGGAGGAACCCTTACCTGCTACATCCGCATACCACATGGCATTGAGCGAGCCCGTATAATTCGGTGTATCGGTTCCGGTCCAGGTAGGGGGTAGTCCACCGTCTAAACCGCCAGTGCCTGTTGAGTCCCAACCGGTAAGATTGTAAACGTCGTTAGCCTGTGTAGGGAAGTTGAAGGTAGTTAATGCGGTAAATACTGCTATTAAGCGTAGGGAAGTCTGGTTTTTCATTGCTGTCCTGGCCTTAAGATAAGAAGAAAAAATTTAAAAATAAATACTAATCGGCCGTCCCGTTCCAAAACTCAAATCGGATTTGCTTGCACTCATTTAGCGATAGGGAAATACTGCTCAAATCGATATGTCCATTAGTACATAACGTTAATCTATAACGGTGAGCTAAGTCAAATAGAATTTACGACATTAATTGTTTCGTATTAGGAAATAATAGGGCTTATGCTAGCTAGGATAGTCGATGAGATGAGGTGTCTTGCAAAGACCTACTGCCAATGTTTGTAGGCAGATAGAACACGTGCTTTGGAAATCGTCAACGACTGACACTAAGTCTCCAAAGGCACATTGTGACTATACATATATTCTTGTCGGAATGAACATGTCGCTGGAGACGATGATGGTTTTGTCGGCGCCGAAACGCTCTAAAAAGTCGAGGCAAGCTTGGGCCTTGGAGCCGCTTTTGTGATAGCTGCGATAAACCCGCTGATTGTGTATTTGGGAAGCTCTTTAAAAACGAGGAAATGACAATTTTTATCAACAAGCTTCCATCTTATTTTTAGGTAATTTTGGTCTTGACAATAGGGAGTACCTTAGTCATTTGTCACATGTTGAAATATGATAATCAAAGTCATTTGATAAGGAGCACCTTTGCAAGGCTGCTCTTTTTCAATTTATAATGCAAATTCACTTTAAAGATAAGCTGTTACAGACTAACAAGCTAATAACAAATTTACGGCTGACGTAAAAATGAAAATACAAATAAAGCAATCGTTTCAGGCATCTGAAAAATTGGGTCAGAGAACCACTCAAAATCATCCTATATAATTATGGAATTTTTCGAACAAGCAGTGAATAGCACAGAATATTGCAATTTATATTTAACATCAAAGACATGTAAAAACTCTCATGCCAAACCATAGTTTTAATATATTGATCGTTGACGATGACAGGGAGTTAACAGGCATGCTGAAAAAATATTTAAGCGGGCATGGTTTTAAATCTATGCTCGCTTATAATGGTTTGGAGATGGATAAGCATTTATCCTCTGATAGATTCCATTTAATTTTACTGGATTTGATGCTTCCGGGTGAACACGGTTTATCCATTGCACGGCGAATAGGCAGTTCTTCCCAGCTTCCTATCATTTTCATGTCCGCCTTGGGTGAAGAAACCGATCGGATAATCGGGTTGGAACTAGGCGCTGACGATTACATCTCAAAACCATTCAACCCTAGAGAGTTGTTGGCTAGAATTCGCGCCGTGCTTCGCCGTCTTAACCAAATACAACAGAATACTACAAGTGATCAATCGGTTTATTTTGGTCCTTATCGATTGGATTTGAATGCCTGTCAGCTCTATAAGGGGGATGTCGAAATAAATTTAACATCCGGCGAATTTACCTTGTTGAAAATTTTTGCAAAAAATCCAAACCGGGTGTTAAGTCGTGATGAACTGTGTACTTTAACCGAAGGTTATGAACGAATTCCTTTTGACCGTAGTATCGATGTGCGCATTACTCGTCTACGGCGCAAGATAGAGCAGGATGTATCTAACCCCAAATTTATACGCACGATATGGGGAACCGGTTATTTGTTTTCTAATAAAGCCGAGGAAATAGAGTAACAGTGATAATATTCAAAACTTTATCCAATCGCATTGGATTATTGTTCTTAGGATTATTTTTAGTACTTCAATGTATCAGTTTTTCAATTTCAGGGTATCTTGTTTTTTTGCCCATCATTAAAAATTCCGTAGACGATTTTGCTTCTTTAATTATTTTAACTGCTCAAACAGCCTCAAGCTTATCAGAAAGCCAATTTTCAGAATTTAATCAAAAAATAGAAAAAGAACATCATCTTAAAATTAATTTACAAGTTCTAAATAATCAGGCACAACAAAGCTATTTGCCTTATGTGATATTGTTGGAAAAGGCTTTATCGCGAAAAACTAATCAAAATATAGTTATTAAAAGCTGTAATAACAATTCTGTAGAATATAGCGTTGAAATCCCAGTGGGCGGCAAAACTGTTTTCATCACCTTTAGACGAGAAAGAATCGGCACCAGTCCGGTGGCGGCGATGGTATCCGTTTTATTCGTCACGTTCTCCATCAGCATGGCTGGCGCATGGTGGGTAGCATTGTTCGTGAAGCGGCGGCTTAATTTGTTTACTTCCGCAACGGCAGAGTTAGCGACAGGAATTCGGCCTGAACCACTCAATGAGGATGGCCCGGAAGAAATTGCATTACTGGCGCGTAATTTTAATTGCATGGCTAAACAAGTAACGGAATTGATAGAAGATAGGGCGATTATGCTGGCCGGCATTTCCCATGATTTACGTACGCCTATCGCGCGCATGGTGCTGGCGTTGGAGTTGCTCAAGGAAACAAAAGACTTTAGTTTGACTGAAAAAATTTCAGTTTATCTGGAAGATATGAATAAACTTATCAGCCGGTTTTTGTTGTTTGTGAAAACTCAAAAAAAGGAAACTTTACAACTTGTTTGTTTGGCTGCTTTGCTGGATGAATGGATAAAAGAATACGATGATCAAGGCAAAAAAGTCATTAGGAAAGGTCTTTCCGCTTTTCGTCTTGCTGTACCCGTGCTGGATTTAAAGAGGGTGGTTAGCAATTTAATAGACAACGCTATATTGTATAGCGATAACGGCCTGGTAGAAATCGAGCTCTATCAAATAGATCAGCACGTTATAGTCGATATAAAAGACAGGGGGCCAGGCATTGCGGGGCAAATCAAGCCATTGGTGTTCCGGCCTTTTTTTCGGATTGATGCCTCCCGGCATACAGATAGCGGTAATAGCGGACTAGGTTTGTCAATAGTCCAGGGAATAGCTAAATCCCATCAATGGCAAATCGAATTATTAGATAGAGTTGATGGCGGTACAGTCGCCAGAGTCGGATTACCAGCCTCTAAAATCACTGTAACACTTTGAAACATATCTGTTACTAAATGTAACTGCTTTAAAATCTTCGCGAAATATCTTCCAAGTAAGCTAATCCCGCCAACTGATACAGGATATCGAATAAGGGGGGATCTCATCATTAGCCTTTGATTCATTATCTAGATCAAGAGGATTTTAGCATTGAAATAACATTCTGCCCGGCAGTTTGGTAATCAAACATTTGCCTGCAATTTTATAAATTTAGGAAACCAAGATGAATATCTTAAAAAGCAGCTTGACGGCATTGGCAATACTTGCCGGCAGCCAGGCGCACGCAGTTACCTTAACTTTTATCGAAAATAACGACTTACATGCTCACATGACGCCACGCACGGATAAGGTGGTAAATAATGGACAAGTTGTTTATGAAGAGTCTCGCGGCGGGTTAGCTCCTCTGGCAACATTAATCAAACAAATTCGCGCCGAGAATCCTAATTCCGTGTTAATGAATATCGGTGATACCTACCATGGTGGCGTAGAAGCCTTATATACCAACGGCAATGCCTTGGTCACTCCTGTAAACGCCTTGGGAATTGATGTTGGCGTTCCAGGCAACTGGGATTTTGCTTACGGACCAAATGTTTTCCGTCTGCGTTACGCAACATTGACCACAGCGCAAAGGAACGCCTTGCAATCGACTGTGCCTATTACCATTCAGCAGCCGACTTTTCCAAATCTGGCCGCCAATATGACATCAACTTTGTCGTCTAACAATGGTCAGTTGATATTGCCTGCCACATTAACGAAAACAATTGGAGGTGTCAAAGTCGGTTTCATTGGCATCACCTCTGATATCGTCGCCCAAATGGATCCAACTTTGGCAGTGGGCTTGGCATTTACAGAAGGAGAATCCGCTTATATCGGCTTGATTAATACCCAAGCACAAAACTTAAGAAACCAAGGCGCACAGTTAGTCATGGTGTTAAGTGAATTAGGATTGCAAAAAGATTATCGGCTTGCAAATGTCATTAACTCCGGCGCGGTGGATGTGTTTTTCTCCGCACATACTCACGATACTATTTTCACCCCATTACATACTCAAAGCGGCGCATTGGTTGTTGAAGCGGGTCATGACGGCTGGCTAGGCAGAATGGATGTCACCATCAACAGCGGTCAGCCGACTGTGTTCAATTGGTCTTTATTATCGGTAGATTCCAGTATTCCGGATGACCCAACTATGGCGTCCTTGGTTAGCACGGCGCGAGCCCCATTTTTGACAACAAACCCCAATATGACCGTACCGATGTCCGGCATCACCTTGAAACTGACGCAACCGATCAATACTGTATTGGGTTATGTGAATTCTCCTTTAGATCGTGAAGAAGCTTTAGAGTCTACGTTTAACGACTCCTGGAGTGATACCTTACGTCAACAAACCGGCACTGAGATTGCGATTACGCCGGGTTTTAGGATGGATGCACCCATTCCGGCTGCCGGAGCTTAATATGAAGACGGTTATATCGCAAATGGCCAAATCACCCTGGAAGATGTTTACCGGTATTTTCCTATTCCTTATACATTGGCGACCGGCACGATTCCCGGTTCAACGCTTAAATCAATTATTGAAGGCAATTTAACTTCAGTATTTTCCTTAAATAGTTTTTCACAAGGCGGTGGATGGGTGGACGGTTGGTCAGGTTTAAATATCAACGTGAATCTATCCAATCCTGACGGCCAGCGTGTACAGACTATCAGTCATACAGATGGAACGCCAATTGCCGATACTGAAATTTTGAGTGCTTCCGGATGTTTGCGTCCAAATGATACGACTGGAACTGTATTATGTAGTTATGACGGTTTCAGTAACGTAACCTCAATCATTAATCCGGCTACCGGCAATCCTTGGTATTCCCAAGAATTATTCAGTACGGCCTTATCACAAGGCTGGTTTGCCAGTGGCAATCGACACCACATTGTTGATTCCGCCAATACCCCTGCTTGGCCGGCTCAACCGTTTGTACAACCGCTTGCCGTTCAAATTATGGGTGGCGTAAGTCTAACTAAATCTGGTATCACTTATAATGCCGGAAACAAAATTTATACCGCGCAAATCACGGTTACCAATACCGGTAATTCCACTTTACCGGCGCCATTAAAAATTGTTCTGGAAAATTTGCCGACGGGAGTAACCGTTACCAATGCTAACGGTAGTTATTATGGACAGCCTTATTTGTCGATAGGCGGTAGCCTGACGCCGGGTAGTAGCGCTAAAGCCTTGATCCAGTTTACCAATTCAGCTGCGACACGGATTACTTATAGTCCCGTTGCCTATTCGGGCGGCGTTTAACAATATCATGCAACAGCAAGGAGAGTTTTTATGTTTAATAAATATATTCTAATAGGCGTTTTATCTTGGTTAACAATCACTCCTGTATGGGCGGATAGCTTGGATGTCACTGTAGATACCAGTTCTTTGGCAGGGCAATCCGGCTGGCTGGATTTGCAGTTCAATCCTGGTGATGTCACTTCACCCGCCGCAACTGCCTTGGTTTCACTATTGCAAACTGACGGCAGTCTGCTGCCTACTCCAGTTTTGACAGGTGATGCGAGCGGTGGCCTAGCTTCACAAGTTAGCTTTGATAACAACCAATTTTTTAATGATTATCAACAGCAATTTACCTTTGGCAATACTTTAAGTTTTGATCTATCCTGGACTATGCCATCGCCGAGTACAGATTCAACTTTGGCAGGAACCGCGTTCAGTCTGACATTATTTGATGCTAAGTTTAATACTTTATTAGCAGACCCAATTTGGAATGCATCCTTGGTATTCAATCTTAATTCAGATGGCAGCACCAGTATTTTAGCCCAGTCAAATGCGGTTGCATTAACGACACCTGCGGCAGTGCCGTTACCGGGCAGTGTGGGTTTATTGATGTCAGGAATAGTATTTATGTTTGGCAGTAACTGCATGATCAGAAGGCCAAAAACAGCGATTGCCTAGATTACGGTAAAGCGGGAACATAAATAATTTTTTTATGTTCCCGTTGTTTTTTCTAGTTTTTAGGCTATAAGCATACGGCATAAGCAAAAGCGTAAGTCATTCTTGCTTTGCAAGTAAAAATAATTATTGTTCCGGTTTTGTGACCGGTAACAGGGCTGCTTTCCAAGCATTCATGCCACCATTAATATTTTTAATATTTGTGAACCCCATTTCTTGCAAAACTGCGGCAGCCATTGCCGAGCGTCCGGAACTGGCGCAAAGCAACAGCCATTTTTTGTCTCTATCCATTAGTTCTTCACGGTGACCGGGGTTTTGCCGGTCGGCGGCAGGTTCCAAAATTCCGCGCGGAACGTTCAATGCGCCTTCTATCGTTCCCGATAAAAACTCTGCCGGTTCACGCACATCAAGTACTTGATAGCCTTCATTTATTAAGGCGCCTACTTCGACAATATCAACCTCCTGAATTTGGCTTTTTGCTTGTTTAACAAAATCCATTAAGGTTTTTTCTTTGCTCATGTTTTTTCTCCTAATTAGTGAGGATGTTGAATAACTAAAATTAATCATCGGTTACCGATGTTTGAAAATTGTATTAAGGCCAATAATCGCATTAATGTTCTACGCTATTTTTAAGCTTTAAGAGACGTCGCACATCCTATAGTGTGTTCAGGCTTAAATTAAATGCATACAGATAAATAATAAAAATATTTTACCCCATATCAAAAAAACGGATTTCGTTCAAACCCAAGACAAACGGCGAATTGCATCGAATATCAAGAAAAATCCAAGAAAAACTACAAAGACTCCAAATACTAATCTTAAATATTCACTGGCAATATGACTGGCAATAACTGCACCACACCAGCCGCCGATAAAAAGCGCAGCCGCAACAATCAGAGCGGATTTCAATTCAACATTTCCATGTCGGTAGTATTCAATGACCGCAGCCAATCCTACTGGTGGAAGCAATACCGCCAAACTTGTTCCTATGGCTGAGTGTTGCGAGAATCCGGCCAAGTAAATAAGTCCAGGAACGATGAGAACTCCACCCCCAATTCCAAATAAACCAGACGCAACACCCGCGATGAAGCCAATGGTCAATAGGGTAATTATAGATATTAATCCCATCAATGCCCTCTAATATCTTAAGTTTTCTATCTTTATTTTCAATAAAGTATTTTTTAATTTCTCGTTTACGCTTACTGTGACTTAGTCACTGAAAATTCATATTTTTAATCTTATAGTACGTACACCTTGTTACATTAAGGTCATGCATGGCGCAGATCATAAACAAGGCCCATCAATCAAAAATAGGTAGGAATTAAAATGAAAGATTTAATATTTAATTTTGCATACAGCATCTTGCATATGAATTTACGAGATCCACATGATATACCCTTCGCATTACCCTTGGTATTTTGTGCGCTTTTTGGTTTTACACTAGGATTTATCTTTTTAAAATTTATAGATAATGAACAAAAGCAAGAAAACGACAAGGAGAGCTAAAGTCCTCCATTGGTATTAAGCGTCTTTTTTAGGGAATCAAAATCAATAATTTCGATATTGCCTCTATTTAGACTCAACCAACCCAAACTTTCAAAACGCTTAAGATGGCGAGAAATAACTTCACGAGCTGTGCCCAACTCCAGGGCCAGCTCGTTATGGGTTTTATGTATGGTTTTGCTTCCAAAGGCTAGTAGTGTTTTGGCTAGTTTTTGATCAATAGAACCAAACGAAATAGCCCCCATGCGATTAATCACATCAGCCAACCGTTTCGAAAAGTTTCGAAAAACGAATTCTCGAAAAAAATCAGATTGTTGAAGACAGCGATGAAAAACATGCGAAGGTATTGCAAATGCGCTAACCTCAGATTCAGTATATCCCTCTGCTGGATAGTCATTACCGCCTAACAGGCATGAGGTCGTTAAAACACAAGATTCGCCTGCTTGTACATGATAAAGCAAAATTTCTCGGCCATCAGACGACAGAATTTGAGTCTTTACGCTTCCTGATAGCATCAACAAATAATTGTCACAAGATTTTCCGGGATAAAAAATTTGTTGACCTGCGGGGATCTTAACCAGAATTGCCGCCTCCATTAATTGGCCAAGCAATTTATCGTTGCTAGCTAAAAATTCAGGAAAGTGTCTCTTCCACAAGGTTTCGTTCATTTCGATCCTGCCAGGTTAATTCCCTGGATAACTAAAGGTTTGTTATTTGGAAGTTACATTCCTATCCAATTGCCCTATGTGCTGGTTCATTCATAAGTTAACCTACTTTGCAGACGCCATTTCAAAAATGATGATTTCAGCTTCGCTTCCTCCAATATTCTCAACAGTCATGGCTTTTCCGGTTTCCCAAAAAACCTCTCCGGTATTAAATACATGACTTTCACCCGCATCTTCAACCCGTCACTGTCCTTTTTTAAAAGCTAATAATTAGGCAGTAAACCCTTGCCGCCCATGTACTCCCTATTCATCGCTTACTGCCTGCTTAGGCCTTTTCCGGTTAATCAAGAAATACACTACCGGGATGACCACCAGCGAGAATAGCGTCGAAGCGATAATGCCAAAGATAAAGCTCCAGGCTAACCCTGAAAATATCGGATCAAGCACGATCATCATTGACCCCAGTACCGCTGAAGCCGCTGTTAAAAAGATCGGATTTAACCGTGTTGCACCGGCTTCGACAATAGCCTCCGCCAAACTGATGTCGGGATTGTTCCGGTAAATATTCTCGATAAAGTCAATCAAGATAATCGAGTTACGCACCACAATGCCGGCCAGTGCGATCATACCGATCATCGCTGTGGCGGTAAAATAGATTGGCGTTGGATAACCGGCCACCGGTGAGGTGAACAGGTTGATAAACCAGAAGCCGGGCATGATTCCGATCACCGTCAACGGAATGGCGATCATCATGATCAGCGGTACGCTGAGCGAACCGGTCTGGCCGACCAGCAGAATGTAGATCATCACCATTGCTGCAGCAAAAGCCAACCCTAAATCCCGGAACACGTCCACGGTGATTTTCCATTCACCTTCACCCGCCATCTCGGCTTTGTAACCTTCAGGCAAAGGCTGCTTTTTAAAGCTGCCGAATAAATCTAAAATCGCCTCCACAGGGCTTCTACCGGCCATTTCAGCGGTGACGTAAGCTACGGGTTGCAGGTTTTTATGGTAAATGGCTTGCTGATTATGCTCGTGACTGAAATGACCGATTTCACTGAGCCGCACCATCTCGTCGCCGGCGGTTTTGACTGTAAGCCCTAACAGATCCTGTTCGGATGAACGTGCCGCACGCGATAATTGCACTTGTATGTCCAGCGGTTGACGTTCTTCCGGAATATGTACTAACCCAACTGTACCGCCGGCAATAGCCAAGCGGAGCGTATTGGCTACCTGATGGCTGGTAATACCGAGCAAGGCAGCTTTATCCGGGTCGATGATAAAATGCAGCTTGTCCTGGTTTGCCTCGACAAAATCATCCACATCTACCACGCCTTCCGTATGCTCCATATCGGCTCTGACCCGGTTTGCCACCTGGATAATATCGCTGTAACCGGCTTCCGGCGGGCCGTAAACTTCGGCAACCACGGTCGACAGCACAGGCGGGCCCGGCGGCATTTCCACAATCTTGATATTTGCACCATACTGTTTTTCGATACGATCAATGTCAGGCCGGATACGCAAGGCAATATCGTGAGAACCTTGGCTGCGATGTGTCTTATCCGTCAGTACTATGCGTATATCGCCCAGATAAGCGCCTTGCCTAAGGTAGTAATGCCGCACCATGCCGTTAAAATCCATAGGCGATGCGGTGCCAACATAGCTTTGATAGCTGCTGACTTCATTGACGGTGGAAAGATAAGCGCCAAGTGCCGAGGCAACCTCATCGGTGGTTTCCAGCGACGAGCCTTTTGGCATATCAATAATAAGCTGCAAATCGTTTTTGTTGTCGAAAGGCAGCAATTTCAAAGGCACTACGCGCGTCACCGCCATCATCGCCGAGGCTACAAAAGCGATGAAGACCGCCAGCAAAAACCAATACGCTTTGGAGCGGCTCGCTAATAACGGCGCCATAATTGACTGGTAAATCTTAAAACCCCGTGTGTTTTGTAACACAAAGATCGGGCCGTGATCCTTGCCATAGTCACCTTTCAACAGCCGGTAACTGGCCCAGGGTGTGACTGTGAAAGCAATGACCAACGACAGCAACATAGCAATCGGCACATTGAACGCCATCGGCCCCATATAGGGCCCCATCATGCCGGTAATAAAAAGCATCGGGATAAACGACATGATCACCGCAAAGGTTGCCAAGATCGTGGGTGGACGAATTTCATTGACCGCAGTCAGCAAGGCTTGTAGCGGAGGCTCTTTACGCAATTTATAGTGTCGATGGATATTTTCGACATCCACGATAGGATCGTCGACCAACAAGCCCAGCGACAATATCAGCGCAAACATGGTGACACGGTTAATGGTGTAACCAAAAATCAAGTCGCACAGCAGTGTGATGGCAAAAGTCATCGGCACAGCTAGTGAAACTATTAGCGACTCCTTCAAACCCAGTGTTAAGGCTAATAACACAATGATGGTCAAAATCGCAATCGACAAATGCATAACCAGCTCATTCACCTTATGATTGGCTGTTTCGCCGTAATTACGAGTCACCGTCATCAACACATCTTCAGGGATGAGTGATCCCTGTAATTGTTCAGTTAAAGCCAGTACCTGCTCAGCCACACTGACTGCATTGCTGCCTTGCCGTTTGCCGATGGCGATAGTCGCCATTTGTCGTTCTTCTCCTGCGTCAGGTAGTTTTCCATGCACATCACCGACGGTTTTCATCTCCGCAACAGCCGGACCGAAACCGATGCGCGTATAATCGTCAGTATCGGCAGGACCATCCAGTATCTCGGCGACATCGCGAAGATACAACAAATGGCCGTTGCTGTTTTTTAAAACCGTAGCGCCAACTTGTTCGGCATTCTGATAATGCGGCCCGGACTCCAGGACGATTTCGCGATCATGTTCGGTGAGGTGACCCACTTGCAGATTGACATTACTTTGCGCCAGCGCCTGTTTCACTTCCAGCAAGTTGACGCCGCCGGCTTCCAGCTTGGCAGGATCGGGATAGACCGAAATCCGGCGAGGCGCTGCGCCAATCACCCAACTCTTGCCGACATTATCCACTCCCCGTAAACGTTCAATCAGCTCGTCGGCAATGCGACGTAGCGACATGGCGTCTGTGTCTTTGCTTTTAGACGATAGACTTAGCAGTAAAATCGGTACATCATCGATTTCAACCGGTTTCACCAACCAATCGCTGACGCCGGGTGGAATGATGTCCTGATTGGCTAACAGTTTATCGCGGGTTTTGATCAGACTGTTTTCCAGATTTTCGCCGACAAAATAGCGTACGGTAACTACGGCTTCACCGGGTCGGGAAATGGAATAGACATATTCCACGCCTTTAATCTGTTTAAGCAAGGTTTCCAGCGGTGTCGTTACCTGTTTTTCAACTTCTTCGCTGGACGCGCCGGGTACTTGCACGAATACGTCCATCACCGGTACGATAATTTGCGGATCTTCCTCGCGAGGCGTCAGCATCAAAGCGGCAGCTCCAGCCAACAAAGAAATCAGTAAAAACAGTAGCGATAAATGCGAGGTAGTAAATAAGCGAACAATACTGACAGTCAAACTATCCTTTTTAATCTCAGGCAGGTTCATTGCGCCTTACCTCCGTCAACCAGAATCGTTTCCCCTGCGTGCAAGCCGGACAACACTTCCAGTTGTTCACCGTATTGCTTGCCGGTACGAATATGCCGGGTATGCAGCAAACCGCCTTCCACGACTTTGACAGCTTGCAGCTGGCCGTAATGGACAATAGCCGAAACTGGTATCAATAATGCCGATTGTTCAGATTGGCAGGCTAAATCCAGCCAGCCGAATTGACCTTGTTGCAAGCCTCTGATTTTTGGTAGACTGACTTTAAGCTGCTGACTACGCGTTTGCGGGTCGATTTCCGGGGTGATTTCATCTATCTTGCCGGAAAGCGACTGCTGCAGGGCGTCGATGCGGACATTGACCGTCATGCCGAGTTTAACTCGCGGAGCACATCTATCGGCAATAGCGACATCCAGACGCAAATCGTCGGGTTTGAGAAAGGTAATAAGAGGTTGATTCGGCATCCCCATATCGCCAGGCTCCTGCAAGCGTTCGCCAACCTCGCCATCAAAAGGCGCATACAGTACATTTTCGCCCAGCATCACTTTACTTTGCTGAGCAGAACTGGCAGCCTGATTAGCCATGGCCTGTGCCGCTTTGGATTGAGCCAGTACCGCATCATAGTTTTGCCGGGTGGCGGCCTGCTTGTCATATAAGTCGATGATGCGTCTTTCCTCGGATTTGGCTTGAGCGGCTTGCGCTTGCGCAGCAATATGCGCGGCATTAGCGGCATTGTAAGCGGCCAGTAAATCCCGATCATCCAAACGGGCGATGACATCGCCTTTTTTCAGTCGGTCACCGGGATGTACCGGTATTTCAATAATGCGGGTGTTGAGTTTAGGGGCGATTTTTACCGCTAGTCGCGAGCGTACCGTACCTTGCCAAGACAATAGATTAGCAGCTGATTGGGTAGTGATCTTCAGGGTTTTTGCACCGGCAGGTACAGATAGACCTCTGACGGCTGTATTACCGGGTTCGGTTTTTTTGTTCCCGCCCAGTATGCCGAGTGCAAATAAAATCACCAGCAATAAGGCGCTTATGGCTGCGACAGGGATCAGCCGCTTAGGCCGCTGTGATTCTGAATTGTAATCAGTCATTGATGAGTCCTCTAACTCTTAGCTTGTTATTATTGCCAAAAACCGATGGCTTGTTTAAGTTCCGCTTCTGAGCGCAAGGCATCGTAGCGACTGCTGATTTGCCTTGTATTGGCTTTATCGCGGGCGACCTGGGCTTCAAGATAGCGGGTCACAGTCACCACGCCGGCCTGGCGTTGCTCGGTGACCAAGCGCAAAGCTTCTTCGGCGGACTCTACGGCGACAGCGCTGACCTGAGCGCGATTTAAGGCTTCACGCAATCTGAGCTGGGCTGATTTAAGTTGATTTTCGATCCGTAACCGCGTCTGCCGAGCGGTTTCTTGGGCAGCGGTCAATTCGTGTTCGGCTTTTTTAACCTTCTCTTGGGTGGAGAAACCATTGAAAAGATCCAATTCCACCATGACCCCAACGCTGACGTTATCCCGGTTGCTGTTATAGGTCAGGTTTTTGCTATCCGAACCGTAGCTGACCAAAGCATCGGCCCTGGGTAAATAGGCAGCCTGCGCCACGGAAAGTTGTTTCTCGGCTATCGCCACCTTTTTCTCGGCGGCTTTGAGTTCGGGGTGATGACTTAAGGCTTGATTCAATAAATCGTCGAAATTTTCAGGGCCTTTAGGTAAAGGAGTGTCCTGACTCTCGCTGATCGCGAAGGGGTCATTCACGGATAGGCCCAAAAGTGTTTTCAACATATTTTGCGCCATCTCAATAGCGTTGGCGGCCTGAATATCGGCCTCTTTTGCTTCGGCCAATTGTACTTCCAGCGATAGCACATCGGATTTCAGCAAACTGCCGGCATCATAGCGAACACGAGACTGATCAAGTTCGCTTTGTACCGATTCAATTGAACGCTGGCTGACTTTATGAGTCTGTATGGCGGCCAATTCGCCGTAATAAGCAGCCGTCACATTATTCAGCAGGCGATTACGGGTAGCCGATTTTTCCAGTTCAGAGGCTTCCATGCCTAATTGAGCTGCCTGACTCTGATAATAATCTTGTCCACCGCGAAACAGCGAATAACTAGCAGAGACACTCGGACGGTAATCCTCAACAAAGCCCGGTTGATTAAAATTGGTACCGGCAAAATTTAGACGGCGCTCGGCAATCAGCATGGCAAACGCTTGTGATGGATTATTGCTGTATTGATACGATAGGCTGGTTTTAATTTGCGGATAAAAACTAGCCATCGCCTGGCCCAGTTGGGCATCGGCCTGATCAATCCGAGCTTGCATAATGCTAAGTTCCGGGTTATTCGCCAGCGCAAGATCTATGACTTGATCAAGACTGTAGTGCTGTGGATCTGGCTCGGCTAAGACTAAGCCACTTAAGCCTACTAAAACAGCAGATGACAACAGCCGAAGAGTGAAATATTTCATTTAAACTTAGGGTTAAAGGGTTTACACCGAATGCCTTCCGAGGTCAACCGTGATACGTTTTAATAAGAAAACGTATCGCAGTGAACGGTTGGCTGTTAGCCTTTTAGGCGCATAATGCCAAACATTTTAAGGGTCAATCGTTCGTAGTAAGGTTCACTAATTCCTTTTCGTACTTTGCGCATAAAGTACTTTTCGTAACCAATTTTAGCTAAATGCACCCATTTACCGCTTGAAGCCCATTGCACATTACGCGGTGGTATTTGCGGCATTGCCAAAAATGCAACACCACTATCGCCAAAATCAGCAAGACATAAGGCATTCCAGCTACCTTTCTCTTTCGGGTGTTTACCATCAAGCTCAGCGCGAATATTATGAGCAGCCGCAGTTACCATCGATTCGATCATGTAACCAGTTTTTGGGGTTCCTGTAGGAACTGGCGTTTGAGAAAGTGGCGGAATAGCGATACACACACCAACCGAATAAATATTTTTAAAAGTTGGATTACGTTGATGTTCATCAACAATGACAAATCCTCTTGGATTGACGAGTTTATCGATTCCGATCAAAGCATCGACGCCCTTGAATGCCGGCAACATCATGCTATGTTTAAACGGTAATTCGTGTTTCTTTTTCTCCTTACCCTCCTCATCTACTTCGGTCACGTACATAATACCGGCTTCAATTTTGTCGACCTTGGCATTACAGATCCAATCGATATGCTTATTACGCAACTCGCTTTCCAGCATACCTTTGGTATCACCGACCCCCCCTAATCCTAAATGACCAATGAAGGGTTCGGAAGTCACATAGGTCATTTTCACTTTGTCGCGAATTTTGCGTTGACGCAAATCGGTTTCAGCGATAAACATATACTCGTAAGCGGGTCCAAAGCAGGAGGCTCCTTGTACCGCGCCAATCACAATCGGACCTGGATCTTTGACAAATTTACTCCAAAACTCACCCGATTCTCCGGCATGATCGACATGACAGACGGATTGCGTATGACCATCGGGACCTAACCCAGGAACTTCATCGAATGCGAGTTTAGGCCCTGTGGCGATAATCAAAAAGTCATAATCAACCTGTGAACCATCAGCTAATTCAACCTGATTATTTTCAGGATGAAACCGCGTCACTTTTTGTTGGATAAAACCAATTTTCTTTTTCTTGAACATGGGTGCCAACTCGACCTTGATTTCTTCGGGTTTGCGCCAGTTAACAGCCACCCAAGGATTGGACGGCACAAAATGGAAGGTCGGCGTATCGGCGATCACCACCACTTCATCTTCTTTACGTGCGTTTTCTTTCATTTCAAGCGCCATGGGGATACCGCCAATACCTGCGCCTACGATTACAATTTTTGCCATGTTAATACCTCTTGATAATAAATTTTGCGATTGCCGGTGTTAGCGGCATTTTTCTTGTATGCCCAGTTTTTCAGAATCATTTCCAGCGGGCAAAATTGGGTAAAACCGCTTTGAAACAGATTGACGCCGACAAATGCGGTAAATCAAAGCCAATTAACATTTTGAAATAAAGGGCTGCCTTCAACGCCTAAACTAAGCGAAAGCAGCATAAAAAAACCGGCGACACATCTGACGATGTGTTCGGTAGTCATACTTATGCCCTCTTATCGCTTTTTGTTAAACTATCGCAAGACTGGTCGAGACCATGCGTATCAATATCGCAAACCGATTCCAGCCACATGGCGTTAATGATGGCAAAGGCAGCCGCAAAGCCGACGCCGAGTATCCAGGTGAAGTACCACATTGCGTATCCCCTTTAGTAAAGTGTGTGAGAGTCTTTCAAAACAGAGGTTTCAGTGACGCTACCCCAAATGATTTTATAAACCCAGCGGGTATACAGCAGCACGATGGGTAAAAACACCACCGTAATCCAAAACGCCAGTAACAAAGTCGTGTGACTGGAACTAGCATCCCACAGGGTCAAACTGGAACCAGGATCGGTGGATGAGATCAGCAGGAACGGAAACAAACCAAAGCCCAATGTCAACAGCAAACCAGAAATACCCAGGCTGCTAGACATAAACGCTGCTATTCTCGACTGGCCTTTACCGTACAGCCAGGCCATCGTGATGCCGGCAAAACCAACCAGTGGCGCCAATAACATCCATGGATGTGTGAAAAAATGTTTGATCCAACCTGGGCCAATAGCCATTACGGTTTTATGTAAAGGATTGGAAGGCGCATCGGTTGCCGCCATTTGGATGATCTCCGGTCGATCAATACCCATAAAAACCCAAAGCGAAGCGACAGCTAAGCCAACCAAAAACAAGGGACCCAGCTTTGCAATCGCCAATGTGGCGCGCTCATGAATTACACCTTCGGTACGCCATTTTAAAAACAAGGCGCCGTGAAAGCTGGTTCCGAGTAAACTGACGACACCGCAGAGCAAGGCAAACGGACTGAGTAACGCCCAAAAAGACCCCGTGTAGAATGTACGCAAGTCCTGATCCAGATGAAACGGCAAACCTAGTATCAAATTGCCGACCAATACACCAAACAAGACGGGTGGCAATGTACCACCTAAAAACAAACACCAATCCCAAGCATTGCGCCAAGTCGGGTTTTCCAGTTTGCTACGGTAATCAAACCCCGCAGGCCTAAAAAACAGGGAAAACAGCACTAATAACATGGCGACATACAGACCGGAAAACAATGTGGCGTACACCGCAGGCCAAATGGCGAAAATGGCGCCGCCCAGCAATACCAGCCATACCTGATTACCTTCCCAGGTGGCGCCGACCGTATTAATGATGACCCTGCGTTCAACATCGGTTTTGCCGATAAACGGCAGTAAGGTGCTGACGCCAAAATCAAAGCCCTCAGTTAGTGCAAACGCAATGGCGACAACGCCGATAAACACCCACCAAATCAGTCGGATAGATTCATAATCAAACATAGCGTACTCCTCGGTTTTATGTTTAAACAGTTCAGTTAATGGGTGGCTTGCCGTTCAAGGCAATAACGGCCGGTATGCAGACTACTCGGCCCAAGACGCACATATTTGAACATCAGATAGAGTTCGATAATCAGCAATACGGTATAGAACAGCGCGAAACCGCCGATACTGAACCAGAGCTGTTCGCTGCTGATGCTGGAAACGCTGATGTGGGTCGGCAATACGCCGGAAATAGTCCAGGGTTGACGGCCGGCTTCGGCAACAAACCAGCCGGTTTCGGCGGCAATCCATGGCAAGGGGATGCACCAGACTGCCATGCGCATTAACCAACGTTTTTGATCAGCGACACGGGTAGCGCAGTAGTAAAACGACATGCCGAAAATGAAGAGCATGGTGAATCCGCAGGCTACCATGACCCTAAAGGTCCAGAACAACGGCGCAACTTTTGGGATGGTGTCGTTAGCGGCTTTTTGGATGGTCGCCGCATCGGCATCCACCACCTTTTCGGTATACTTTTTCAGCAGCAGGCCATAACCCAAATCGGTTTTATGAGCATCAAAATTTTGTTTGGTAGTTGCACTATGATCGTCGCCGCGCAGTTTTTGCAATTCCGCATAGGCGATCATCCCGCTTTTAATACGGGTGACGCTTTCCTCACGTAAGTCCTTCAAACCTTTAACATCCTCGTCAATCGAGCGAGTGGCGATCAAACCCAGCACAAAAGGGACTTTAAGTGCATAATCGGTTTTTTCATTCAGTTGATCCGGTAAGCCAAACACGGTGAAACCCGCCGGCGCCGGATGAGTTTCCCATTCGGATTCGATGGCGGCCAATTTCATCTTTTGGGTTTCGCCGGAGGTATAGCCGCTTTCGTCCCCCAGTACGATCACCGACAGCACCGATGCCAGTCCAAACGCCGAGGCAATGGAAAACGAGCGGCGGGCAAACCCAATGTCGCGCTTATTTAATAAGTACCAGGAGCTGATGCCGAGTACAAACATCGAGCCGGTGACGTATCCTGCGGCGACGGTATGCACAAACTTGACTTGTGCAACGGGATTAAAAAACACATCGGCAAAACTGGTCATTTCCATGCGCAGAGTTTCGTAATTGAATTCCGCACCGACCGGATATTGCATCCAGCCGTTGGCTATCAATATCCATAAAGCCGACAGACTGGTGCCGATCGCCAGCAACCAAGTCACCACCAAGTGTTGGACGCGCGTTAATTTGTCCCAGCCGAAGAAAAACAGGCCGACAAAAGTCGATTCAAGGAAAAACGCCATCCAGCCTTCGCTGGCCAGCAGCGGTCCAAAGATGTCGCCTACATAATGTGAGTAATATGCCCAATTGGTTCCGAACTGAAATTCCAGTGTTAACCCGGTCGTCACCCCCATCGCGAAGTTAATACCGAATAACTTGCCCCAGAACTTGGTCATATCCTTGTAGACCTCTTTACCGGTCATCACATAAACCGACTCCATGATGCCGAGAATAAAGGTCATGCCTAAGGTGAGCGGCACAAATAAAAAATGGTACAGTGCGGTTAGACCAAACTGCAGTCGGGACAACATGACGATATCTTCACCGAACATGATGGGACTCCTTTGACGATTGAGAAGAAAAATCAGGCACTGCCTGAGGTGGGGTGGGTGGTTGTAGAAAATGCGCGGCAATATCCGGTTTGGCTGTCGGCTTATCCGGCCAACGGAAGATTAAAAACCAAAGTCCGATCAAAAATAGAACTTTAATAAATAAAGCAATACCAATTTCCCAGCGAAATAAGCTGGATCTAGGAATCGTCACTGGCTTAGTGATTACTGACGAGGCTTTATTGGGCGCCATTTTCGGCATTTGACCCATACCTTCCATGGCTTGCAGCCAGCTAGGCATCCCAGTGTAAGCCAATAATCCAATACCTGTTTGTGCAAAAAAACGGCGGAGTGATGGATTGATTGTATGTTTCATGGAATCTCCTCGACCTTAATTAGGTTCTTTTTCTAATAAAATTAGCCGTTATTAGACGATGGCTTTCGGATTAATCTCGTTGATATCGCCAACAACAAAATGGAAGCTGAAACCAATAGAATACCAGGGCTACCTCATTAAAAAAACCTGAGCCAGGATGCTATTCAATACAGAGTCATCCCAGCCAGCAGCTTTACGCATAAGTTTTATGGTCATTCGTTTCTTTTTGGCTTGCCGCATCATGTTCAAAGCGGCATGCCGGATAATGGCGACATTGGTTGGAGCATTATCTTTACGTATACGACTTTGATCTTCACCAAAAGACATGTCCAGCACCCAATGTAACTGATTTTCAATGCCCCAGTGCAAGCGTACGGCGGCCAACATCTGCTGTGCCGGGGTCTGCGAACTGCTGATGAAGTACCGAGTTTCCTGGGTCGCCGTATCACCAATAATCCGCTGACTATCAATTGCGACAATACTGCTGAGATTTTTCCATTCAGGATGGCGCTCACTAAGCCAGTTTATGTCGGTACTTAACCGACATTGCCGGACTTCAATGCGACCATGGCCTTTATCGATAGTTTCAGCACGCGTCATCAGTGCCTGAGATGCAGCGGCGGGTTGTTCAAAATGCAAGCGCACATCATCGTGCAAACTACTTTGATTACCTTTTAACGCTAATAGGTAGTCGCCACCTTTTGCGATAATTTTTTCGGCGATGGCTTTCTGACAACCCATCGCGTCAATGGTCACGATGGCACCGCGCACATCCAACCACTCTAATAATTCAGGAATGGCGGTTATTTCATTGGATTTTTCGCTGGTTTTAATTTGCCCTAAAACGATTCCCGCTTCGCTAGCAAAGGCTGAAACTATGTGTATTGGTAATTGCTCTCCATCATGGCTACCACGTAGCGTTTTACCATCAATCGCTACTACTTTATTAGCAACTTCAGGATTCAACCATTTTCGAATCCACTCCATGAATAATCGCTGGAACTGCGTTGTATCAATGGCACGAAAAAAACGTCGCAAGGTATCATCGCTTGGAACACCGTTTTCATACGAAAGATATTGGCGTAAAAACGCCAGCTTCGATTTACCAAATATCTCTATGTCATTCCAACTTTCTGCTCCACAAATCACAGCACATAATGTCAGTAGTAGAATTTCCGGCAGAGGGTGTAGCTTTTTTCGCTCTATGCGGGGGTCATCTAATTGTCCAAAAATATCTAAAAAATCCATTTTCTCCAGTTCCATCATTACTTACTATGTTCTTGTTGTTCAAAACAGTTTATTTTACAGCATTATTTTAATGAGGTGGCCCTGAATAGAATACCTATATCAACTTGGTGGTGCGCCTGAATATCACCAATCAGCATTCTTGAAAGAGCAGTAATTGCTATATAAATTAAGCAGGTTACCGGCATGACGCTAGTTTTAAAATAAATCCCCACCATTGCACCGAATTCAAGATAAATAAATAATAGTAGAATATCTCCAATTGTTGCGTGGCCTTGCAGCATCATGCCGCCGTATGCGACTACCGCTGACCAGACAATACTGGCGCCAATTACAAACAAGGCTAAATAATGAAACGCCTCGATCAACAAACTACCTAATTCATCAATCCAATTTCTGACAATTTCGCGATGCTTGTTCAATTTTTCTAACTGCATAATTATCTCGTTTGAGTGTGATCAACAGGTGCAAGCATGACCTCGTCAGCTTTATGTATCCATGTGCCAAGGCGAATTAACATTAGCAACATAAATATTCCAAAAAATACCCATTTAAGACTAGTTGGATAAATAAACCATTGATCGATAGTGTTGATAAATTGAATAGTGATTGACTGAGACAATATGTAACCTGCAATTAAAACCACCATTAGACCGAACACTCGACGCAACAAAGCGGGTTTCACATAAGCTGATAATAAAGCACCAATTGCACTACCGACTATAGATCCACTAGTAACGATTCCCGTTAGCTCTAAATCCAGGTTGACATGCTGACTGTATCCCATCAAACCAGCCACCGCGTTCATAGCAATCACTAACAGCGACGTACCGACAGCACCTTTAATGGGAAAACCGACCAATAAGGTCAATGCCGGCACGATTAAAAATCCGCCGCCTACCCCCACCATGCCGGTCAAGGCGCCGACAAAAAATCCATCAAACAATACCCGCAAATAAGGTACGCGAAGAGGACAAACCTTCAATGGTTCACTTACTAAACTCTGAGTTGCTTTGGGTTTACGGTTGCGCATCATGAATATCCCCGTCAATAAACAGATACCACCAAATAAGGTCATCAGCACATCGCCGGAAAAATGTTCCGCCAACCGACCGCCGCCGAATGCGCCAACCATGCCCGTCAAGCCAAATAATACTCCGCTTTTCCAACAAACTGATCCGCGCCTTGCATGTGGGATCAATGCCATTAAACTGGAAATACCAACTACCACGAATGAAGTCACAATCGCGTTTTTGGGTTCGATATGCAGTACATAGACCAGCATCGGCACAGTCAGAATCGAACCGCCGCCGCCGAGCAGGCCCAGCAGCAACCCAATAACCATAGACAACGTGAGTGTCAGTATCATGATAACTACCTTATAATTCCTCAGCCAATCCGCATGACTGGTTTGCTGGCAATGCTTTATCGATAAACTTCGGATAAGCCAATTTCAGTTCTTGCATCACGGTAATAAATTCATCGCGTGAGCGACCTTCCCCAATACGGAAATTTTTAGCCATTTCCTGTTTTATAGTGGAAACGGTGTTGCCTTGGTAATCATGTCCGGGATACACCAATGTGTCAGCCGGTAGGGTAAATAATTTTCCGGTGATGCTGTCATAAAGCTGTCCGGCGTTACCTTGTTGAAAGTCTGTGCGACCGCTACCACCGATTAATAAAGCATCACCTGTAAACACTCTGTCCGTCATGACGTAGCTAACGCAGCCACTGGTATGGCCTGGGGTATGCCGAACTTCAATTTCAAGATCACCGACTTGCAACAGTACTCCATCGGTAATTAGTAAATCGGCGCACATTGCGCCAGCCTCCCGGTGCACCACGCTTTTACTTCCTAATGCCTCTCTCAGTAAACCAGCCCCGGTAATATGATCGGCATGCACATGAGTTTCTAGGGTATAGATCAATTTGAGATTTAAGCTTTGCAATAAATCGACATATTGAGATAACTCAGATGCCACTGAATCAATTAAACAGGCACGTCGTGTACGCTCGCAACCCAATAAGTAACTGTAGGTCGATGTTTCTAATTCAAAAAGCTGCCTAAAAATCATAGTTGACTCCAAAAAAAGGAATATTATGATATTCTTATATCAAGTTGCATGCCAACTCAGATTATTTTTCAACTTATTGTTTTATATAGGTAAGTTTGATTTTAATTTGAATTAATATGTTTCATAATGCAACATTGATTCAATAGTGATTCATATGGCAACAATCATGAAACAAGGAAATTAAGCTATGAGCCAGTTCTCACCCTTTTTTAATCGTTGGCTTAGCCAAGTCGGACCCGACCTAGTTGTAGATGTATTGACCGATCTGGTCGGAGCAGGGGCGGTTTTTGCAGTCGATACCCAGGGAAAAATTCTATTCTGGAGTAAAGGTGCGGAAAAGTTATTTGGTTTGACTGCTGATGCTGTACTTGGTAAACCTTGCAAGGAGGCATTGGGATGTGATGATGCTCCTGATCCTTGCGGATTGGCGGAGCAAGGCGTAATTAAATCGCAGTCTGTCACTCTAAAACGTAGAAATGGCGCAGCCATAATCTGTTTTCGTACCGCACGGGCCTTTTTTGACACAGAAGGCCAATTTGCCGGCGCACTTGAGTTTCTACAACCTCAAAACCCTACGCACATCGTTATTGGTTCTCAGGATGACGCGGCCAGTTTTCATGGGATTTTGACGCGTGACCCGACCATGCAAGAAGCCATTAAAATTATTCGCAATGTTTCAGAAACCGAAGCGACTGTGTTAATTCGTGGCGAATCCGGTACAGGAAAAGAGTTGGTTGCCCATGCCTTGCATCTTGAAAGTGCTCGTCGTGATAAACCGTTTTTAGCGATCAATTGCGCAGCACTTTCCCCCACCTTATTGGAAAGTGAGCTATTCGGCCATGTCAAAGGCGCTTTTACCGGGGCGATTCGTAGTCATGCCGGCTTGTTTCAACGCGCAAACGGCGGAACTTTATTTCTTGATGAGGTTGCCGAACTACCTTTGGAATTACAATCCAAATTGCTACGGGTGCTTCAAGAGCAAAACTTTATTCCTGTCGGTGGTGATAACGCCATCTCAGTGGACGTGCGGATTATTGCCGCCACTCACCGTTCAATACGCGAAGAAGTTAAAGCCGGACGATTTCGAGAAGATTTGATGTACCGATTACGAGTAGTTCCCATTTTTCTTCCTCCTCTACGGGAACGTCGGTTAGATGTAAATTTGTTGCTGTGGCGCAGTATTAATCAACATAATCTTAAAGGTTTGCGTCATATAGATACCATCACGCCCGAAGCCATGCGACGCTTACTTGATTACGCCTGGCCCGGAAATGTCAGGGAGTTGATTAATGTGATCGAATATGCCTTTGCCGTAGGACGTGGAAACGAGTTACGTCTAGAAGATTTACCGCCGGAGTTCAGAGAAAACCCAGTAATGGCCAATCCGGAAAAGCAGTTAGTATTCAGACGCAACCGCTATAAAAACGAAGAGCAAATGATTCGTGAAGCTTTGGAAATAGTAAACGGCGATTTAGAGGTCGCAGCGCAAAATCTTGGCATGAGTCGTGCGACTTTTTGGCGAAAACGGAAAAAATACAATATCAACTAATCAATTAGCGAACTTTTAGGAATGGGATTTCGTTAGGTTCTGTCGATTGGGTTATCAGGCATTTATTTTCCTGATTACCCATAAGACTCAGCAACTTTAGACGTTCTCTGTTGTCGAAAAATTATTGATTCAATTGGAGAAATGCCATGAGTAAAAACAAAGTGCAATTCCAAAAGGATACAGCTTGGTCGATTTCATCAAAGATTACGGCAATGAACATGAATGTGGTCAAGGGTTTCCAGTCCGCAGAAATTACCCGATGGGCGAAACAACATTTAGAATCGGGTAGCTTGGTTTATTCAGATGGATTGGCCTGTTTCTCGGCTGTACTATCGTCTGCCTGCCATTATTACACCATTGTTACCGGTGGTGGGCCACAAAGCGTGATCCGTGAAGAATTTGCTTGGGTGAATACCATGATAAGTAACGTAAAAAGAGCCATCAATGGCACTTATCATGCTATCAATCCCAATCATCTACCCCGATTTGGCAGAGTTTTGTTATCGCTTTAATCGCAGATTTCAATTGGATAATATGTTGCCTCGGTTTGCTTACATTGCTGTCAGAACGCCTCCCATGCCGGGAAGGCTTCTTAAACTTGCTAAGGCTTGTGGGTAATCAGGTAATTTTTAGAGTGTAACCAAGTTCCGGAGAATGTAATGAATCCTTGCAAATTCACTGCCTCATTATTGATAGTTGGCTCATTATGCGCATGCAATCAAGAACCTAAAACCAAAATCGCTGCAGAAGCCCCTAAAAAATACGAAACTGCCGTCAGCCTACAAGGCGCGGTCAGCGATAACAATGGCTTGATCAAAAGCGGTAAAATAAAAGCAAAAACTGAGAAAGGTGAATTGCTGGCCGAAACCACACTGGAAAAAAGTGCACGATTCCAACTTACTATTCCGGCAGGTACAACGTTGCCGGTGATTCTTAGTTTTTCTCCGATTGAAGTAAAAGCGGGAGAGGGAGAAATGCTGAGTGTCGCAGTGCAGCCCAGCATAAGTAAATACGATATAAACCCGCTGACTACAGCAATCGCTAAACGGGCTAAAGATCTGGGTGGCTATACGCTACGAAATATAACTAGGGCAGCGGAAGAGGCTGTGCATGTACCGGACGCCAATAAGACCAGCACCGGATTTCGAGGCGATCCTACTACCCAGTATGGTGGTTGGCATTGAAAGCGGCTTGTTAGGGGAATTGGGTCAATCCTCTAAACTTAAGTCTTATTGTATTCCACTGCGCATCGCTGGACAACAATAAACCCGCTAGGTCTTGCGACCTGCGGGTTTATTGTATTTCTTTGTACTTTCTTGGATGGTATTTTGGTGGGGCGGGGGAATTGAACCGAAGACCATAAAAGCCATATTCTCTTAAGACTTATGGTCATTTTATAACGACACAATTCCTGAATATACCCCCAAAAATACCCCCATGATGATTGGATGTTGCCGGATTATGGTCTTGAGTTTAGTCTATCTCATTCAAGCTGTAAAAGGATTTAAAATTTGGACACCGCTGCGCTGCACATCATCAACATTACGGGTTACCAGAATCAGATCGTGCTGTAAGGCTGTCGCGGCAAGCA
>Ga0364873_10222_pt1 | contig 33784 bp, 19 predicted proteins | sample ExccelAu500001D3_2_FD_206928 | JGI IMG/M metagenome (GOLD analysis project Ga0364873, IMG submission 206928) | Enriched cells from Trout Bog Lake Hypolimnion, Wisconsin, USA - BchlTB.Aug07.5000.01.D3 | ecosystem: Environmental > Aquatic > Freshwater > Lake > Hypolimnion/Profundal zone | place... | reverse complement strand
TAGTAGGTTACTTTTCGTATTGAAAATAATTGATCATCAAATAATTATTGTTTTTAATCTTTTAGTTTAAATACAATTCATCTTTCGATTTCGTAAAGCACTTTACTTCCAAATAATCCTACTTCACCACCTCAACCCATTGCCCCTTCAACAAGGCCGAAATCGAATTATTATACATCGCCTCGCAATACGTTGCCGGTAAATAATATTTTCCAGCGTAAGCCGCATTCAGCATCACATAATAAGTCACTTCCTTGCCTTCGGGCAAACTGAAATACGTATAAACCCGGTCATCCTTTATATCCAGGTAGTCAGATTCGGAGGATGGGAATGCTTCCACATTGCCTATCATTCTTGTGTTTAGTATTTCCCAGCCGGAAGGGAAGATCTGCGTAAGCGCCATATTATCATACCGTCCCCGTTTGCCGGGATTTTTGATGTTTACCTGTGCTACAAAATCTGTCCCCTGTTTCAGGCTTGCCGGGTCAATCTCTTTCCCGCCAAGGGTAAAATAGCCGACACGCATTTGCAAAACATCAGGATTTATATTCGACTGCACATCCTGTCCCGATGACGGCTGGCCTTGCTGTATTAGCCTGACATACAATTTATTGCTGCCGTTGTTTTTCAGTACTACTTTGCCGCCATTTGCAGCAATATCCGTTTGCCATAAATAGGAAGCTGAATTAACGGCAGATTTTGCCGCGCCAGCCTGGTAATTAAACATCAGTTTGGCGGCGGTTTTGTTTTTTCCGCAATATTCTGCAATGGCAATCAGCGAATAGGCGGTTGTTTGGGTACTGTACCAATCATCCTGCGATAAGCGGGCTGCAACGGTGCGTAACTGTCCTGCTGCTTGTTGCTGCCGGCCAAGCAGGGTGAGCGTTTCCAGTATCATGGCCTCATCCCGCAGGTCGGACCCATAAGTGCCATACATGGCATAATAAGGTTTAATGAGCAATGGTAAGCCTGCTATCATTTGCAGGCCGATTTCGGGCTGCCCGGCCAGTTTATAAGCCGCAGCAAGGCGCCAGCGTGCCTCAATACTCAGGTATTTGAATTCCCTTAAACGGTTCATGGCCCCAAGTTCGGGTGACCGTGCCAGCGCCAATAGGTACAGGCGATAAGCCTGGTTTAAATCAGCGCCGTAAAAGCTCCTTGAATCAGGCGACCAGGTAACTGCCTTTTGTTTTTCGTAGGTTTTCCATTGTTCTATAAAGCCAAGCGGCAGGCTATAGCCTTTTGCCTGCGCCGCCAGCATGAAATGTCCGGCATAATTGGTACCCCATTCGTCTGCCGTGCCGCCACCGGGCCAGTAGGACAAACCGCCGCCATTTACCTGGAAGCCGTTTAACCTGTTGATGGTTAACTTAATATTACGCTCGGTTTCTGCTTTCTGCCTTGGTGTGAGGTCAAGCAGCTGGTCTAAATATAACTGCGGGAATGCCGACGAAGTAGTTTGCTCCACGCAGCCGTAAGGATATTCGATGAGATAATTTAAGCGTTTGCTAAGGTTCAATGGCGGAATAGAAGCTACCGCAAGCGTTGCCTTATTTGTTCCGCTGATACCGACAGGCGAATAGGGTGTGCTCCAGGTTTCACCGGGCATCAGCTCTTTTTCCAATATTTTGGTGACCGGAGGGTTGGGGTTGCGCACATTCATCTCCACATCAAAGGATGACGTTTCTTTACCGCTCCTGGCTGTTATCTTCACTTTGCCAACGCCCACAAAATCCTTTACATCAAGGTCGAACGTAATTAGCTGATCGCCCGTTTTACTGAAAGTAACCGTTTTTTGGTTATTACCGGAAAGATTACTGAACATATTTGACTGTACCTGAACATTCACCGTTTTGATAGTATTCTCCATCGCAAAAACAGTAACAGGCAGTTCAATTTTCTCCGAAGGCCCTAAAACACGGGGCAAAGTTGCCAGTATCATCAATGGTTTTTTAACCGCCACATATTTATCTGCGAAGCCATAGGCACCGTCATGCCCGGCTATCACCATTACTTTTACCGAGCCAATATACTGCGGCAATGTAAAGGCCTGTGTTTGCTTTTCGCCGCTGCCCAGGTGGAAAGGCCCTAAGAACTTCACTACCGGCTTGAAACGGTTTACCGATACATTATGATTGGTGCCGGCAGTTCCGTCGCCGCCGATGCTTAAAATGCGTTCTAAGCCGCCACCGTAAGCGCCTATAACATAGTCAAACAAGTCCCAGGTTTTTACACCGAGCGCTTCGCGGGCATAAAATGTTTGATGAGGGTCCGGCGTTTTATAATTGGTTATATCCAGCAACCCTTCATCTACAATGGCAATGGTATAGGTCATTTCCATTCCGGAAGCTTCGGATACGGTAACAGATGACGGTGTTTCCGGCCTGATCTTATCCGGCATACTGATCACAGGCTTCAGGATAGTTTCAGGGTCATCCACATTTAACGGAATTGCGCCATACATCCTGATCGGTAAATCATTTATTGTTTGCGAATGCCGCTGCAAGAGCGTTACGTTCACAAAAATATTAGGCGCCATACCCTGTTCAATTTTAAAGGTATAGCGCGTTTGGCCCTTTTTGGTATCTATCCAGGTTGTTTTTAAGATCTTGCTGCCATTCTCAAAACTGATCAATGCCCGCCCGTCCGACATGGTTGGGATGGTCAAAGTAGCGTCTTCGCCAACTTTATAATTGGTTTTGTCGGAGGTAAATGAGAGCATGGCTGCTTCTGTCGGATTACTTTGCTGCAGGCGTTCCGACCAGTTTGGCCAATCCACATACATTATTTTACCTGTGGAATGACCCGTTACATCGTCTTTTACCCTGATGAGGTAACGCCCCCAATCAGCCTGTTTAATATGCAGGTTCCATGTACCATGACCATTCACCAGCCGTACAGATTCAGTTTTTATGAGCTTGTTGTACTTATCCTGGGTGAAATTACTCAGTTCATTCCCGGTTTCATCCCACCACCAGCGCCACTGGATTTTATAAAGTTCCACGTCAACATTGCGGGTACCTTCAATGGCATGCCCTTTGGTGTCCACATCGGCAATCTCAATTTCATTGTCTTTATCGGTAAACAGCATCCCCGAAAGGTCGCTTCCTTTTGGTGTTTTTATCCCAACGTATCCGGGATAAACATTGTAAGGCATACTCATAGACTGGATGCTGAAATTACCGCCCGGTTCAAACACTTTTACTAAAAAATTAGCTTTCAGCTGACCGGGGGCCTGTTTCTCCACGTTGATATTGGTGTTTACCGATGCTTTTCCATCGGCATCCAGCCTGCCATCAAAAATGGTTGAGGTTTGGGTGGTGAAAGCGAGGGTAGGGTCGTCAAAAACATAATCCTCATAATTTTTAAAGGTGGTAGTTTGCGGTGATAAAAAGGCGTCGACTTTTGCCTTCAGGTTTTGTGCTGTGCCGCCAAAAAGCCATTGTGCTGTCAAAATTCCGTTTACATTGCCACCTTTGGTCAATTCTGTTGCACCGCCGAAGTTTAAACCAATTTTTAAACGGTTGGGCATAATGGTTTCAATCTTCACACCTTTCTCGAACGAAGCCCCGCCGACTTTTACTTTAGCCGACCAGTTCCCCGTTGGCGAAGAGGTTTCGGTAGCTGTATGAAAGCTGTAGAAACCGTCGACCGATTGTGTTTGCGTGATGCGGCGGTACAGTTTGCCGTTAGGATCAAACAGTTCAAATTCAACCGGATGATCAGGAGGCAGGGTTTTTAATTTATCTTCCAGTATAAACGACATGTAGATGGAATCACCGGGCCGCCAAACGCCCCGTTCACCGTAAATAAAACCTTTTAAGCCACTTTGTACCTGGTCACCGCCTACGTTAAAGCGGGAGAGTGGTAAAGAGCTTCCGTCGTCAAGTTTTAAGTATCCGCGTTCGTTACCCAAAGCGGCAACCAGCATGTAGGGCTTGCGTTTAATATCAAATTTTGCAAAACCATCGCCATCCGAAGTAGTTTTAAAAATAACCTGTTTCTGGTAATCCAAAAATTCCAGGTCAACACCGGCCATCGGTTTGGCTGTTAACAGGTTGGTTACAGCCACCACCATACCGTTATTATTGCCGCGTTTCGCTATCAGGCCAATATTTGAGGCGATGATATTCCGCACGGCCCACCTGTCTTTGGTGAAATAGGAATTAGTACATGGATCTTCGCGCTCCTGCCAGTTATAGCCATCAGGGTAATAATTATCATACCTGGCCCAAAAACTATCATCCTCGTCGCTGATAGTACCTGTATTACTGCCGAAAGCACTGCTGCCTTCCTCGCCATAGTCTTCATCGTCATTTTTCTTTGGCGCCGCACCGCCCGCGCTGCAATTATAAAGCGAGTATTCTTTACGGTACCCGATGATCACGCGGTAAATAGCGCCAGGTTCCGTGCGCAGTAACTGGTCGATATCCAGCATAAAGCGGTTCTTTTTATTGAGGTTGATGCTCTTATCCTCATCAAGCCGGATAGTTTTTTGCACCACGGGCTTGCCTACATGCCTTAGCTCATCGCCACCATCGAAACCGTTGTTTTGAAAATACTGTGGCACATTGTCCGCGTAAATCTTGATGATACTCACGTCAACAGCATTCAGGTTGATTGCTTCGAAAGGCATCATCAGCTTTCCCGAGTCAGGTAAAATAACCCCTTTGCCGGGTATGGTAACTGATGGCAAACGGTTTTCAAAAAACACATTGGCCGAATATGTTTTACTGATCTTTTTATGGGATATGTTTTCAACCCCTTCATTTACGGTAACACTGTAGTCACCCTGAAGGCGCTCAGGCGCATAAACCTTTACCGTACTTCCGTCAATGGTATAGGCGGCATCGCTTACGTTGCTGATGCTGATCAGCCCGTTCAGTTCCTGGCCAACCATAATCGCATCAGAAAACTGTACCAGCACATACTGGTCATTATCCTGAACAGCTCGCATATCCAAAACCTTAAAATCGCCGATTGCCGGGATCTGAAAATCCTGACTGCCCTTTTTATCTACATTTAAACTATTGCCATCCCAGCTAACTGTAAGCGGGTTTACTTTGTCCTTTTCGCGGGTTAACTGGTTAATTGTGAACAGGTGCGTTTTGGTGATAGGATTATGCTGCCAGCTGATATGTACCGGGCCCGCAAAATTGACATTGATGATCTTTTCGATACTTTCCTGGTCTTCATTATCAGCAGTTTGGATTATACCACCCAGTTTCATCTTATCAATGGAGGTATTGGTAGCGGTTTGTAAGCCTGTGAAGGAAACCGTAAAGTCGGGTTTGATGGTTTGGAAACCGAATTTAAAATCTTCGAAATGATCGGGAACCTTAACTATACTGCTTAATTTAAAATCGGCGGTATAGGTTTTATCAGGATCAAGTTTCCCTTCCGGCCTGAATTCAATGGTACGGGCGTCAACCCAGTAAGCCTTGCCTTTTATGGATGGTGAAAAATCAAATACCTTATCACTTACGGCTTCATTCTGCTCGTGGGTGGTTTGAACATCTCCCGCCAGCCTGATCCGGATAGCACTTTCCTTGGAAATGATGCCCGTTGTGTACGATTCAATGTACTTGCTGAACCCAGGATCGATACCTGGTTTTGAACGGTGATTGAAAATTAAGATAATAATAATCAACAGCGTTAGTGAAACGCCGATACTAATTAGCCCTTTCCGGTAGCGGGAAAGGTCGTTTGAAGCTTCCATTGATAGGTTTATTTATTGTCAGGTAATTTATAAAATTTATGACAATAAATAATGTGCAGGAAAATATATTTTGGACACGATTTTTAAGGATTTAAAAGATGGTCAGGATTAAAATCGTGATGGATAAAATCAAAAACTGATTTTAGCTACTTTATCATTACTCCAACCTTATTTACTATCGGGAGTTTTATGAAATTTACCTCTACTATGCTTTCTGGCAGGAAAATGAATTTTTTATCATAAATATGCCCGTCAATATAAAAGCTCAGCCAGTATTCATTATTGAGGCCAAACGTTTGCTCGTCAATGGGTTCGATCAATTTATAAGTGCCATGTTCCACAACCGGGAACATGTGCCGCAAGGTAGAGGTTTTTACCGGTGCACCATCTTTTTCACCATAACCTTTTGAGGTAATGAGCACATTCTCAATGGGGACGTTTTTAAGGTTTATCAAATACACATACCATAATTTGCTTTCAGCGCTTTCTTTTTCCAGCGCAACAGCAATGGCAATGTCTTTAACTATATTTTGAGGAAGGTCTTTTATCATTTTTTTATTTGTTGTAATGTTGAAAGGTTGTAAAGTTGAAATGTTATTTTATTCATTGTGGTATTTCGATCTCACAAAATACTTCCTGAGCAACATTACAACGTTCAAACATTTCAACGTTACAACTATTTCTTTTTCACAAAACGCTTACCTGTTTTTTTGGGTTCCTTTTCGGCAATGGCGGCCAATGCTTTGCATTCCTCAAATGTCAGTGAATTTGGATCCTTATCTTTCGGGATCTTAACATTAAGCTTACCAAATTCAATATATGCTCCCCAGCGGCCATTCAATACTTTAACCGTCGGGTCTTCATCAAACGTCTTGATCAGTTTTTCGGCGTCTTTTTTGCGTTTTTCAATGATCAGTTCAATGGCTTGTTCTTCAGTTACATCCAAAGGATCTAAACCTTTTGGCAAGGAATAAAAAGCGCTGTTATGCCTGATATAAGGGCCAAATTTACCGATGGCTACCGTCATGTCCTTATCTTCAAAAACACCCACTTTTTTAGGGAGCTTGAATAACTCAAGGGCATCTTCAAGTGAAATTGTTTCAATGCTCTGCCCGTTCCGTAAACTTGCGTAAAGTGGTTTTTCGTCTGTCTCGGCGTCAACAACACTGTCTCCCACCTGTACAAATGGGCCATAACGCCCGATACGTACAGAAACCTTTTTGCCGCTTACCGGGTGTACACCCAAATCGCGTTCGCCGGTTGCTTTATCGGCAGTTTGAATGGTGCTTTCCACCTCTTTATGAAAAGGCGTATAAAACCCCCTGATCATATCGGTCCATTCGGTAAGCCCCTGTGCAATTTCGTCAAATTGTTTTTCTACACTGGCGGTAAAGTTGAAATCAACAATATCCTTGAAATACTGCACCAGGAAATCATTCACCACCGAACCAATATCGGTTGGAAATAGCTTACCTTTTTCTGCACCTGTATTTTCTGTTTTTTCTTCTTTTGTTATTGTACCCGCTTTAAGCGTCAGTACGCGGAATGCCCTGATTTTGCCTTCGCGCTCTTCTTTTACCACATATCCGCGGTTTTGGATGGTAGATATCGTAGGAGCATAGGTTGACGGGCGACCGATACCAAGCTCCTCTAATTTCTTTACAAGGCTTGCTTCGGTATATCTTGCCGGCGGACGAGAAAAACGTTCGGTTGCCAGCATTTCCTGTAAGGCCAGGCGCTGTCCTTTGGTTAAAGGGGGTAACATAGCGTTTTCGCCATCCTGCATTGTGTCGTCCTCTTCATCGCTTGATTCAAGGTAAACTTTCAGGAAACCGTCGAACTTCATTACTTCGCCATTGGCAACTAACTCTTCTTTACGGGTTGATATACTGATTTTTGCAGTGGTTTTCTCAAACTGAGCTTCACTCATCTGGGAGGCAATCGCCCTTTTCCAGATCAGTTCATAAAGCCTCATTTCTCCCGGATCGCCTTTAATGGTATGCTGGTCGAAATAAGTAGGCCTTATTGCCTCATGCGCTTCCTGTGCGCTGGCGTTTTTTGTTTTATATTTTCTTTGCTGATGGTATTTATCCCCGTAGGCCGATATAATTTCCTGTGCAGAAGCATTTAATGCGGTGTCGCTTAAATTAACGGAGTCGGTACGCATATAGGTAATGTGCCCCGATTCGTACAGCTTTTGCGCCACCTGCATGGTGCGCGCAACAGAATAACCTAACTTTCTGCTGGCTTCCTGTTGCAGCGTTGAAGTGGTGAAAGGAGCGGCAGGTGACCTTTTCGCAGGACGTACATCCAATGATCTTACATCAAACTCCGCGCCTATACAATCTTGTAAAAACTTTTCAGCATCTTCCTGCTGGCTGAACCTTTCGGGTAGTTCGGCTTTAAAGGCTTCTTTACCCTTACCAAATATGGCAGTGATCTTAAATGCAGCTTCCGATTGAAATTTATTTACCTCGCGCTCACGGTCAACAATAAGCCTTACAGCAACTGACTGCACACGACCTGCTGACAGCGAAGGTTTTACTTTTTTCCATAAAACGGGGGAGAGCTCAAAACCTACCAGCCTGTCTAAAACACGGCGGGCCTGCTGCGCATTCACCAGGTTATAATCAATTTTTCGTGGGCTTTCAATCGCTTGTAAAATAGCTGGTTTTGTTATCTCGTGAAAAACGATCCGTTTTGTAGTGGCATCTTTCAAACCCAATGTCTCAAACAAATGCCAGGATATGGCTTCTCCCTCGCGGTCCTCGTCCGATGCAAGCCATACCATGTCGGCTTCTTTAGATAATTTCTTTAATTCACTGACCACCTGTTTTTTATCGGCAGGCACCTCATATTTTTGTTTAAAATCATGGGCAATATCAATGGCATCGTCAGACTTAACCAGGTCGCGGATATGACCATAACTCGACTTAACGGTGAAGTCTTTGCCAAGGTATCCCTCGATGGTTTTGGCTTTCGCCGGAGATTCAACTATAAGCAGATTTTTAGCCATTTAAGCAGTTATTTTTTGCAAATAAAACATAAAGAAAGCGAAACGCCAATTTGTTTTTGGGATTTTGTTGGGAAGTTGGAAGGGTGAATGGTCGAAATTTCGTTGAAATACATAAAAGTTGGGCAGTCGAAATATTAGAAAAATATCTTAAATTTGTTTTATGGAAACATTAGTGATTAAAATTCCTGAAAAGAAAAGTGCCTTGGTAAAACAAATACTTAAAGGTTTAGGGGTTACTATCCAGCCAACCGAAAAAACCAGCCTGTCAGCCTATAAACAAAAATTAGCCAATGTATCTGTCTGGACTGATGATGATTTGAAGGTTTTTGAAGAAAGTAAAAAAGCCTTTGAAAATTTAAAACCGCAGCAATGGTAATTGACACCAGCGTTTTTATAGAACACCTAAGAGCTAAAGATAAACTTAACACAACACTGTATCTTCTTCTGGACAATACAGAATTATTCATTTCTTCTGTTTCGATGTATGAACTGTATATGGGGGCTACAAGTGTCGAAAAAGAAAACGATATAGTCGCTATTACTGAGGATATTCAGATACTTCCCTTTACTGCTACGGTAACTCATAAAGCTGCGCGCCTCTACCATCTGCTTAAAAAGGAAAATAAATTAATTGAGTTCAGGGATATTTTTATTGCTGCAACCTGTATTGTGAATGAACTACCATTGGTTACCTTAAATAAAAAGCACTTTAACAGGATTGAAGAGTTAAAGCTGGTATAATTATTTTAGCGCAATTAGTCATTAAGCAATTTAGAAAATGGGATTAAAAATAAATACTTTGGCAGAAATCCCGGAGAATGTATCCAAAAGTTACTACTTGTATATTTTGGATTATTACCATTGGGATGAACCTATTGGAAATACATTAAGGAATAGTTTTGACAAAATCGCTGAATTTGCAGCTAAAAATGATTCTGTCGTTATACAAGGGATTTCTGAAAGTCATTTTTACTCTGAATTAATGTCCTGGGAATCTATAAACGGAATTGATCCCAAAGACTTGCTTCCGGCTTTATTGATAACCACAATTCACCCTCAATACTTTTTGAATGAAAATGACAAACAAATTAAAGGAGAGAAAATCCCAGAGGACAATTTGATATTTATCGAAATTGGCAAAATATGCAAATCACCTCAGGATGTAATCAAACTTATTGAAAAAATTTTCAAAGACATTCAAGAAAGAAAAGACATTAAGAATTTTCAAGTTAAAAAGGAACTTAAAGCTGGAATTGGTAAGGTTTTAAATGATGCTATTATACTTGAGCCAAATTTTATGGGGGTTGGAGTAAATTTTAATAAAATATTTAATTTTTTGAAAAAAGATACGGTTGAGTGAGTGCTTAGCCTGCCAACAAAAAAATTACATCAAAAACCCACCACCCAGAAGATCGTTCCCTTCGTAAAATACGGCTGACTGGCCGGGCGCAATGCCGGCTACATTATGAAGGAAATCAACTTTCATGTGCTGGCCCATTTGTACAATGGTGCTTTGGGTGCCGGCATCTTTGTACCTTATTTTGGTGACAGCCTCAATAGGCTCATTTATGTTTTCGTATTTAACGAGGTTTAAATTTTTTACCCAGGCCTGTTTTTTCTCCAGTTCATCAACTGTACCCAAAACAACAGTATTGGTGTCGGGCTGAATACTGGTTACAAACATGGGATGCCCAAGGGCAATACCCAAACCTTTACGCTGGCCAATGGTATAAAAAGGATAGCCCTGGTGTTTGCCCACTATAGTGCCGTCTGTTAAAACAAAATTACCACCGGCAACCCTTTGATCCAGATCTTCGACACGGTGCCTTAAAAAGGCCCTGTAGTCGTTATCCGGCACAAAGCATATTTCATAACTTTCACTTTTTCCGGCAAGTTCCACCTGGCCCATATCTACAGCCATTTGCCTGATCTCTGGTTTTGAAAAACTGCCTAAAGGGAATTTAGTACGCGAAAGGTTTTTTTGCGATACCCCCCAAAGCACATACGACTGGTCTTTATTTTCGTCCTTACCTTTTGAGATCACGTACCGGCCGTTATCCTGCAAACGGATGTTAGCGTAATGGCCTGTTGCAATAAATTCACAATCAAGTTTATCGGCCCGTTTTAGTAAAGCTTCCCATTTAATATGCGTATTGCATAACACACATGGGTTAGGGGTACGGCCCGCCAGGTATTCATCCACAAAATTGTCGATCACAAAATCGCCGAACTCATCCCGGATGTCCAGTATATAATGCGGAAAGCCATAGGCAACAGCCAGGGCGCGGGCATCGTTAATACTATCCAAACTGCAACAGCCTGTTTCTTTTGAGCTACCGCCGGAAGAGGCATAGTCCCATGTTTTCATGGTAAGACCAATCACTTCATAGCCCTGCTCATGCAGCATCACTGCCGCCACCGAACTATCTACCCCGCCGCTCATTGCCACTAATATCCTGCCGTGCTTACTCATTGTGCTGCAAAGATACCTTTTTGCTGTTTATGTTGATGTTTTGTTGGTCAGCAGAGGGTAAAATGTAATTATGAAATTCGTAATTGCGGTTTCTTTTAAGTTAATTTATATTATTAATCAATTAGTTGCAAACGTTATTTAATTTGAAAGTTTACATTGAATTATTACCCCAATTTTTACCCTCAGGATCATAAAAGGTTATGTCACATACCTGGAAATGAATACTAAAGAAAGAATTGTTATCAGTAGTCCTGCTTATGGCGGTCGTTTATTAACGCTGATTTGCCGCCGTCCCTCGTTGCCCGACCTTTATGTAAATTTTCAAAGGGTGATAAAAGCTCTATTATTTAATGATCAGTATCATTTAAATACTTTCATTGAATGATAACTTTACTGCAGATAATAAACAACTAATAATATGTTTATCTTTAAAAAACCTATCACCTTATTTCTGGATGAGTCTTGAACACACGCTAAAAAAAGATCAGATGAGAAACGCAATTCTAACCATCACGCAAACTGCCGGCAATTGCAGCAACGTGCAAAAAAAACGCCGATCAACAAATTTGCGCTGTCTGTCTATTAAAATCATGCTGCTGTTTTGGCTATCCGGCGTTATAGTGTGGGAGGGGCGGGCACAGGCGCCTAATATCAGTTACAGCGGGCCTAATGTATATACTACCGGGACGGCTATTACTGCGCTGGCGCCAACGAATAACGGCGGCACGGTCGCAATTCCAGGCTATAACAGCAGCCAGGATATTGCCGGTACCGGTTTTAGCCAGGCACAAAGTGTTGTTGCGGACTATGCCGGAAATATTTATGTGGCTGATGCTGGCAACAACCTGGTAAAAGAGATCCCGGCAGGCGGTGGCACTCCTTTCAGTATAGGCTCCGGGTTCAGTAATCTGGGTGCTGTAGCAGTAGATGGTGCCGGAAATGTGTATGTGAGTGATGGCAACTTGTTGAAAGAAATCATAGCTGGAGGAAACAGTACGGTAACTATAGCTTCAGGGCTAAACCCTTATGCCATAACAGCTGACGTCGCAGGCAATGTGTATGAGACCGATATTTACAGTAACACTGTAAACAAATTCCCTGCCGGTGGCGGCAATCCTGTCGCCATAGGCACAGGGTTCTCTGAACCTGTAAGTGTAGTAGTAGACGCTGGCGGCAATATTTATGTAGGTGATGTTAAACTTCTTTCCAATCAAAATTTATATAACGCAACAATTAAAGAGATCCCGGCTGGAGGAGGCCAACAGTTCATTTTTGCATCGGGGTTCAATTATCCGAGAGGCCTGGTGTTTGATGGCGGCGGCAATTTATATGTAGGCGATGTACTCAACAATGTCGCGACCCAAAATATAACTGAGATCCCTGCAGGTGGAGGCAATAAGGTTATAATCGCCTCGGGGGCCTTTGTTCCCTTTGGTATTGCCATTGATGGCGCCGGAAATTTGTATGTGGCCGATTTTAACAGTACGGCGATTAAAAAGATCATACCGGATGGCGGCTATTATATAAGCCCGGCCTTACCTGCGGGTTTAGGTTTTGATTATAGCTCCGGGATCATCAGCGGAACGCCACTTGTTGCAAATCCAGCAACAAATTATACAATTACCGCATATAATAGTGTCGGCAGCAGTTCTGCAACAGTTAATATTAAAGTTAACATTCAGGCACCGGCGGTCACTTACAAAAGCCCCTGGTCGTACAATTTAGGTACGGCTATTGCGGCGTTGGGGCCAACAAGCAGCAGGGTAGCCCCCGCGGGTTATAATAGTAGTCCGGTTACCCTGGGGGCCGGGTTTAATAAACCTTATGGCGTGGCGGCAGACGCTGCGGGGAATGTGTATGTGGCTGACACTTACAATAGTGTGGTTACGAAGATTCCTGCCGGCGGGGGCAGCGCGGTAAATATAGGCTCCGGTTTGTCTTTCCCAACCAGTGTAGCAGTTGATGCGTCCGGCAATGTATATGTGACTGAACAAACAGGTGTGTATGAAATCCCGGTGGCCGGCGGAGGTCTGGTTAGTATAGGTTCAGGTTTTAACGACCCGACCGGTGTGGCTGTTGACGCTGCCGGCAATGTGTATGTTGCCGACTTTGGCAACAATGCGGTGAAGCGGATTCCGGTGGGAGGCAGCCCGGTTATCATAGGCTCCGGCTTTAATCACCCGGCAGGTGTAGCAGTAGATGCCGCCGGCAATGTATTCGTGGCTGATGAAGGCCATAATGCAGTAAAAAAGATCCCAGTAGGCGGCGGCGCGCCCGTTAGCTTAGGCATAGGTACAACATTTAGCAGCCCCAACGGAGTAGCGGCAGATGCAGAGGGTGACGTGTATGTGGCCGATTACGGCAACAATGCCGTAAAGATGATTCCCGCCGGAGGCGGCAGCCCTGTCAGCATAGGCTCCGGGTTCATCACTCCAAATGGCTTAGCAGCAGATGGTGCCGGTAATGTGTATGTCGCTGATTACGGCAACAACGCTGTTAAACAGATAAACCCCGTTGGCGGTTACTTTATCGGGCCTTTCTTACCTCCGGGTTTAAGTTTCAACAAGAATACAGGTATTATCAGCGGCACGCCAGATAAAGTAAGCCCGGCAACAAATTATACAGTCACTGCTTATAACGCCAATGGCAACAGTTCGGCTTTAGTAAATATTAAAGTAATTGCAAATGATGCCAGTTTAAAACAGTTAACTTTAAGTACAAATACAACATTAACAAGGGTGACAGGAACAAGCGATGTTAATTATACCACTTCGGTGAGCCCGGGTACAGGCTCGCTTACCCTAACACCAACGACAGACGATCCAATGGCGACTGTCACAGTAAACGGCGTTGGTGTCATTTCCGGTTCCTCTTCCGGCCCGATAACGCTGAGTACCGATCCAACTACGATTAACCTTGCAGTAACAGCCCAGGACGGAACAACCATCATAACCTACGCCATAAGCGTAACAAAAGCAGGTTCAAACGATGCTGGTTTAAGGAAATTAACCTTAAGTACAAATACAACGCTTGCCAGGATACCAGGTGCCAGCGATGTGAATTACACCACTTCAGTTAGCCCTGGTACCAATTCGCTTACCGTAACGCCAACAACGGATGATCCCAATGCTACAGTAACGGTAAATGGTACCGTCGTAACATCTGGTTCTCCATCCGGCGCTATAGCGCTGAGTACTGATCCTGCTTTGATCAGCCTGGCTGTAACAGCGCAGGATGGGACCACCATGACCTATTCAATAAACGTGGCAAAAACAGGTTCAAATGACGCCAGTTTAAGACGGCTGGATTTAAGTACACATACAAAGCTCACCCGGGTACCGGGTGCAAGCAATGTTAATTTTACAACTTCTGTTAGCCCTGGTACCGGCTTTCTCACCCTGACGCCAGTAACGGATGACCCCAATGCAACTGTAACAGTAAATGGTGTTGGTGTAACGTCGGGTTCTCCATCAGGCCAGATAACGTTGGGCAGCAACCCCACAATGATCAACCTGGTAGTAACGGCACAGAACGGCGCTACAGCCTCATATTCAATTAATGTCGCAAAAGACGGGTCAAATGATGCGGGTTTAAGAGTATTAACCTTAAATCCCAATTCATTACTCACAAGGGTATCAACAGGTCCGGGCGATGTGAATTATACCACATCGGTTAGCCCCGGTACCGGATCGGTTATGTTGACGCCAACAACTGACGATCCCAACGCCACCGTAACGGTAAATGGTGTTGCCGTAACATCTGGTTCAGCGTCGGGCGCTATAACGCTCAACACCGGTCCAACTATGATCGACCTGGTAGTAACAGCACAGAATGGAACCACCATGACCTATTCAATAAACGTAGTAAAAACCGGGTCAAGCGATGCAAATTTAAAGCTGTTAGTTGTAAATACCGACAATATACTTCTAAAACGCTTATTGTCGGGTCCGGCAGATGTCAATTACACAGCTTACTACCCGGTCAGCAATAGCATTACCTCGCTCACAGTAACACCAACAACTGATGATGCCAACGCGACAGTAACCGTAAATGGTGTTGAGGTAACATCCGGCTCCGCATCAGATCCAATAGCATTAAATGTGGGTCAGAACACTATCAACCTTGTGGTAACAGCACAGAACGGGACAACCATTGTAACTTATTCAATAGCAGTTACACGGAATTCTGCTAATCCTGGATTGACTCATCAGAACATTATTGGGGCCCAAACTATTTTAAACCTGGCTGATAGTTTGCAATTAAATAACGATAGCGTAAAAGTACACCAGGGATTATCACCTAACGGCGACGGGATAAACGACTTTCTTCAGATTGACAGTATTGCCGCTTATCCCGAAAATAAATTAACAATCATCAACCGGAACGGCGCACGCGTTTATGAAGTTCAGGGTTACGACAATACTTCAAAGATATTCGACGGGCATTCCAATATAACCGGTGTAATGCAGGTGCCTGGCATCTATTTTTATGTGCTTGATTACAGTATAAATGGACTAATTAAGCATAAGACGGGTTATATTGTGCTGAAATATTGAGTGGTGAATATTTAGTGGTCAGTAGCAAATGGTGCGTAACGTTTTGAAATATTTTGAAGAATTACGGAACCCTTACCTGCCCGTCGCCTTTAATTATCCATTTGTAACTGCATAATTCTTCCAGGCCCATAGGGCCGCGGGCATGCAGTTTCTGAGTGCTGATGCCAATTTCCGCGCCTAAGCCAAACTGGGCGCCATCAGTAAAGGCCGTGGAAGCATTGACATAAACGGCGGCAGCATCCACCTGGCTTAAAAAAGTATCAACATGGTCTTTATCTTCTGATATGATGGCCTCGCTGTGTTTTGAACTATAGGTGGCTATATGGTCGAGCGCTTCTTCAAAACTATCTACCACCTTAATAGCCAGTTTTAAGGATAAAAACTCTGTCCCAAAATGCTCAGGCTTTGCATGACTTAATAATGCATCCGGGTAATGCCCTTTAAGGATCATAAAGGCCGATTTGTCTGCAAAAATTGCCACGTGATTTTCGGCCATTGGTTTTACAAGTTTTGGCAGGTCTTTTAACCTGCTATAATGCACCAGTAAACAATCCAGGGCGTTGCACACACTTACGCGGCGGGTTTTGGCATTTAAAATAATGTTGCTGCCCTTTTCCAGATCGCCAAATTCATCAAAATAGGTGTGTACAATACCGGCCCCGGTTTCAATAACAGGCACCTTGCTGGTATTTCTCACATGGTCTATCAATTGCTGACTTCCGCGGGGGATTAAAACATCCACGTAGCCAACGGCATTCAAAAGCGCATCGGTAGATTCGCGCTCGGGTGGCAATAGGGTAGCTACATTAATATCGATAAAATGATCGGCTAAAACCTGGTGAATAATTGCAATAATGGCTTTGTTCGAGAAATCGGCATCGCTGCCGCCTTTCAAAATACAAACATTACCGGTTTTAAAACACAGGGAAAATACGTCGAAAGTTACATTTGGCCGGGCTTCATAAATTACACCGACTACACCAAGAGGCACACGAACTTTTGAAATATGGAGCCCGTTTGGCATCGTCTTTTTTGAAATAACATGCCCCAGGGGAGTTTTAAGCTGCGCCACGTTATTTATTTCTCCGGCAATATCTGCAATGCGACCTACAGTAAGTTTCAAACGGTCATATTTCGGATCATCATGATCCATGCGATCCAGGTCCTTTTTATTTTCTGCTAACAAATAATCAGTTTGGGCAACGGCTGCGGAAGCAAGATCCTGTAATACTTTGTTGATGATTGCAGGGGCAATGTTTTTTCTACCGGCGGTCCGGGCATTTTCAAAATAGCCGGTATAATTCTTGGTCAACATGTTATTTAACTTTTCAGGTTTAACTTTCTAAATAAAGGTAGTCATAATGTACCAGTGGTTTCTGATTTTTTTTTCCGATCATTTCAGCCGCCTTATCTGAGCCATATTCAGCGATGCCCAAGCCGATATGTTTATTGTTTTCATCAACCAATTTAATGATCTCGCCTTTTTTAAATTCGGACAGGATAGTGATAACGCCAACCGGAAGCAAACTTGATGCTTTGGCGGAGGTAAGTGCAGCTCTTGCACCATCATTAACCTGTACAATGCCTTTGGCATAATTCCCCGCATGGGCAATCCATTTCTTTTTCCCGGAGGCCGATTTGTTCGGAACAAAATGAGTGTGGGGTGTATTATCTTCCAGTACATCAAGCAAAATATTTTCCCTCGTGCCATTGGCTATGTGAACAGCAATACCCAGTTGCGCTACTTTTTGTGACATGGTTGATTTTGTGATCATCCCCCCGCGACCAAACTGTGAACGGTCATCACTTACAAAGGATGAAAAATCAAGGGTTTTACCGCTAATCTCTTCAATAACCTTTGTGTTTGCTTTCCCGGGATCACCATCATAGATCCCGTCGACATTGGTGAGCACAATCAGCGCCTGTGCGTTCAGCATCGAGGCAATTAAACCGGCCAGTTCATCATTATCGGTGAACATCAGTTCGGTAACCGATACCACATCATTTTCATTTACTACAGGGATCACATGGTGCTGCAATAATATCTTGAGGCAGTTTTTCATATTGAGATAATGAAGCCTGTCCCGGAAATCCTCTTTAGTTACCAATACCTGTGAGCAAAGGATATTATATTTTTCAAACTGCTGCGCGTAGGTATTGATCAGCTTTACCTGTCCTATGGAAGCAAATAATTGCCGTGTGGCGATGGAATCGAATTTCTCTGAGATATTGATCAGGCTTCTGCCGGAAGCAACGGCGCCTGATGAAACCAGGATCACTTCTTTACCCTTTTTTTTTATTTTTGCGACCTGTTCAACCAGGTGATTTATACGGTTTAAATCAGGCAAACCATCTTTTTGGGTGATAACGTTTGATCCGATTTTTATAATGATCCGTTGGTAGTTATAAGCCATTTTAGTAGTAAAATGGTGCAATATACGGTTAAAATACGATAAATGTTGTTGTTTTGATATGATTTAGGCTAATTGTCATAAAATTACACTGATTTTACCGGGCAAATCCCTGATATTGGTTAAATAATTCCATTTTTAAGAAAAAATTGATCAAATGCCAGTGAAAAATATTTTTTTTAGATGAAAATGTATTGAATTTATAACATCGTAGAGACGCAATACTTTGCGTCTCAAATAATGCAGACTGAACAAATGCATGTGGAAAACGACAAGAAACGCAGCAAAGAGGCGCAAAGTATTGCGTCTCTACGTTGAATGATCAAAATACAAAATATTGTATTCTTAACTGATATACCCTTTCACGTATTCCTTCGTCAATTCCTGTTTGGGATTGAGCAAAACTTCTTCTGTCGGGCCAAATTCAATGATCTTACCCATATAAACAAATATGATATAATCAGATACCCGCCGGGCCTGCCGCAGGATATGCGTTACCAAAACAATGGTGTATTTTTCTTTCAGACTGATAAACAGGTCTTCAATGATAGCTGTAGAAACAGGGTCCAGGGCAGAAGTTGACTCATCTCCTAAAATGATCTCGGGGCCTACGGCAAGACCGCGAGCCAGGCACAGGCGTTGCTGCTGCCCGATAGATAGGCGTGAGGCTGACGTATTTAAACGGTCTTTTACCTCATTCCATAAACCCGTCGCCTTTAGCTGCTCTTCCACTAATTGATCAAGTTCAGCCTTTTCACGGGTACCATGGATCCGCGGACCATAAGCCACATTGTCGTAAATTGACATGGGCAGGGGATAGGGGCGCTGCGACAAAAGCCCCATTTTTTTGCGAATATGGGTTACTTCTGCCGCCGGATCGTAAATGTCTTCATTATCAACCAATACCTTGCCAGTGATTTTTATACCGGCGGTGTTATCCAGCAGGCGGTTAAAAGTTTTTAATAAAGTTGTCTTCCCGCAGCCGGAGGGCCCGATGATAGAGGTTACTTTTTTATCGGGGATATTTATACTGATATCCTTTAATATTTGCTGGTTGGCTATATGCACATTCAAATGCTGTACGCTGATATGTGGTGTTTGGGTCATTAATTTCTAAATTTTGAAAATTTCTTTATCAGTAATTCGGCCAAAATGGTGATGATCAGCACAATAATGGTTAGGATAAGGGCCGATGCATAGCCACGTCCCTGCACTTCATCTACCGCGCTGCCCAATTGGAAGAATATAGCCAGCGGTAATGTTGCGGCTGGCTGATGCAATGAGGTGGGTATATTGTCACTAAAGCCGGCAGTGAACATTACGGATGCCACATCACCCACAGCCCTGCCGAATGACAATAATATCGCCGTGAATATGCCCGGCCTGATCTGACGCAGAACTACTTTGGCCGTTTCCCAGCGGGTAGCACCGAGTGAAAGCGCTGCATCGCGTAATTCCCCGGGCACTGTGCGGATCACTTCATCCAGGGTTCGCACCAGGATGGGGATCACCAGTAAGGTAACTGCGATTATTCCACCCAGCAGGGAGGCCCTGATCCCGAAATATACCATGATCAAAAAACCAAACGCACCGTACACGATGGATGGGATCCCAAACAGCACGTCATAGGCCATCCTTAGCGTGTTTGATAAAAACTTTTTGCCATCCATATACATATTGATGAAGATGGCTACAGGGATACTTATCAAAAGTCCGAGTACGGTTGCACCTCCGGCTACATAAATTGATCCTATGATAGCGTTGAGCACGCCGCCTTCTTTACCAATGTAAAAGCCGCCGCCGGGTATTTTTGTGATCATATCCAGGTTCATGTAGGGTGCGCCTTTATAAAAGATTGTCCCTACGATCAAAAAAAAGCTACCTCCTACGATTACGGTTGATAAAACCATCAGCGACCTGAAAAATAATTCTTCTAATTTCCTTCTTCTCATACAGCGAGTTTCCTTTCAAGCCGGGCCAGTATTACCCTCGAAATAATGTTAAACAAAAGGATAATGATAAAAAGCAATAATGCTGCGAACATCAGTGCAGAATCATATAAAGGGATAGACAACATTTCGCCGTAGTTGTTGGCAATGAGTGCGGGCAGCGGGTACCCGGTATCAAAAACCGAATGCGGAACCACGGCATTATTGCCGCATACCATTAGCACAGCTATCGTCTCGCCGAATGCCCTCGATATAGCCAATACCGTTGCTGCAATTATCCCGGGTAAAGCTTTTCGCAGCACTACTTTTTTGATAGTTTCCCATTTCGTTGCGCCTAAGGACAGGGAAGCATCTTTTAATTCCTGCGGTATGGTTCGGAGTACTTCGCTGATGATGCTTACAATCAAAGGGAAGATCATTACCGCCAATACTATGCCGCCTGCTAAAACGCTGTATCCTGTTGAATACTCAACAAAGTGGGGCGCAATATATTTTTGTATTAACGGAATAATAAAAAGCACCCCCCAAACGCCGAATATAACAGGAGGGATGCCCGACAGCAGGTTTACAAAAGGGCTAAGTGCCCGTTTTACCCGCGCGGGAGCATATTCAACAATATACAATGAAGTCAGCAGGCTCAGCGGCAGGGCAATAATTATGGCAATGCCTGTTACCCATAAAGTACCCATTATAAACGGATAAAATCCGAATAGACCTTTAAGTGGTTTCCAAACGCCCGAAGTCAGCAAGGTGCCCCATGACAAGCGCTGTAACAGGGGAATAGATTTATAGTATAATCCAATTCCTATCACCAATAAAAGCGAAACTGATGCAAGTGTAAGCACAAGCATCAGTTTGGCGAGTATTTTGTCTTTTAGTAGTCGTAGCTGCATAGTTGTTGTAGAGGTTGTAAAGGTTGAAGAGGTTGTAAGGGTTAAAAATTTGAACATTTAAAACATTTAGAACTCACCCAACCTTTTTTAGCTCCTCCTGTAATTTTGTTTTTGAAAGGGGGATGTAGCCATTTTCATTAACAAACTTTTGACCAGCGGTTAGGACGTATTTCACAAATTCGACAAGCTCTTTTTTCTTCGGTTTCCCTTTAAATAAAAATCCAAGGTTACGGGCAGGAGGGGATGGGTATTTACCTTCGGCAATGGCCAGGGTCAATTCATCTATGGTGCCGTAAAAATTTTCCTCTGCGTCAATTTTACCATTGCCGTTTACATCAATTGGTAAGGCATGAACGCCGGGCACTTGTTTGCGTGTTTTCAGGTCGTACAGGTAAGCAAGGTTATTATAACCTATTGCTGCAGGGTCTTTTTTAACAGCCTGCGCTAACCCAGGGTCGCCATATACGCCAACCCCCAGCAGATCCTCCTGTTTTTTGCCAAAATATTTAGCCCAGGTTTCACCGGCGCCCGCTGCGTCAGAACGGGTGTACACATGAATAGGAACTTCAGTTTTACCAGCTACCTGGCTCCAGTTTTTAATATTTCCGGTCACAAATATGTCCAGGAACTGGCTTCTTTTAACACCTTTCGCAAGCAAAGCCGCAGCATTTGGATTGCCGGTGTTAAAAGTTGGAACAACGGCATCCTTTGTTACATAAACAGTATAAGCTCCTTTTTTTACTTCGGAGGGATCAATATCCCTTGAGGCCAAACCAATATCAACCAAACCCGACAAAGCATCGGTAATTCCTTTGCCAGCGCCACCTGCAGAAATGTTAAATACTACTTTTGGATGCAGCTTTTTAAATTCATCAGCCCATTTTACTGTTATGGGATATAGGGCGAAAGCGCCGGATATGGTGATGGTGCCTTCAAGTTCATCGCCTGCCGTTTTTACCGGGGCTTTCTTAATAAAAGATGAAGCCAGCGTTAAAACACTAATAGCAGCAATTGCTGCTATTAGTGTTGTTTGTTTAGAAAATATGTTTTTCATGAATTTTATTTAGAAGGTCAGTTGTAATTGAACTTCGAGGATGTTGTTTTTTACCTGAACGGCTGTTTCTTCACGGCGGTCCAGATAATCAACAGTAATTTTTGTCCAGTCGTTAAAGAAGTAGTTAACACCTCCTGTATAAACAGTTGTACGGTCGGTTGTTATCACCTTGTTTGGATCGTAGGTGTCGTATCTGGCAGCCAGCTGCAGTTTCTTAGGGATAACATAGTAGGCAGCCTGTCCGTACCAGCCATCACGTTTTATAACACCGTCGGTACCTTTATCATACTCTGCCTGTAAGGATAATGGGCCTATTACATATCTTGCATCGAAACCACCACGGTTACGGGTATAGTTTTTTGCAGGGGTTCCGTAATTGGCAAGCCCGTTATAAAAATCCGCGCCTATAACCAGGTTTTTTACCGGATGAATTGCAAGTCTGCCACCAAAATCTTTATGGTCGTTGTTATCAGTGGTTACGTCGTATCCTGCACCGTTAAATACTCCGAAGGTATAATCAAACAGGTAGGTATCATCTAATTTTGCAAAGCTTCCGTTAACTTGTACCCCAATATCCCGACCCTGTTGATTGCTTGCATAGGAAATAACGTCTTTCGATCTTCCGGCAAGCGCCTCAACTGCCTGGGAGCGGTCAATAAATTCAAGCTGTGAATCGGTGATCAGGCTTTCCAGCGAAAATGGAATCTTAAACTGACCTGCTTGAAATTTCAGGTAGTCGCCGAATTTGTAGGATGTCCAGGCATCTACCAGTTTTACACCTGTGCCACCAAATTCGGTATAAATATCATACGACCATTTGTTGGTGACGTCGCCCCTTACATCCAAACGGATACGGTGCAGGTCAAAAGCATCGTTTACTCCGGATTGTTGGAAACCCTGGTAACGCACCTGGGCCAAACCACTTAACTGCAGCGCCTTGCTGCCAATGGTTATACCGTGTACGTTTTCTTTGTCTTTGCGGGCCTGTTCTTTTATGGCCTGGTCGGCACGAAGCGAATCAGCTTCCTGCTGGTTGATGACATGCTTTTTTAATAAGACGTTAATAATATCGTCATTTTGTTGTGCATTTGCTGTATTGATGTTAAAAAGTGTACCCAATAGGAGTACCGTTATGATTACGTAGTGTAATTTCATGTGTTTATTTTAGACGTGAAGAATTTGGATTAAATAATGCTATTTATGTGGCGCGATGGTTGATCTCAGCAACTACACATACAACAGGGCTGGAATTTTGAATCGCCGGGAATTGTGAAAATAAGATGTCTGATTGACTTTGAAGTTTTCATTTTGTTGTTTATATCTATAATATCTACCTATTTAGTAGTGTAAAGATAGAATGAATAAATTACTTCGCAAATTTTTCTTGAAAATAATTACAATTACTACCGTATCTGCCTTATAAACAATATATTAAAAAATAAAAAAACCGACAACCTTTTACAGCTGCCGGTTATAAAACAATAAAACACCTCAGATTTTATTGAAGATCGTCTCCCTGTTTTATCTCATCCGATGCATGGAGCAGTACTTTATCGTTTGGTTTCAGGTTACCAAATACCTCGGTTGCATCGTTGCTAACCAGTCCTTCTTTAATATTTACAAGTACGGCTTTACCGCTGCTGTCCTTAACCACATACTCATGTTCGGTTGAACGGACGATAGCGTTATTTGGAACCAACAATGATTTTACACCCGACAGCATGGGAATTCGCACTTCTGCATACATGCCGGGTTTCAGCTTACCATTTTTGTTCAGTACGTCGATTTCAATCGCTTCCTGCTGCATACTGCCCAAAGAATTTGCTGAGCGGCTGATCTTTGCAGTTTGCTGTTCGCCAGGCATTGCGTTAAAAGTGAAGGTAACCGGCTGGTTCAAATCAACCTTATCCACATAATCTTCGGGGATGGAGACGGTAAGGCGCATTTTATGAATATCCTGCAGGATCAGCATGGGCTGGTCGGTTGTTTTACCCGGTGCTACAAGGGCGCCAGGTGAAACATTGCGCTGGATGATCATCCCGTCAAAAGGGGCGTAAATCCGCAGATATCCCCCCATGGTTTTAACTGATTGCACGTTTGAACGTTCGGATTGGGTCATGGCCTGGTCTGCCTTCATTTTGGCATTGGCATTATCGAGGTCTAAAGGAGAAACAGAACCTGGTTCCTTGGCGGCCTCTTTTAGACGTTCATATTTCTCTTTGCTCGCCTCAGCGTTTTCCTGTGCCTGCAAATAGCGTGAATTGGCAGCCTGCAATTCCGATTCCATTTCAGGAGCCTCTAAAATCACCAGTAACTGTCCTTTTTTCACGATAGAACCGCGGTCAACGAACAGCTGTTTTACAAATCCGTTTACTTTGGGAAACAGGTTAACTTCATTAAAAGGGATTAACTGGCCCGGCAACCGTGCCGAACTTGAAAGCGCTTTTTCAAGCACCGCGCCAAATTGATATTTATTGGCATGTTTGGTTTGTGTAGTTAAATCAACAGGTTTTTGGTTCCCGGCGCATGCCGTAAATAAACCTGCGACAACGATTATCAGATATGAGCTATATTTCATGTTTTTGAATATTTAAATGAGTGGTTTCAGTGGATTCTTCGGGCATTAATGAAGGTTCATCGTAGCTCGTTTTGTTTTGTACCCATGAAAAAACCATAGGTAAAATAAATAATGCGGCAAGTGTTGAAGCAAACAGTCCGCCGATAACGGCACGGCCAAGCGGCGCAGATTGCTCGCCTGCCTCACCCATGCCCGAAGCCATGGGGATCATACCGGCTATCATAGCAAAGCTGGTCATCAATATAGGGCGCAAACGGATGGAAGCGCTGGTAATGGCTGCGCGGCCGGCATCCTTGTATTCGAGCCTTAGCTTTTCGGCATTGGTAACAACAAGGATGGCATTTGCGACAGACACACCGGTGGACATGATCATCCCCATATATGATTGCAGGTTTAAGGTTGATCCTGTGAGCAATAAAGCTGTGATGGACCCCAATATTACCGCCGGGATAGTTGATAACACGGTAAGTGATACTTTGAATGACTGATAGTTAGCGGCAAGCAATAAAAAGATGACCAATACCGCAAACATTAAACCATTTTGCAAACTGGTAAGCGTTTCGGTTAACAGACTCGACATACCCGCTATAGTGGCAATCAGGCCTTTGGGCGGTGTTCCGACAGATTTTAGCGCTTTCTGTACATCGGCAGTAGCGGTACCCAGGTCTGTTTTATAAATATTTGCACTTACTGTGATAAAACGTCTCGGGCCGGTACGGTCATATTCTCCGGCGGCTGTGGTTTCTTTAAACGTGGCAACGTCTGCAAGGGTAGGGCTGCTCTGGCCTTTCACCAGGGGTATTTCCTTTAACTCGTCCATCGAGTTCATCACATATTCGGGCACCTGGGCCTGCACCTGGTAGGTATAAGAGTTTTTTTCATCAAGCCAAAAGTTTTTAAGCGTAAACCGGCTTGATGACGTGCTTGCTGTTACCGAGCGGGCAATATCGCTAACATTTAACCCCAACTGGGAAACTTTTAGCCGGTCGAGCGTGATGGCTATCACGGGGTATTTTAAAGGCTGGTTGATCTGCACGTCCCGCAGGTAGGGGATCTGTTTCAGTTTTGCTAATACTTTGCCGGCATAGCCTTCAATCTGCTGCATATCCTTACCTGCAACCTGTATTTCTATCGGCGTATTAGCGCCCTGGCTCATGATCTTTTCAGTCATGTCAATAGGCTCAAAAGTAATGGCCATTTCAGGTATTGCATGGGCGATGTTTTTTCGCAGCGCATCCTTCAGTTCATCCATGTTCACCTTGTAATCTTCATCCAGGTTCACCTGCAAAACAGCTTCATGTGTGCCGGTATTAAAAACATACAGGTTACTGCTGCCAAAACTACTTGGCACCAAACCAATATAGCCCGAAGTGATCTTCACATGGTGATTAACGGTTTCATCAATAATATGTAATACCTGTTTAAACTTATCTTCCGTTCGTTCCAGGCGTGTGCCCTGTGGTTCTTTCATCCTGATCTGGAACTGCCCGTTATTCAGTTTCGGCATCATATCCTTACCAATGATAACAAACCCGGCCCCGGCCAATACTATTACCACAACTAAATAGACTGAAACATATAATTTTTTGCGGGGCATAAGGCGGCTGATGATTTTAACGAACCGCATTTTTACCTTTTCAAAAAAATTATTTTGTTCGGGATGTGCCTGTTCTTCTTCCGCATGCCTTATTATTTGTTGCGCTTCCATGGCATCTAAAGCCTCCCCGGCGTGTGCATGTACCTTATTGTGATGATAGGTTTGATAGCGTTCGGCCTTTATCATCCAGTTACTTAATATGGGTACCAAAGTTTGCGCCAGTACATAAGATACGATCATGGTTAACCCGATAGCCATTGATAATGGCAAGAACATGGCTTTCGGCACGCCGTTCATCAGAAAGGACGGTGCAAATACAGCGAGGATACAAAGCAATATCAACAATAATGGGAAGGAAATTTCCTCACAGGCATCATAAATGGCCAGCCGTTTGGGTTTTCCCATTTCAAGGTGCTGATGAATATTTTCTATGGTAACCGTAGCCTGATCGACCAGGATCCCGATAGCCAGCGCCAACCCGCTCAAGGTCATTATGTTAATTGTTTGCCCGAACAGACTAAGTAATAGCACCCCTATTAGTATGGATACCGGTATGGTGATCACTACGATCAAACTGCTTCGCAAATCGCTCAGAAAGAGTAATACCATTAGCCCGGTGAGTAATGCGCCAAGCCCGCCTTCCGTCAATAAGCTTTTTACTGCATTTATTACGAATACCGACTGGTCAAACTCATAGGATATTTTTATATCATTGGGCAGTAAATTCTGCATTTCGGGCAGTTTGCTTTTTAAATCCTGTACAACGGTCCAGGTGGATGCAGAGGCTGTTTTAATGACCGGGATATAAACCGAACGCTTGCCATTAATAAGGGCATAATCTACGGTGATATCTGCCGCATCGGTTACCCTCGCTATGTCTTTAACATAGATGGGCACGCCATTTTTAGTGAGCACCGGGATGTTCCCAAAATTATCTGAATTTTTTACCAGGGAATTCATGGTAGTTAAAAACATCAGATCGCCCACCCTTAAATTGCCGGATGGCGACATAACATTGTATTTTGCAAGCGCATCCACTACCTCATCCGGGGTAAGGTTAAAACTCCGTAGCTTGTTCGGATCAATACTAAAAACAATTGTTCTGGCATTGGACCCAAACGGCGGCGGTGCCGAAAGCCCGGGTATGGTGGCAAACATCGGCCGTATGCGGGTTGCTGCCAGGTCATAAATGTCTTTCAGACTTTCATTTTTGCTATCCAGCACCAATTCCCCAACCGGTAATGATGAAGCGTCATAACGGATTACCTGCGGAGGTAAAGCTCCGGGAGGAAAAAAGCTTTGCGCCCGGTTAACCTGCAGAGCCACCTGGGCCGAAGCCTCGGCCATATTGGTGGTTTCGTAAAAAGATAGTTTAACAATAGTTAAGCCCTGGATGCTTTTACTGCTGATGTTTTTTATCCCATCCACGTACAGGAACTGATCCTGCAAGCGTGTAGCAAAAAAACCTTCCATCTGCTGCGGCGACATACCGCCATAAGATTCGATAACGTAAATTACGGGGAGGTTTAGCTTCGGGAAAATATCTATAGGTATATTTATTGCACTGAGCACTGCAAATATCAAAAGGCTCATAGTTACCACTATTACCGTGATAGGCCTTTTCAGTGCGGAGGTGACCATTGACATAGTTTGTTATTTTAATAAGTTTAAAACTGAATTTACCTGGTTCTCGGTAATGGCCTTTAAAAAGAGCGCATTAGCGTAATCATATTTTGCCTGCATGAAATCGGTTTCGGCCCGATAAAGGATGTTGAGCGCGGCATCAAGCTCAATAATATCGGTAAGGCCATTTTTATACAGGGATAGCTTTTGCCTGTAACCGTCGGTAGCAGCTTTTAATTGTTTGGGAATTTCCTTTAAACGATCTAAAGCTGTTTGCATTTCAACATCAGCCTGGCTTGCACGGGTGGAAAGCAATTGCTGCTGCTCCTGCAATTTTTTCAGGGTAAAATCTGTGGTTGCTCTTTGTGTGCTTAACTTTAATTGCCGCCTGCGCAGGTCAAATAAGTTATAAGAAATACCCACGCCCACAAGGTAATTGCCCCTTTGGAAACCATACCCGGTTGATAAGCTGTTATATTTGCCGGCGGCATCAATACTTGATCCCCGGTCCCAGGCGGCGGCTTCTAATGATATTTTGGGATTGTATAACTTTTTAACCAGGTCCTCGCGCTGAATGCTGTTTTGATATACCGACCTGTAAAAATTGATCAATGGGTGGTTAGCAGTATCGGGTGCAAATAAATAAGCTGACGGCTGGTTAATGAGCGTCATTTCTACCGTACTGTCCGGTATGATCGACTGGTAGGGCAGGCCTGTCACTTCCGACAACTGTAGCTGCACTTGTTTCAGCTGATCATTAAGCTCGATATAATTTAACCGGGCCTTTGAAAGCTCAGCTTCGGCAATACTTGTATCCACACCGGCAATTACACCGCTTTTTGCAAGCGACTCAATAGAACGCCTGATCTCGAGGTTCCGCTGGATATTCCTGAATTGGATCCCAACAAAATCCTGTAAACGCAGCAACCGGAGATAATTACTTATGGTAAACGACCGGATATCATATTTTGATTCGGCATAAGAATTCTGCTCTACGGTGATATCCGAATTGGCTACCCTGTTTTCAGCGCCATATTTGCCAAAATTGTAAACCTCCCAATCCAATGCGGCGATGCCCAGATTGTCGGCTACCGCAGTTGTGACATTGGTATTATGGATCCCACCGGAGCTGGAAGGGATGATGCCGAAACCAAAATAGGGCCCTGTAGTATTATTGCTGGTACCTATATCGGCCTGGTAATTAAGGCGGAGATTGGGCAGCCAGTTGTTGCGGGTTTCTACCGCCTGTGCACGGCGGATCAGGATAGCCGCCGAGTCAGTGATCAGGGATGGCGCTTTTTGATCGACCCTGTTCAATAGATCTTTTAATGTAATTGGTGTTGTTTGCTGCGCTTGTGCCGCTATTGATATAAACAGCGATACCGCGATAAACAAGCATCTTTTTATACTTAACATTTGAGTTTAGAAATTAATTAATAAAATAGAATGACAGATAAACAGGCAAATAGCTGATGATTAACTACTCCTGTTTGCAAACTACCGCGGACCGCGGTTAACGCAAGAATATCAAATGATGAGTTTACCGTTAAGTAACCAGGTATCCCTTTGCGGGATTAAACTTAATTGAAGGCCACGTAAAAACCGGGAGGTAATATTGGCGCCTGAAGAAAAAAAGAATGGGAAAATAATCCCCAAAAGAAAAGAGAAACGCAGCACAAAGTATCGGGTCTGCTCCGCAAGTTTTTTTTGAATAGCTTCTGTTTTAGAAATACCGTTCTCCGGATCTTCGAGCTTGCGTTTGGTGAATGCTTTTACAAAGATATTTTCGACAGCGGGGGGGTGCTGGCGGTTAAACATGCTGAAACCCAAAAATGGTTTTGCAACAAACAGCAATACAGCAAGGCAGAAAAATATTTTGGCTGAAGCGAGTTTATGCATAATTTAAAACCACAGTCGTTACTAATTACAATAACCATGCAAATTTCCAGAGAATTTGTTGATTATGCGCATAGTAACGTTATTGTTGCAAATATAGAATGTTTGATGCTAAAATGTTTAATTGATTAATTAATTGATAGGAGGGCGGGGATGACTTGATGAGTAGCTATTAAACGCCCAATTGTCACTATTAAGGCTGTGTTGATGATGGCTGGAAGTATACTTTGTATCGCGTACCATACAGGAATTCAGGCTGATCAGAATCATAAATATCAGCAAATATTTGATTGGTTTCATGAGAGTACATTTACGTTGAAGATAACGTTTTGTAGTTGCGTTTGTTTTAACGCAGATGTTTGCAAAGAAAAGATATTTAGTTTATTGATGTCGGATATAGAAAGCAATTAAATAATAAAAGCCATTTCTTCCATGAGGAAAAAATGGCTTTGGTCTAAAAAACTATTTAGTTTAAAAACAATAAACTCTATTAATTAATGCTGAATAATTATTTGTGTTTCAACTACATTGCTGCCTTGTATTACATGCAAAAAGTAATGCCCGTTGGCAATATTCGTAGTTGTAAAGGTAATATTGGCGTTGCCATTGGCATTTTGTGCCGATGTGATCACCTTACTGTTACTGTCATAAACAATGATCTGGTACGATTGTGGGATTATGCCCGTCGCATTACCGGCTGCATCAACTGCGGCGGGGATATTATTATTGGTTACCGTCATTGATGTATTCGCCGGGTTTGGATAAACAACAACCGCCGTGTTTATGGAGGCGCTGCCCGCAGGGCAACTGGTATTGTAAGCGTACCCGCTATAGCTTGACACGCCGCAGGCGGTTGTTGCCTGGCATTGGTAATAAATGGTTGAGCAAGGCGCCATAGGATAACTGTTCAGTGTTAACCCGGTACCTATAAGTGTGGTTGGCACGTTGTTTACCAAAAGATACCAGTTATAATTAGCGGGTACTGTGTTTGGTAACTGCGTAGCGGTGGCAGTTAAATACTGGTAATTGCTTGGTTGGGGTGTTCTGTCAACGGTGCTGGTTACTACTAAGGGAGCAAAGCCAATATTAATTATTCTGCTTATTGGCTGAGCCCTGCAATCGGGGCTGTTTGTAATTGAATCAGTCACTGTTACAGTACCCTGCTGCCCGTTTGTACCGCTGATTGCCTGTACCTGCATGGTGGAACTACCTTGCGGGCTCTTCATTTGTAAATTGGGACTTACCGACCATACATAATTGACGTTGCTATAAGAAGGAACAGTATAAGTTACTGTATTATTGCAAATATACTGGCTGCCGGTAATGCCGCTTGCATTTGACTGGCATAAAGCTGTGCAATCAGCAATTGGCGGCGTTGTGTTCAGTCGATTTGCATTCAATTCATTTGCGAGCCAGTTGCCGTTCCGCGTTTCGTAGGTAATATGTTCTTCGTTGTTATTTGGCTCACCAGATGTAGTGGCGCTAAACGCGGTAATAAAATTTGAAAATGGCGTGTTTTTTGGGGATGCGGGGGGATAGGCCTCGCTATAAGGCTGTGAATAGTCACTTTCGAGTAAGGTTGTTGAACCTTGTCCAATATCAAGCACGCTTGGCGTGGGCACAAAGCCAAAACTTGGGGCTATACTAAGGGTGATCTTGTATTTAGCAAATGTACTGTCTGTCGATGTGAGATTTAGCGGCCCGACAGGAATACGATAAAAGTCACCGGCAAAGGTTTCGTATGGCAAAACACCCGAAGGCGCATTATATGAACGGTTTGTTAGATTAATACTAACAGGAATCAACCATAAAATTGTCTTTTTGTAGGTCATTTTACCGGTGTAAATTTGGCTGCCTCCTCCGTCGCTTGTTGCGTTTGCCGCAAAATGCATTGAAATGTCATTGCGGCCAGGTATTGCACCTAACTGGAAAGCAGGCTGCCCTGCAAGGACAGCAAATGCAGGAAAAAGCATAGTACCTAACAGGTCCCCCAAAAAGCTGGTGTGAAGTTTACCGTCAATATACAAAAGCTGGCCGCCCTGGGCCAACGTTTGCGTTTGTCCGCATTCGGAGCCATTGCTAATGGCTATGTTCCTGATACCGCCCTGAGAAGGGTAAGATAAGGCGGCTAACTCTGCCTGCCATTGATTATGAACTGTGTTATCAAGTTGGGAATTATCATTTACACGGTTTCCCAACATCTGTTCGGCAGCAGGCGCATCGGTCAACGTAAGTAACCCTTTAATATTTGCAGGTGCTGGTGGCGCCACGTATCCAAAAGGATTAACCATTACTTGAATATACTGATATGCAGTTTGAACAAATTTACCCGCAGCAACGCCAATACCTGCGCGGATATAAAGGTTATTTATATGATTTTCTAAATACTGCAGCCCCAATGGCACCACAACTCCCTGTTGTGGTGAGCCATGGCAAACAAATAAACCTACCTGGTGGGTTTCGCCGTTAACCTCCATTTTTTTAAGCGCATAGCGGGCGCACAGACCGCCCATGCTAAGCCCCAGCACCACATTTTTATTAGTCCCTGTTTTATTGGCGTTTGCCCACCTGATTACCGATTCAACCAGTAGTGCATTACGGTGAATGTCATCCGTGCCGTTTTTAAATGTGATATAAACAATATCGTAAGTAGCAGATATGTTATTTGTATTTGAACCCTCTAACAAATTTATTAAGGCAGTACTTTTGCTGTTTTTGACACTTGTATTAAAATCAGCAATTGAAGTTGTACCTGCATAGCTCTCGGGATTTGTATAATAGCCAGGATCAAAACCTTCCACCACGATCAAAGGCTGTACAAAGGAAGAATGCCCTGGGGCTAATTGCATCGTAACCATTCCCTGTGCGCTAACGCCATTATATGTTGCGCCGGTAGTGAAGAAATACAGGGTGTCTGCGCCGGAGACCACATCTGCCGGGGTGGTCACAGTATTTGTGGTAAGTGCTGACGTTTTTAACATACTTTGTAAGCCGCCGCCGCCCGGCGGGGTATAAGGACCGCAGCCTGCGGTATAACAAGTTAAATTGCTTACCGTTCCCCTAACGCTAATCTGGCTATGGCTTTGCAATACAGTGTTATTGGTTAATAACACCTTAAAATTCCATACCTTCAGGCCTGCACCGGCATACATTACGGGCAGGGGTGTGCCGGGTGTGATGGTCCGGTAACCTAACCCATCGCCCGCGTCAATTTGAATTTGGCTAACCAGCATACTGCTATTGGTGAACCATAAATTTGCAGGCAAAACAATATTAAAGTTTAGGGCGTTATACGTGGTTGTCGACGGGGCGAAACCTACCGTTGAGCCTGGCAGATAGGGGTTTTGCCATACGCCGTTAACATATTTATCAAATAACTGGCCGTTAGTAAGCGTAATATTGGGGTTAGGGTTGGTATTGGTGTTGATGTACGCGTATTGGTAAAAAAGCCCGCAAAGGGTAACCTGGCCGGGTTGCCGGGCGATTTGCCAAAGGCTGTCGATGGTGTTCGGGCCGGGCAGTGTCGCCACCGCAGCCCCGGTCATCCGGCCGGTTGCCAGCGTCATGTAAATTGATCTTAATACGCCTTTATCAATTATATTGCTGTCAGCAAGCACCGCGCCGTTATAGTTTTCGAGGTTGGTAAATTCCATAGCATAATCCCTCAGCAGGCCAAAGGGCACATTAGCCGTGTTTAAAGTGCCGAAAATATGGTTCATGGCGCTATTAAAAGTAGTGTCGGTATTTGCAGGGTTACTGGCCGGGTTTACCATTACTATTGCCGCACTACTGTTAACACTTACGCCATTGCTGGTAGCCATCAATTGATACCATGTAGTAAGCGTTTGCGTTTGCGGCGTATAGCTTAAACCTGTAGCCCCGCTTATATTAGCCCAAATGATATTATTGGTTGAACTTTGCCATTGGTAGGTATATATGCCGTTTCCGCCAGTTGCCGCAGTGCAGGTTATTGTTTTGGGAACGGTGTTGTAATTGATATACTGGCTGGCCGGGCTAAC
>Ga0364873_10220_pt1 | contig 33931 bp, 32 predicted proteins | sample ExccelAu500001D3_2_FD_206928 | JGI IMG/M metagenome (GOLD analysis project Ga0364873, IMG submission 206928) | Enriched cells from Trout Bog Lake Hypolimnion, Wisconsin, USA - BchlTB.Aug07.5000.01.D3 | ecosystem: Environmental > Aquatic > Freshwater > Lake > Hypolimnion/Profundal zone | place... | reverse complement strand
TATTTATGCTGGCGTGCTGGGTGATAGTGGGAAAAGTGACGGCATTCGGGTCAACGGACTGTCGTGTCAGACGGATTCATAATAATTTCATAAAACTAGGGCAGACTCCCAAGAGACTATTCTGAAGTGTACAGCCGTTATTATGAAAGTGTAAAAGTTCTTAGAAATTTAATTGGAAGAAAATATGACCCAGTACCTACATGCTTATTCTGCGTCCAACTTGGAACCGACGAGGGAAAATAAGAAAATTTATGCTTCTATATTAGATCGCATTAATATTTTGAAGCCATCTAGTGTATTAGAGATAGGTTCAGGTATGGGTATGCTGGGGAATGAAATTCATGATATGGGTATACGGTATGTTGGAATTGAGCCTGATAAAGCGCAGCTAAGTCTATGCCGCAATCGTTATCCTAAACTTAATGTCATTGAAGGTTCATGTTATGAATCTCCAGAAAAATATGGCTTGGGAGAGTTCGATTTGGTTTTTTCTACAGATGTTATCGAACATCTTTATCTTCCAAGACACTTACTCAGTTTTAAAATGGCCCACTTAAAAAAAGATGGGTATGTATTAACATGTACGCCTGACTTCGGATCATATTGGAAGAATGTCTTGTACTCACTTACCAACAAATGGGAAGTGGTGCATAGCCCATGGTGGGATGGTGGACATGTCAAGTTTTTTTCACGGAAAGCTTTGCAAATGCTTCTTGAAGAACAAGGACTTGTGAATTTTCAGTGGGGTACAATTACGAACGTAAATATTCCGATTATTCCCATGTCAATTATTTGTATTGCAAGGCGAATTTAGATCATGTGACAAGCTGACTTGGGTATAGTCGACTTTAGACATGATGTATGGAGATGGTGCGCAATACTATACCGAATTTACCGCAGCAGTGAACTCCGTTATCCTCTGTCAGTGCGACATGCCCGCTCGGATTGAGAGCGGTATGGGCGAAGAGCTTCAATACGCGCCGGGCAGCTTAATCATTAAGGTATAAGGGTTGGCTGGCGATGGCTGAAAACCTCGCCTGAGGTAGAACTGTTTTGCGGAATCGTTGACTACATGAACAAGTAGCGCAATGATCATTGCAACTAAAAACTGCTTGACATTAGTATCCGAAAGGATACGATGCAAGCATGAACGCGTTTCTGAAATCGGATGAGTTTGACGATTGGCTGTCTGGACTGAAAGATCAGGTTGGCAAGGCCATCATTGCCAAACGTATTCGTGCTGCCGAAGCTGGGCGCTTTGGTGATTGCGAGTCGGTAGGAGAAGGTGTTTTCGAGATGCGTATTCACTACGGCCCCGGTTATCGCGCTTATTTCACCCGGCGCGGAGAGGTGGTCTATTTGTTGTTGCTGGGCGGGGATAAATCAACCCAGAAACGCGACATCAAGCGTGCTAAAGATATGACGCGTACTTTGCCATAAGCTATTAGGAAGGAGTAAACCATGACTCGTTTTACCCAATTTGACGCAGCAGATTACCTCGATAGCGACGATGCCATTGCTGCTTACCTCACCGCTGCACTGGAAGACGATGACCCGGACATGTTCCTTGTCGCCGTCAAGGATGTGGCACGCGCCCGTGGCATGAGCCAGCTTGCCAAGGATACTGGCCTTGGGCGCGAAAGTTTGTACAAGGCGCTGGCTCCTGGTGCCAAGCCACGCTATGACACCGTGTTAAAAGTGGTGCGCGCGCTTGGGGTATCTCTACAAGCAAAAGCCCTACACCACGCATAAAATAGAATTGTGTGTCACCTACGAACCCATCAACTGCGGTTTCTAGGTTATTCCCCGACCGACAAAACATTTCGGTGTACAGCATGCCCGCGTGGTTTGAGCGTAGTTATGCCTGAGATTCCTAAGAGCTTCACTACGCGCCGGGCAGCTTAATCATCAAGGTATATGGGTTGGTTGGCGACGGCTGAAAACCTCGCCTGAGGTAGAATTGTTTTGCTGCATCGTTGACTGCATGAACAAGTAGCGCGCGGATGCCAACGTGTTCCGAAACATTAACGGCGCGCAGGTACGCATCTTTGAGCAAAGCGCTGCCAAGTTGTTGTCCTTGACTGGTTCGGTCAACGGCTAACCGTCCCAGCACCATGACAGGAATCGGATCAGGCGTGTTACGACGAACAGAACGTGCCGCATCAATATGCGCGACTGCACCGGCAGCCAATACGTAATAAGCCAGAATCTGATTACGCTCCCCCGCGATGACAAATGTGTGGCTGGCACCGGCTACTTGATTCGCAAGGGCGCGACGTTTAAGCCATTCGTTCAGAACCGGCTCACAACAATCAAAAGTGCTCAGGTCATGCACTTGAGCAAGTGGTTGCGGCGCCTGCATAACGCCGTTCAATTCAGTGAGACTCGGTCGTTGAATCCCACCGTGCCTTAGTTGCAAGCAACCTCTCAAGCCCTGAGTCGGCAGAAGGAGGTGCACTAAGCATCGCACGGAAACTCTGAAATTTCTGCGCATTCAAGGTAAAGAATACTTGATCGAGCATGACACTCTGCGCTTTCTCGCAAGCGGCTTCAAGCATGAAATCCGAACGGTTTTTACCCGCCAGCCGAGCTGCCTGATCAATGAGGTCACGCTGCTCGGCGTGGGCGCGCAGGTTAATCAAAGCATCCCTCATGGCAATTCTCCGGAACAAAATCACAGTCGCACACTGTGTCAGGTTGTATATCTGTTGTCAATACACGACTTCCGGCTGATTACCTTTTAGCCTTCCTCAGTCTCGCTCAATAGTCCGTTCGGACTATTCATATGGCGTTTCTCAATACAAAAATTTTCACATTGAGCCAGTAATGTGCTCACTCATCTGCAAAGTTTGCAAACGCATCGATTAACTGGTGGAAACCTTGAATCCCAAGATATCAATTTTATCAAAGCTAATGGTTCTCGGCCTGACGACTTTGTTTGTGCTATCGGGACAGGCAATGGCAACACCGACGCCACCTGGTGATCTGGGTAATCTATCTATACCCGTTAGTATAAATTACGGGAATACATTTTTATCTTCTTCCACAACCCAGTTTTATGATGATTACTTGTTCAATATATCGACGGCATCTGTCGACTCAATTACATCCACGATCAGCCTTGGGACGTATTTTGGCATAGATGGTCTTGAGGCAAGGCTCTTTAACTCAAGCGGAACACTGGAAAAGTGGAGCACCCCAATTTCGATAAATCAGTCGGGCATTAATGAAACGGTTGCCGTGATCAGTCCAATAAATTTGGGCAGCGGCGACTACACGTTAGAAGTTAGGGGAATCGTTTCCGGTTCAGCAGGTGGCAGCTACGCGGGCACTCTAAATATTGCTCCTGCGGCTCCTGTTCCTGAAATGGCACAGTGGGTAATGCTGCTTATGGGCTTGCTCATGGCTACTTTTGCAATCGCTCGACGCAGCCAGAATACAAAGATGGAATTCTGGATGAATCGCGAGGGAGCAAGGGTAATTGATACTTATATCGATGCACTTTCATGGGGCGAGACACTGACTCGCATAGCCGCTTGGGCGCGCGCACGCGAGTCACGCTATATTTGCATCTGCAATGTCCATTCAGTGATAACTGCTAGTCATGATGCCGAGTTCAAGCGGGCGCTGAATCTGGCGGATATGGCTACGCCTGATGGAAAGCCGGTTGCGTGGATGTTGAGCAGACAGGGATTTGTTGATCAGGAGCGCATCAACGGCCCCGATTTGATGTGGAAATACTGTGCGCTGGCTGAGCGTAGTGGGGAAATGGTTTATTTCTACGGTAGTTCTAACGAAACGCTACGGTTGCTGTCTGCGAAGTTGCGAAACGCATTTCCGGGGTTGCGCATCGGCGGCGCCTATTCGCCACCGTTCAGAGCCTTAAGCGAAGCAGAGGATGAGGCAATTGTCGCATCCATTAACAGCTCAGGTGCCGGAGTGGTGTTCGTCAGTCTGGGCTGCCCCAAGCAGGAAAAGTGGATGGAGGCTCATCGCACTCGCATTCATGCGGTGATGATCGGAGTGGGGGCGGCGTTTAATTACCACGCAGGCACGGTACAGCGTGCGCCGCTGTGGATGCAGAACTCCGGTCTGGAGTGGTTGCACCGCCTGTGCTCGGAACCCCGCCGTTTATGGAAACGTTATCTGGTGACCAACACACTATTTATTTTTGGTGCGGGAAAGCAATTGATGCATGTTTGGGGAATTGTGCCGTAAGCCTACAAAGTTGATTTAACCCAGATTGTCCGTTAGCGCCGTCATTCCTGCGTAGGCGGGAATCCAGCGAAATAATGCTCCGCGAATAACCAGCGACTTTGCTGGCGTAGTTTGCCAGTTTAGTCGAATGGCTAGTTAGTTCATCAGCGGTCAAAACTTTATTGTTGGCCCGCTGTGCGGGAATTTTATATCAACTGGATTCCCGCCTACGCGGGAATGACGAGTTTCCCGGTCTAATGGACAATTTGGGTTTAACGTGAAACTCACGATGACCGTTAGTAGCAAAAAAGAATAAATAAAAAACGCAGATTCAAGTTCGGGGTGCAACAGCGATAGAGTAACTTGGTTTAGCGCACCTACACATCAAATAATCCTTCATGTAGTGATCGAATGCGTATTCCAATATATTCCGCCAGTTATAACGATCCCAAATCCACCACCCGTTACGATTCAAAAGCGCCAGTAGCGGCAATAGATGTTGCCAGATGATTTCCTCAATCCGAAGTGCTACTATGCGAGCATTCAATTTGAGTGCAAAGGTGACATCATGGCAACTATGAGTATTCGTGGACTCGATGATAAGGCACTGACTCGGCTTAAGAGTCAGGCAAAACAAGAAGGTAGCAGCCTCAATAGTTTGGTTTTGCGCTTATTGCAGGACACTGGCTCCCCAGTTCAATTGAACGTATTAAAAAAGTTTGATGATCTCAATAGTTTGGCAGGTACTTGGAGTGCGAAAGAAGCGCAAGCCTTTGAGCGCAACACCGCTGCTTTTGCCGAGGTTGACGCGGCACTGTGGAAGTAAGCGATGAGACCCATCGCACTGGATACCAACGCTTACACTGCCTTCAAGCGCGGCGAGGAGCAAATAGTCTCCGTGCTACAACACGCACCCATCATCATCGTGTGCGTTACCGTATTGGGCGAACTGCTGGGTGGCTTCGCTGCGGGTCAGCGGGAAAGTAATAATCGTAGCGAGTTGACGCAATTTCTCAATACCCCGCGCGTGAAGGTCGTTTCCAGCACGACTGCCACAGCAGACCTCTATGCGCTGGTCTATGCCGCACTACGCCGCAAAGGCCAGCCTATTCCCACCAATGACCTGTGGATTGCGGCCAGCAGCCTGGAGCACGGCGCCGCGCTGTTGACGCTCGACGCGCATTTTAAATACATTGACGGACTGAGCGCGGGTACTCGTCTTGATGATTTTATTCCGTGATGCCGAAGGACTCAAAGCTCGTGGCGGGTTTGAGGTGTAATACGCATCTAATCTCCAGCCGTTTCTTGGACGGTGGAGATATTGAGTCCTGAACGTTTTCTGTTTGCACAAAATATTGAACTTAATTTGAATACGGAGAGGGTAATGAAAAAAATTCGTAAAGCAGTTTTCCCCGTTGCGGGGCTAGGATCACGCTTTCTGCCGGCAACCAAGGCGAGCCCGAAAGAAATGTTGCCGATCGTGGACAAACCGCTTATTCAATATGCGGTCGAGGAAGTCGTGGCGGCGGGCATTACCGATTTGATATTCGTTACGGGTCGCAGCAAACGCGCCATCGAGGATCACTTCGACAAGAGTTACGAACTGGAAGAGCAACTGAAGCTCAAGCACAATACAAAAATGCTCGACTTGTTGCAGAACCTCCTGCCCAAGAATGTGAACTGCATTTATATCCGCCAAGCAGAGGCGCTTGGCCTCGGTCATGCGGTGCTGTGCGCCCGTCCGGTTTTGGAAGAAGAACCTTTTGCAGTGATTCTTGCGGACGATCTGCTGGATGGAAACCCGCCGGTAATGCGGCAGATGGTGGACACATACGATTATTACCGTTGTTCAGTGCTGGGGGTGCAGGATGTTCCGCGTGACGAAGTCAAGAGTTACGGCATCGTGGCGAGCCGTCCGGTGGCTGAGCGGGTTAATCAGGTGAGCGCTATTGTTGAGAAACCAAGCCCGGAAAATGCGCCTTCCACACTGGCCGTAGTAGGTCGCTATATTTTGACGCCACGTATTTTCCATCATCTGGAAAAGATCCCGCCAGGAGCGGGCGGGGAGATCCAGCTTACGGATGGGATAGCTTCGTTGCTGGCAGAAGAGCAGGTACTGGCTTATCGCTACGACGGGGTGCGCTATGACTGTGGTTCGAAGCTGGGCTACTTGGAGGCGACTGTCGCTTTTGGGCTACGACACCCGGAAATTGGCGCGGACTTTGAGCTATATCTGGAAGCTATGGCTAAGGATAAGGGCTTCCGGAATAAAAAAATCCCCCAAGCCTGAGCATGGGGGATAACGTTGTTCTGACGGGGAGCCAGAACGTATGCTCAATGGGGAAATGGAGAGATTGAGCAAACGGCAAAAATCACTTTGCTAGCCCAGATTATCCAATAAGTCAGTTACAGGCTAATGACAACTTGAGTCAAGTTTCTTTCTTTTACCCATGCTTCAAGTTGGTCTGCGGGCAGGGGTTTTGAAAACCGGTATCCTTGGACAAACTCGCAACCGCTGGACTGGGCCAAGTCCATTTCGATGTCAGTTTCAACTCCTTCTGCAACCAATTCCAGCGACATGCTTTTCCCCAGAGCTGCAATGGCCCGGACAATTTCGACGTTTACGGGTTCGCGCTCTAAGTGACGGATGAAGGATTGGTCGACTTTTAGCCTGTCGATAGGAAATCTTTTCAGATAACCAAGATTTGAATAACCGGTTCCAAAATCGTCAATTGCCAGTTTGACGCCGAATTCATGCAATTCATTCAAGGTTTTAAGAACAACATCCACATCATGCATGAACAGGCTTTCGGTAAGTTCGAGTTCAAGATAAATCGGCTGCATGCCGCTGTCAGTGATAATGGAACGCACCATCTGGCAGAATCCGGTTTGGTAAAACTGCATTGCGGAAATGTTGACCGAGATACACATTGGTTCCATGCCGTTTGCTATCCAAAGCATGTGCTGTCGACACGCCTCTTGAAGCACCCATTTTCCGATGGGAACGATCAGCCCGGTTTCTTCAGTTATTTCGATGAAATGAATCGGGGACAGCAGTCCACGTTCCGGATGCCGCCAGCGTATCAATGCTTCATTGCCGACTATTTTACCGGTGGAGAGTGCCACCTGAGGTTGGTAAAACAACTCGAATTCGTTGTGTGCCAAAGCCGTGCGCAAGTCAGTTTCAAGGGACATGCGGTCGAACGAGTATAAACTCATGCCCGGAGCGTAATGTCGATACGTGTTGCGGCCGCTGCGCTTGGCTTCATACATGGCGGCATCCGCTTTTGCCAGCAACCCGGTCGGCTCATTGTCGTCGTCGGGGTACATGGCGGTACCTATGCTGGCTGTGATGAATACTTCGCGTCCCATGATATGCAAAGGCTGTTTCATCATTTCCACAATTCGACTGCACAAGATTTTCAGATCGTCCTGACTATTTCCATCCTCCAGCATGATTGTGAATTCATCGCCTGACAGGCGCGCGACTGTGTCACTTTCACGCGCGCAGGTGGACAAGCGTGTCGCTACCGCCAATAGAAGCTTATCCCCAAACCCGTGACCCATCGAGTCATTAAAATGCTTGAAATTGTCCAAGTCGATGAATAGCAGTCCAACCTGAGTTTTATTACGACAGGATTCATAGATCGCCATCGTCAATCTGTCGAGAAAGAGAAGGCGGTTGGGCAGCTTAGTCAGATGATCGAAGTGAGCGAGATAAAACAGATGGGCTTGCTTACGCTGCGTAATTTCGTTTAATAAGTCATGGCCATTCGCGATACCGAGGTATTCTCCGTCACTCGTGGCAATGAATCCGCTGACCATGTGCTGCATACCCGCGTCGATAATGATCTTGGCAATATCATCAATGGATGTTTCTTTGTCGACGATGATTGAAGAAGCATTCATGAAATCAGAAATATTCTTCTTTCCGTAGATTTCCTTGGTATAAGGTTTGATAAAGATGTCGATAAAAGAGTGGCGATCAACGATTCCTAATGGAATATTGTCACTATTGACTACCGGGATGGCAAAGATGCCTGAATTACTCAGGAATAGTTCAAGCACGTTCAGGCATGGCACCGACTCTTCGACAGGAGGGGTATGTTGTAGCAAAATTGTTACTGTGGGATTCTCGCTAATCCTGTTTAGGTGTGCAAACTTTAAGTGTGCGTTCATCGACAATTATTTTACAAGTCTATAAGTTCGGATCATTCTCTTGTTCGGTATTTGAAATGGCGGATTTACGTCTGAATCGTAACTTGGAACCGCGCATTATCAGCGCTGAATGTTACAAATTTAATCTCTTTGGGTCGAAATCCCTACCGCTTGCGGTGAACGCTTTGACTGGGTGGAATTGGCTATTCCATGGCTTGCTGGGGGTATTATCCCCTACCTTCAATTCCTGTCTTACCCATTGGAATAGCATAATTCTGTCGGCATCCTGCACAGATGCTCTGGATTTGACTTGGCAACAAGCTCGGCCATTTCCTCGGTGATGCCAAGGCAATGAATAGCGGCAACCCTGTCTTCCAGGATCATCTGCCGTGCGAGCAACAAATAAGTGAAGTTGGCTTCATTGATTTCTTCATGCATTAGAGCGGTATTCATGATTCGTCCCATAGCAAGATAAAAAGACTGTCAATTTGACGGTTGTATCTTACTGCGCGAATGTTAAGGAAAAATATCAGAAGATACTTTTTTGTTGGCGGCTTTCAGGAATTTTTTACTGAACGGTTGCAGCATCGGTGTTGACAGCAACAGGTGGGCCACAAAATTTCTATTGGGCTCGCAAGCTACCAGTTGGTAATGTCGGCTGCCTCGCCATCGCCGCCAGGTTGTCCGTCCTTGCCATATGAAATCAGATCATAATCCCCATGCTGGCCGGGAAATTTGTAAATATAGGGATTGCCCCACGGGTCCAGTGGCACGTTTTTGGTCAAGTAAGGGCCTTCCCATTTAGGCTGACTGGCAGGGCGTGTAATCAGTGCCGCTAATCCTTCCTCGGAGCTTGGATAGTGTCCTGTGTCCAAACGAAATTGGTCAAGTGCTTTTCCCAAAGAGTCAATCTGAGCGCGGGCCGATTTGACTTCTGACTTGCCTATCTGGGCAAAATATTTTGGGCCTACATACCCTGCGAGCAGACCAATGATCACCATGACCACCAACAACTCAAGCAAAGTAAACCCAGCTTGCACTCGTAGCGGACGACAAGTGATAGCAGAAAATTTCGAGTTTTTCATAATAATATTAAGGCAGATAGGTGCCGGATGTCAGTCTGTTGAAATGCAAATTGCAAACTTCTCGTAGTTCATGCTTTACAGGTCATCATATCAGTAAATTCTTTAAGTTTTGTGACAGTTCAACATGATGTTGGCGGGAAGAAATTGCGGATATTCTTGGTTGAGGGAAGCAAACGGTCATAAGCTTTGGCTCTATGGCAAGCCGTCCCGGCGGAGCGGAAATTGCCTCCTATGTGGCTTTTGAAGTAGGATGCAGCCTGAGAGCAGGGGTTGTTTTTTTGCGTTAATTCCCGAGGATACCCAGCATCTCACAACAATAAAATATTATTTCAAATCGGGGCGTAGTGGCTTTATTGGAAATATTTTTAATATTGTTGTTTAGTATAATAATCAATTAATTACAAACATAATGTCATTTTATGTAATTTCACTGCGATTAAAAACGGATGCAAACGCAGATGATGATCTGCGTTCTGGACGTAGATCCCGATCAAATCTTCAACCACCCATGGGCGGTTTTCTGTGGGGTGTGGCGCGATGAGCCGATTGTTGTTTCTCGCTGTTATCATCGCCGTTGTTTACTGGCTGCTCAGATCTTATCGCGAACAGTTGCCCAAAGATGAGGACACATCTGTCCAAGCGGAAGATATGGTGCGTTGTGTGCACTGCGGCGTGCACTTGCCCAAGCATGAAAGCATTCTTTCGGGCGGCGATTACTATTGCAGCGAGGCGCATCGCCGTGCACATTTCGATAAGCCTGAGTAGTTTCTATGTCGGTGAATTTTGATGCTGAATAGAGGGCTCTCTTTTGCGTGGAAGCCTTTGCATGCTTATTCTGAGCCCGTGCCGGAAGAATTGTGGCGTTCGATTTTCCTGTTTAATTTGTATCGACTGGTTCTTGCGAGCCTTGCTGTATTTCTGGCGGGCACCTTTGGCGATGCACTGTCTCTAGGTTCGAGCAACCTGCCGTTGTTTTTTCACACTAGCATCGTATATGTCGTGCTGGTATTGATTTCGCAACTGGCAATCAACTTGCGTCAACCATTTTTTGGTTTGCAGTTGGCATTTCAGGTGGGAACGGACATCGCTTGCATAACCGTTTTGTCGCATGCCAGCGGAGGCGTGCCGAGCGGTTTGGGAATGTTGCTGCTGGTATCGCTGGCGGCTGCGGGATTAATCGGTCGAGGCAAGATTACCCTGCTTTTCGCTGCACTGGCTAGTATCGCAGTGCTGTTGCAGCATTCCTACGCGGTACTCACTCAGGATGCGGCGGTATCCCAATATTTACAGGCTGGATTGCTGAGCGTTGCTTATTTTGTCATTGCCTGGGTGGCGCATACACTGGCCAAATATGCCACGGCGAGCGAAAAGCTGGCAGCCTTGCGCGGTGTAGATCTGGCCAATATGGCGGAGGCCAGCCGACTGGTGATTCAGGATATGCCGGACGGTGTGCTGGTGGTGGATGAGCGTGGTGTGGTCAGGCAGTGCAATCCAAGCGCGGAGCGCCTGATGGGATATATTTTTCCAGCTAGCGGCAGCGTCACGCTGGAAGAGTGTTCGCCGCTGCTGTCAGGGCAGTTCGTCAAGTGGCGGCAGAACCTTGGCCGTAAACCTGAAGTGGTGCGCTTGCCCGGAACGCATCATTGGGCGCGTGTGCGTTTCCTGCCAGTGCAACGCGAAGGTTTCTGGGGGGCGGTGTTATTCCTCGAAGACATGTATCGCGTTCAGGCGCAGGCGCAGCAGATCAAGCTGGCAGCGCTGGGGCGGTTGACCGCTAATATTGCCCATGAGGTGCGCAACCCGCTGTCGGCTATCAGCTATGCGGCTGAACTTTTACAGGAGGAGAGGCACGACCCGGCGCAAACGCGACTGTTTCAGATAATTCTGGACAATGCTGCCAGGATGAACTGTATCGTGCAGGATGTATTGCAGCTGAATCAGCGCGACCGGGTGCACAGCGAAGCGATCAATCTGGCAGAAAAGCTGCCGCTTTTTATCGAGGGGTTGCGCAACACTGAAGGCTTGTCGCAGGAAGTGCTCGTACTCGATGTTGAACTGGCTTGTGCGGTGAATTTTGATCGCGGACATCTCGATCAGGTGCTTTGGAACCTGTGCCGCAATGCTTTGCGCTATTGCCAGAAGCGTGCGCGCAGTGTGAAATTGAGCGCTTGGCGTTCCGATGAAGGCAGGGTGGTGCTGGAGGTTGTCAATGATGGCCCGGCAGTTACCCCTGATATTGTGCAAAAATTATTTGAGCCATTTTTTACCACTTCGGTTGGCGGCACCGGCCTGGGATTGTATATTGCGCGTGAATTGTGTGAAGCTAACGGCGCAGAGCTGGAATATGTGACGTCGGCTACGGGCGAAGTGTGCTTCCGAATCATGTTTGGAGAACGAGATGGGCGCTGATAGGCAACCCACTGCGGCGCGTGTGCTGGTGGTGGATGATGAACCGGATATATTGGAGTTGCTGGAGCTTGCGCTGCTGCGCATGGGGCTACAGGTCGATCACGCCACCAATGTGCGAGAAGCGCTGCAACAACTGGACAGCAAGCCATATAACCTGTGCCTGACCGATATGCGCCTGCCTGATGGCGATGGGCTGGAAGTGGTACGGTACATCGCTTCGCATCATGCGGATGTGCCGGTCGCGGTGATCACCGCACATGGCAATATGGAAAATGCGGTTTCCGTACTCAAGGCCGGGGCTTTCGATTACCTGTCCAAGCCAGTCGCGCTGGAACAGTTGCGCGCCTTGGTAAAGGCAGCTCTCAAGCTGCCGCAGCAAACCGTCGTGGTACGCGAGGGGGTGCGCACGCTACTGGGGCGTTCTCCGGCCATGGAAAAGGTGCGCGACTTGATCGAGCGCGTCGCGCGCAGCCAGGCGCCGGTGCATATCAGCGGCGAATCGGGCAGCGGCAAGGAATTGGCGGCGCGCCTGATCGTGGAAAAAAGTGCCCGTCGCGACCAGCCCTTCGTTGCGGTGAATTGCGGTGCGATCCCGGAAAACCTGATGGAAAGCGAATTCTTCGGCTACCGTAAAGGTGCCTTCACCGGCGCGGAGAAGGATCGCGATGGTTTCTTTCAGGCCGCCAGCGGCGGTACCTTGTTCCTTGATGAGGTGGCTGACCTGCCCCTGTCCATGCAGGTGAAATTGCTGCGTGCCATTCAAGAGAAAAAAGTGCGCAAGGTAGGTGCGACGCAGGAAGAAGCGGTGGATGTGCGCATAATCAGCGCTACGCATCATGCTTTGGCGGAACGGGTGCAACAGGGCAAGTTCCGTCAGGATCTGTATTACCGTCTGAATGTGATCACCCTGCCCATGCCGCCGCTACGCGAAATGCGCGACGACATTGCGGAGGTTGCCAGCCAGTTGCTGGTGCGCCTGCGCTACGATGAGAAGGTTGAGTTTTCACCGGCGGCCTTGCAGGCGCTGGGCCATTATGATTTCCCTGGTAACGTGCGCGAGTTGGAAAATGTCATTGAACGTGCGCTGGCCTTGTGTTCAAATGGCCTCATCACTCCAGCCGATTTACAGCTTGCGCCTTCCAGCAGCTATGAGGTGGCAAGCAAGCAGGCTATGTTTGGCGGCTCAATTTTGCCGGGCAAACAGGATGCGGTTTCCAAGTACCCGCTAACCGACTATTTGGATAGGATCGAGCGCGAGGCTATTCTGGAGGCACTGAATCAAACCGGTTTCAACCGCACTGCTGCGGCCAAAGTGCTGGGGGTGACGTTCCGCGCCATGCGTTACCGCATGGGGCGGCTGGGCATCACCGGCGCAGATGAGGAGCAATGAAAGCCGATGCCAATGGCTGGCTAAGCGGCGTACGCCGGATCGCCTCGCCGAACTGCGATGCCCGCCCGCCCGGCCTCGCGATAGAGTTGCTGGTCGTCCATAACATCAGTCTGCCGCCGGGGCAGTTTGGGGGCGCGGAAGTGGCTCAGTTGTTTACTAATACCCTGAACACGGATGCCCACCCTTATTACAAGCAGCTTGAGGGGCTAAAAGTTTCTGCCCATTTCCTGATTCGGCGCGACGGTGCGATTATCCAATTTGTGCCCTGCGGTAAGCGCGCTTGGCATGCAGGGGTGTCGTCATGGCAAGGGCGCTCCGCCTGCAATGATTTTTCCATCGGCGTAGAACTGGAGGGCAGTGATTATGTGCCATTCAACGATCAGCAATACGCTGCGCTGACCCGATTGACTCGATTGCTGCGACGCAGCTACCCGATCCGCACTGTCGTCGGGCACGCGGACATCGCTCCGGGGCGCAAGACCGATCCAGGACCCAACTTCGACTGGTCGCGCTACCTTGCCGCAGCCAAATAATCAAGGAAATTTCCACGGGATTGTCTTGTTGGCCTGATCAAATTATCTAGGCCGAAATATCGCTTGCATAAAATTCTATATGCACTAGAATTAGCGAAAATCAGGGGACAAACTACTACATCTAGTGGTTTTTAGTTTTTTGAGCTGATTAGCCTGCACTGGCTAAATTGGCTCATGCAATTGATCTAAGGGGAGTTGTATGTTGCTTGCTACAGAAAGTGTTTTATCTTCTAATTCGGTGTCCGTCCGCGACGTTTCTGAACTCTCCGCTTCTTCTAATAGCATGTCGTTTGACCAATATAAGGTGATTCGCCGCAATGGTTCGGTCGTTCCATTTGAGCCGGCAAAGATTTCCATTGCCATGACCAAGGCATTTATCGCCGTAAATGGAGGTCAGGGTGCCGCTTCGGCGCGGGTGCGCGAGTTGGTTGAGCAGATGACGGGAGCTGTTGTAAATGCGCTGGTGCGACGCCAGCCGCATGGAGGGACGCTGCATATCGAAGATATTCAGGATCAGGTCGAATTGTCCCTGATGCGTTCCGGGGAACATGATGTGGCGCGATCCTATGTGCTGTACCGCGAGGAGCGAACACGCGAACGCGCCAAAGCAAAGAAGGAGCACGAGCCTGCACATGTTCTGCATGTGAAGGAAAATGGCGTGTCCCGCCCGCTGGATGTGGAGAGTCTGGCTGCTCTCATCAAAGCTTCTTGTGTGGGGCTGGGCGATGTAGTGGATGCCGAGCAGATACTCAAGTTTACGCTGAAGGATTTGTATGACGGCGTGCCGATTGAAGAGGTGCGCAAGTGCACCATCATGTCTGCGCGTTCGTTGCTGGAGCAGGATCCAGCCTATGGTTTCGTCACGGCGCGTTTGTTGTTGAATAACATTTGCTGCGAGGTGTTGGGCAAGGAGGTTGTTCAAACGGATATGGCGATGCATTATGCGGAGTATTTTCCCACCTTCATCAAGCGCGGAATTAAGGCGGAGTTGCTGGATGAAGAGCTGGCGACTTTCGACTTGCCGCGTTTGGCCAAGGAACTGGATGCGAGCCGCGACATGCAGTTCGGCTATCTCGGCTTGCAAACGTTGTATGACCGTTACTTCCTGCATATCGACGATACTCGCATCGAATTGCCGCAGGCATTTTTCATGCGCGTGGCGATGGGGCTTGCGCTCAGAGAGATCGACCGCGAGGCACGCGCCATCGAGTTTTACCGTCTGCTGTCCAGTTTCGATTTCATGAGTTCGACGCCGACCCTGTTCAATTCTGGCACTATCCGTTCGCAACTGTCTTCCTGCTACTTGACCACGGTGCCGGATGATCTGGATGGCATCTTCGAGGCAATCAAGGAAAATGCCCTGCTCGCCAAATATGCGGGCGGACTCGGCAATGACTGGACATCGGTGCGCGCCATGGGCAGCCACATCAAGGGCACCAATGGAAAATCGCAAGGCGTGGTGCCGTTCCTCAAGGTGGTGAACGATACCGCCGTGGCGGTCAACCAGGGCGGCAAGCGCAAGGGCGCGGTATGTGCCTATCTGGAAACCTGGCATTTGGATATCGAGGAATTTCTTGAGTTGCGCAAGAATACCGGAGATGACCGCCGCCGCACGCACGACATGAATACGGCAAACTGGATTCCCGACCTGTTCATGAAGCGCGTGATGGAGGGCGGGGAGTGGACACTGTTCTCGCCTGCGAACTGCCCGGATCTGCATGAGAAGTTCGGCGCTGAATTCGAGCGCACTTACTTGGCGTATGAAGCCAAGGTCGCCAGCGGCGAACTCAAACTGTACAAAAAAGTCCAGGCAGCCAGTCTGTGGCGCAAGATGCTGACCATGCTGTTCGAGACCGGCCATCCGTGGATCGCCTTCAAGGACCCGTGCAATGTGCGTTCGCCGCAGCAGCATGTCGGGGTGGTGCACAGTTCCAACCTGTGCACGGAGATTACGCTGAATACATCAGAATCCGAGATTGCCGTGTGCAACCTCGGCTCGGTGAATCTGGCTGCGCATCTGTATCCGAAGGGGCATGAGAAGCACGGACAAATGGATCAGGAAAAACTCAAGCGTACAATTACGACTGCGATGCGTATGCTGGACAACGTGATTGACATCAACTATTACGCAGTCGATAAGGCGCGCAACGCCAATCTCAAGCATCGCCCGGTGGGTCTGGGGATCATGGGTTTTCAGGACTGTCTTCATGAGTTGCGCGTGCCTTATGCCTCGGAAGCGGCTGTCGAATTTGCCGACCGCTCCATGGAAGCGGTTTGCTACTATGCCTATTGGGCATCCACGGAGCTGGCCGAGGAGCGTGGCCGCTATGCCAGCTTTCGTGGCAGCTTGTGGGATAAGGGTATCTTGCCGCAGGACACTCTGGACTTGTTGCGCGAATCGCGCGGCGGCTTTGTCGAGGTGGATGGTTCCGTAAGCATGGACTGGGATTCGCTACGTGCGCGCATCAAGCAGCACGGCATGCGCAATTCGAATTGCGTAGCCATTGCACCCACCGCGACCATTTCCAATATCGTCGGAGTGTCGGCCAGCGTTGAACCGACGTATCAAAACCTGTTCGTCAAATCGAACTTGTCCGGCGAATTCACCATGATCAACGATCATCTGGTGAGCGACCTGAAGCAAATGAGATTGTGGGACGAGGTGATGGTCTCGGATCTGAAATATTTCGACGGCAGCCTGTCCAAGATTGATCGCATTCCGTCCGAGTTGCGCAGCCTGTATGCCACCGCATTTGAGGTGGAACCGCAATGGCTGATCGAAGCGGCATCGCGTCGCCAGAAATGGATAGACCAGGCGCAGTCGTTGAATATTTATATGGCGGGCGTATCCGGGCGTAAACTCGACGAAACTTACAAGCTGGCCTGGTTGCGCGGCTTGAAGACGACTTATTATTTGCGCACCATGGGGGCAACCTCGGCAGAGAAATCCACCTCGCGTACTGGCGCACTGAATGCGGTGTCCAACACAGGTGGCATGGCAGGCAATGGGGCAGCAGCCGAAGAAGCAAAATTTTGTTCGATTGATAACCCCGAATGTGAGGCTTGCCAGTAAGAATCACAATAATATTATTATTGTCCACCGTTATCGGTGGAATAGGGAAAGGGAAGGAAAATGGGAAAAAGTATGCTGACATTTGATGATGAAGTGGTGCCTGCGGCATTGCCTGCAGGTTTGCGCTTGGGAGCGACCTTCGGTATGGGGATAAACCAGGCAGATGATGTGGATGAACATACTTACACTATCGCTTCCGCCAATGTCGGAAGGATACGAGCGGAAGACAAGGCAATTATTAATTCACGCGCTGACGTGAATCAACTGGTTCCATTCAAGCACAAATGGGCATGGGAAAAATATCTTGCCGCTTGTGCAAACCACTGGATGCCGCAAGAAATTAACATGACTGCAGATATTGCCCAGTGGAAAACCGGGCAATTAACGGAAGACGAACAGAAGCTGGTCAAGCGCAATCTGGGTTTTTTTAGCACCGCCGACAGTTTGGCTGCCAACAACATTGTGCTGGGAACCTATCGCCACATCACCTCACCGGAATGCCGTCAATATATGTTACGGCAGGCTTTTGAAGAAGCGATCCACACGCATGCCTACCAGTACATTGTCGAGAGCCTGGGGTTGGATGAAGGCGAAATCTTTAATATGTATCACGAGGTACCCAGCATTCGCGACAAGGATGAATTCCTGATTCCATTCATTGACACGCTGACCAACCCGGGATTCAAGACAGGTACGCCGGAAAACGACCAGAAGCTGCTGAAGAGCCTGATTGTGTTTGCCTGCATTATGGAAGGCCTGTTTTTCTATGTTGGCTTTGTGCAAATCCTGGCGCTGGGGCGCCAGAACAAAATGCCCGGTGCCGCAGAACAGTATCAATATATTCTGCGCGACGAATCCATGCACCTGAATTTTGGTGTGGACATGATCAATCAGCTCAAGGCAGAAAATCCGCATCTCTGGACGGAATCGTTCAAGAAAGAAATTGAGAGTCTCTTCCGCAAGGCGGTTGAATTGGAATATGCTTATGCGGAAGACACTATGCCGCGCGGTGTGCTGGGCCTGAATGCTGCGATGTTCAAGGAATATTTGCGTTTTATAGCCAATCGACGCTGCCAGCAGATCGGCATAGATATGTTGTACCCGGGAGCAAGCAACCCGTTCCCGTGGATGGCGGAAATGATTGATCTCAAGAAAGAGAAGAATTTCTTCGAAACGCGCGTCACCGAATATCAGACTGGTGGCGCGCTATCTTGGGATTAGAAGACCGGCAAGTACACCCGCAAGGGGTACGCCGTGGTTGCAAGGGGCTGTTAACAAAGTCAGGCGATTTTGCTGCTCAATACATTGAGTGCAAAGTTGACACAGCCCCAACAATCACGCAGGCTGGTTAACGGGCTTCGGTCATGCCGCATGCGGTGTGCTGGGGATGTAGTAGTTGTTCATGTTGTATCTTGTTAACTTTCATTATGTAAAGGGGGTTGAAATGGCAACAAAGAAAGCTAAACCAGCAGCAAAGAAAGCGGCTCCGGCCAAGAAGGCGGCACCCGCAAAGAAAGCAGCAGCTAAGCCAGCGGCTAAAAAAGCAGTAGCCAAGAAAGCGGCACCGGCCAAGAAGGCGGCACCTGCAAAAAAGGCAGCAGCTAAAAAACCGGCGGCTAAAAAAGCAGTAGCCAAGAAAGCGGCTCCAGCTAAAAAAGCAGCAGCTAAAAAAGTGGTAGCCAAGAAGGCGGCTCCAGCTAAGAAGGCAGCAGCAAAGCCAGCAGCCAAAAAAGCGGTAGCCAAGAAAGCGGCTCCAGCTAAGAAGGCAGCAGCAAAGCCAGCAGCCAAAAAAGCGGTAGCCAAGAAAGCGGCTCCAGCTAAGAAGGCTGCACCGGCAAAGAAGGCCGCTGCCCCCGCTAAAAAGGCAGCACCAGCCGCTAAGCCGGCAGCTAAGAAGCCAGCTGTAGTAGCAAGCAAGCCAGCGGCACCAGTTGCGGCAGCTCCGGCTCCTTCTGCTCCGGCACCTGTGCGTCCGGCTACAACCTGGCCTTTCCCTACGCCAGGCATCAGCAAGCCGAACTGATGGGTTTGGAGGCTGTGGAGACGGCCCCTGAAGTTTAAGTTTAGTAGGGGCTGTCCACAGTTTTGGTTGTTTTGCTGGGCGCACCGAGTTCGGTTCGTGTGCGCTCCTTTTCCTTGCCAGCTTTATGCGGGCATGTACTTCTATCCACTTCCGAATGGCGCGCTAATAGGTTATGAGCGCAACCGGAACATGATGCTGGATTGGAGCGCTTTACTGCCCCCTGAAGAATGACAATCAAGACTGTAGCGGGATGGTGTACTGTGTAATGGGTGCGGCGCTGTTTCTGTCGAAGGCGATCCCTGTTTCGACCCCGGCGCGCGCAATTTCCGGCGCACTGTCATAGCGGGAATAGGCATGATGCATGGCGCCGAGCGCAAATTCATGGCCCGAGCCGATGGCCCAAAACTGGGTGTACTCGAACACTTCGCGCATTGAATAAATTCCATAGATGCCGCTGGCATTGGCGATCAGCGCGGTAATCTGGCTGGATTCATAAGGATCTTCTTCATCTTCCTTGGGGTTCAGGAAGCATTCCTCTTTCAGCACCGGATGAAGCTTGCGGAAGGTTTCAAAAATCCCCGCCTTGCTGTTAAGCTGCACATCCGGCATCTTTGACAGCAGATTGGCCAATACTAAATGGTGCGCAGCACTACCGCACACTCCGATGTAACTCTCGCCGCAATGCAATATCTTGTCGTGCGACGCATCCAGCGCGGCGGGCAGGCGTGTGTTGCCGAAGGTGGTCAGTGTGTCAGCGGCGATAGCGACGATGCCATTTTTTCTTACTGCGACGATGGTAGTCATATTTAATCCTGATTGTTTAGCCGAATTTTAACACCGATGCTTTATAGCGCTTCTCTTCCTTATGCAATCGATGCAGCTGCCATTTATGCGGCCATTGCCGACCTGCCTTGGGCCGTATGGCTGGATAGCGCGGGGCTGGGTCGCTACGACATTCTCTGCGCACAGCCGGTGGCAACATTGGTTACACATGGCACAGAAACCGAAATCACTGACGCAGCCGGAACGTGGAGCTCAAATGATGATCCATTTACGCTGTTGCGTCAGCAATTGGGCGAACCTGCCGCAGCCTTACCCGGCATCCCGTTCTCTGGGGGCGCATTGGGCTACTGGGGTTACGATCTAGCCCGACGTATGAAGGCGCTGTCCGCACAGGCGCAAGATTCAGAATGTTTGCCTGATATGGCTATCGGTATCTACGACTGGGCTATCGTGCTCGATCATCAGAAAAAAACTGCCCAACTGGTTTCGCAGCAGCGGTCAGCCGACACGAAAATCCTGTTGCCGCAAGTTCTTGATCGCGTGCAGCGAGCAGGTAAATTACCAGTTGATGCTTTTAGCGTGCAGGGTCGCATCACCTCCAATTTTACGCGCGCAGAATATGAAGCCGCCTTCCATGACGTGCAAGAATATTTGCAGGCAGGCGATTGCTACCAGGTCAACCTCGCGCAACGCTTCAGCGCCGCCGCATCGGGCGATGCCTTTGGCGCTTATCTCACGCTGCGCCGCCTGAGTCCTGCGCCGTATTCCGCTTTCCTCAAACTGCCACAGGCCCAGATTCTATGCGCCTCGCCGGAACGTTTCCTGCGCGTGCAAAAAGGCTGCGTGGAAACCAAGCCGATCAAAGGCACACGTCCCCGCAGCAGTGATGCGCAACAGGATAGGCGGCTTGCCGAAGAGTTGCGCAATCACCCCAAAGACCGTGCGGAAAACCTGATGATTGTGGATTTGCTGCGCAACGATCTTGGCAAAAGCTGTACGCCGGGATCGGTGCGCGTGCCGAAATTATTTGAAGTGGAAAGCTTCGCCAACGTGCATCACTTGGTCAGTACGGTGAACGGCAAGCTGGCTGAAGGACGCGATGCGCTGCATGTGCTGCGCGATTGTTTCCCCGGCGGCTCCGTCACCGGCGCACCCAAACAGCGCGCCATGCAAATTATCGAGCAGCTTGAGCCGCACCGTCGCGGCCTTTACTGCGGCGCGATCGGCTATATCGGCTTCGACGGCAATATGGACAGCAATATCGTTATTCGCACCTTGGTATATTCTGAAAACGAGATTCGATGCTGGGCGGGTGGCGGCATCGTGGCGGATTCCGATATGGAGTCGGAGTATCAGGAGACGCTGGACAAGGCGTCGGCTATGATCAAATTGATGCGGCAATATGGCGGGGAATAAAGGCGAACCGGCTTAAAGTTGCATCGCCACCCCTTTTCATGGATAATTCGCGCCCTTATTCCGTATTCCGTGCGCGTACAACAGCCGCGCCCAACTTTAGCTAGGAAGAAAAATGAAAGCCGACATCCATCCGAAGTATGAAGAAATCGCCGTGAATTGCAGTTGCGGCAACACGTTCAAGACCAAGTCCACGCTCGGCAAGCCGTTGCATGTGGAAGTTTGTTCAGAATGCCATCCGTTCTACACCGGCACACAGAAGATTGTGGACACTGCCGGTCGCATCGAGAAGTTCAACCAGAAATACGGCAAGCCCGGTGCAAAAGCTGCCGCCTGATGGTTTTCGCAACAAGCTACAACTGAAAGGCAGCGTAGGCTGCCTTTTCTGTTTTTGACGTTGCCTTGCATTTGGGTGAACTCTGAAGAGGTTCCCCTGAATTTTAAAAGGCACCCTGTAGAATAGCGCCCTATGTTCCCCTATCCACCTGACCACGAGCATTCCATCACGCAGACCAAGGCGCTGTTCCTTGCGTTATTGTGCGCGGTGTGGGTGCTCACCGGACTGGTCGGGCATGATCCGTGGAAGCCGGAAGACGCGCATAGTTTCGGGCTGGTATATCACATCCTGCAGAGTGGCGACTGGTTGGTTCCTACGCTCGCGGGTGAGCCTTATATGGACAAGCCGCCGCTGTTTTACATGACGGCAGCGGTGTTCGCCAAGCTGTTTTCTCCAATGTTTGCGCTGCATGACGGTGCCCGTTTGGTCAGCGGTTTTTATACCGCGTTCACGCTGCTGTTCACCGGATTGGCCGGACGCGAATTATTCGGCAGCGGACGCGGCTGGGCGGCGGTGCTTATCCTGATCGGTTGCCTCGGCATGTTGGTGAGTGCGCATCAACTCGTCACCGACCTCGCTCTGCTTACCGGCTGCGCCGTGATGCAATACGGCTTTACCCTGAGCCTGCGCCGCCCTTTGCGCGCAGGCATCCTCATCGGGACCGGCGTGGGTATCGGCTTCATGGCCAAAGGCTTCATTGCACCCATGCTGTTCCTGCTTATCAGCGCTACGATGCTGGTGTTCCGCAACTGGCGCGTACGGCCCTTCTTTACCAGCTTGGGCATTGCCTCAATCAGCGCTTTGCCATGGCTTACCATCTGGCCCACCCTGCTGTACCTACGTTCGCCGCAACTGTTCATGGAATGGGCGTGGACAAACAACATCGGGCGCTGGCTCGATTTCGCGCACAGTGGCCACTACGATGAAATGTTTTATTACGTGAGCATCCTGCCGTGGTTTGCCTGGCCCGCCCTGCCGCTGGCCGCATGGGCGGTGTGGCAAGCACGCAAAAAAGTCTGGCACACGATCGAATTTCAGTTGCCGCTGACCAGCTTCATCGTCATGCTCGTCACTTTGAGCCTGGTGCCTAACATTAAGGACATCTTTGCATTGCCCATGCTGTTGCCGCTCACCCTGCTCGCCACTGCCGCACTTACCACGTTGCGGCGCGGTGCGGCCAATGCATTGGACTGGTTCGGCATCATGACCTTCGGTCTGATCTCCATCCTGATGTGGTGGGGCTGGGCCGGACTGCTGCTGGACAACCACGCCAAGATTACGCAATGGCTGAAAGAGTACCAGCCCGGCTTTGAACCGGCGGTCAACACGCCGTCGTTCTGGATTGCACTGTCCGCCACCGCGCTGTGGCTGATGCTGGTATGGCGTGTGGGGCGCTCCATGCGCCGCGCCATCATCAACTGGGCGGCGGGCGTCACCCTGATCTGGTTGCTGGCGATGACCCTGTGGATGCCTTGGCTGGATAGCGGCAAGAGCTACCGCAGCATGGTCGTATCGCTCAAGCACGCTCTGCCCGCGCAGCACGGCTGCCTGGGAAGCCTGAATGTAGGCGATACGCAACTTGCCATGTTGCAATATTTCGGCAATATCACTCCGCGCCGCCATGCACGCGATGCTTGCGACTTGCTGCTGGTACAAAGTGGACAAGCCCCCGTGCCGATGGAAAATGAAACCGCATGGAAGAAAATCTGGGAAGGCGGACGTTCCAGCGACAAGAATGAGCGCTTCCGGTTATATCAGCGCGCCGACGATTGATTTGCTATTCCATTCCAGCTAATAAGCCTCCATGGCGACAGGTTTGTATTTCGGACAAAATTTTCGTAGCAGGCCAATACCCAATTCTTCCCGTGTTAAACTCCACCCCGAAGCTGGCTAGACAGTCGCTGCGCACGTAAGTGCGGAGAGGAAAGTCCGGGCTCCATAGAGCAGAATGCCGGTTAATGGCCGGACACCGTGAGGTGATGAACAGTGCCACAGAAAATAAACTGCCTAAGTCCCGCAAGGGAACGGTGAGGGTGAAACGGCGGGGTAAGAGCCCACCGCGGACGTGGTAACACGGACGGCACGGTAAACTCCATTCGGAGCAAGACCAAATAAGCAGGCTATGACGTTGCTCGCGTCGCTTGCGGGTAGGTTGCTTGAGCGTCAGGTAACGAAACGCCTAGAGGAATGACTGTCCACGACAGAACCCGGCTTATCGGCTGGCTTCACCCAACATCTGATTGTCATTTCCTCACCATACGAAATGACCACTGCGGTTTTTCCTTGACGTTACACTGATAACCAAATTCGCACTATACTATCCTGCGGACGAAGTGTGGGTATTGCAGGGATCGGGGAATGCCGCAAAGCTATCCATTAATTCAAGGAGACAAGCATGGAAAAACAAAATATTGCCGTCATTGGCCTGGGAAGAATTGGGTCGGCTTTTCTGAGCGAAATGTTACGCAAGAAAGGCAGTGGGATTAATCTTGCCTATGCGGCGGAACAGATGGACACACCAGGGAAAGCCCAAGCCATCGCGGCGGGCATAAAGGTAGTGAACCTGGATGACATCGTAGCCTTGGGCGACAGAATAGACGTTATTTTCGAACTGACCGGTCTTCCGGGCGTGCGCAAGGAGCTAAGGGAAAAACTGACCGCAGCAAACAATCGGCACACGGTGATAGCGTCAGAAACCATCGTTCGAGTGATCTGGGCTCTGATCAGCGACAATGCGTTGCCAGTTATCGAGGGCAGGAAAACCGGGTATTAATATATCTGCGACGCATCATGCAAAGGCCCGGAGAAACCTGGCCGTCGGCCTATTTTTGCCGTTCACAAGTGTCTGGCAGTCAATACGGCAACATGAAGTTCGGTAACGTGAGCGGAACTTGCGCTTTGAAAGGAAATGTTAGTCGCTGAAAAGCAAAAAGCCACAAAAGGACATCATCCTTTTGTGGCTCTGTTTAAGACCGAGTTCAAGCAGTTTTCTTACGGCGTACCAAGAAACCCATCAGGCCAAGACCAGCCAAAATCATGGTGTAGGATTCAGGTTCAGGAACGGGAGCGGCGGGGGCGTTACCCGCTGCAAAACTCACACACCCATTACAGGCTATCCAATCGCCAGATGCATCGTGAATCGCAAAAGTATTGTTTGAATAGACATACCCATTACCCCCCGCCACATTGGAAAAAATAATACCAAAATCCAATAAATTTCCACCACCAAAACTCAGATAACTACTGCTGTTGTTGACGTTTGAAAGCGTCCAGGTTTGGCTTCCCGTCGATAATGAAAAACCCGTAAGGACGTCAGCCACATTGTCGACGACTAATGAACCTGTGACAGTAGGAGAACTTGGCATTCCATAAGGGGTGGTGGCAGTACCGAACCAACTTCCAGTAGCGGTAAAATTGTAGTCTTCAATTGACGCTTGAACAGCACCCGCGAGAAACAACAAACAAGCTGCGATAAAACTCTTGCCCCACATTTTAATATTCATTTCCCAGACTCCCTTTTGATGAAAGTAAAAAATCAATCCTAAAGAACCGCATTTTCCAAAGTAAACATAATTGTTGGACATGAACAATATTGTCATGAGGACTTAACATTATCCCCATTTAATCCAATCATCTTGACGATAATACCCTGTTGAAGAATTGTAGGACTATTTGCCGGAAAGATACAATAGTCCATTCGGACTAATCCAAACCACAAAAATCCAGACAAATTCAATATGTTATTTAATGTAAGACTTTTGTGGTTTTCTTTTTGTTGTGGCTTGGCGAGCGATGTCCAAGACAAAAAAAGGGCAAAAACTACAGCCGGTCGATTGCGGTAATTGGGGAAGGGCGGCTGCGGTAACGTAATAACAAGATTGAATGACAATTAATTCGCGCAAGTTGCCACGCGCATCATTACGCAGTTCAAACGCCTCGCGCGCGTTATTAGCTTCCAGTATTTCCTGCCCTATGTGCGACACCGAACATACGGCGCAGGATTCCTTTTCGTATGATTCATTCGGCTACTCCGCCCTATTTCGAGCCATGAATTCATTACCCGGTAAGGCACATGCCATTTCAAACAATCCCGCAGCAACTGTCTGGCAAGCGCAACAAGATCGTCAGCGCTGCCGATGCCGTGCGCCTGATCCGCGACGGCAATACGGTCGCTACCGGCGGCTTTGTCGGCATCGGGTTCGCCGAAAATATTGCCGTCGCTCTTGAGCAGCGCTTTCTCGGTGCCGACCCACAATCGTTGACAGGCAGTCCGCGCAATCTTACGCTCGTTTACGCTGCCGGTCAGGGCGACGGCAAGGAACGCGGCCTCAACCACTTGGGTCATGAAGGGCTGGTGGCGCGTGTCATCGGCGGCCACTGGGGGCTGGTGCCGAAACTGCAACAGCTCGCCGTCACCGACCTTATCGAAGCCTACAACTTGCCGCAGGGTGTCATCACCCATCTGTTCCGTGACATTGCAGCAGGCCGACCGGGGCTGCTCTCGCGCGTCGGTCTTGGCACTTTTGTTGACCCGCGCTATGGCGGTGGCAAGATCAATTCCATTACAAAAAAGGAACTCGTCGAACTGAAAATTATCGATGGCGAGGAGTATCTTTTCTACAGGACATTTCCCATTCACGTCGGCATCGTTCGCGGCACCACGGCTGATCCGGACGGTAATATCACGATGGAAAAGGAGGCGTTGACGCTTGATGCATTGGCTATCGCGATGGCCGCGCATAATTCGGGGGGCATCGTCATCGTTCAGGTGGAGCGTATTGCTGAGCGCGGATCGCTCAACCCTCGGCAAGTAAAGATTCCCGGCATCCTGATCGATTACGTGGTGATTGCCGAGAAACCCGAGTACCACATGCAGACCTTCCTCGAACAATACAACCCGGCGTTCTCCGGCGAGATCAAGGTGCCAAGCTCCTCGATCCAGACAATGGGACTTTCCGAGCGCAAGATCATTGCCCGCCGCGCGGCGCTTGAACTCAAAGCTCACGACATCGTTAATCTGGGCATCGGCATGCCCGAGGGGGTCGCCAACGTTGCCGCCGAAGAAGCGATCATCCACCTGATGACGCTCACTGCCGAACCCGGTGTCATCGGCGGTATTCCGGCAGGCGGGCTGAATTTCGGTGCAGCCAGCAACGCCGAAGCGATCATCGACCAGCCTTATCAGTTCGATTTCTACGACGGCGGCGGCCTCGATATAGCCTTCCTCGGACTGGCTCAGGCCGATGCCTGTGGCAACCTCAATGTCAGCAAGTTCGGCCAGCATCTGGCCGGTGTCGGCGGTTTCATCAGCATCAGCCAGAATGCGAAGAAGGTAGTCTTCGTCGGAACGTTTACCACCGGTCATCTGGCCGTTACGATTGACGACGGCAGCTTGAAAATTCTCAAGGAAGGCGAATTAAGAAAGTTCGTTGACGTTGTCGAACAGCGTACTTTCAGTGGTCAGCACGCCTTCAAGAGCGGACAACAGGTACTTTACGTCACCGAACGCTGCGTCTTCCGCCTGGTCGAGACCGGGCTGGAACTGATCGAAATCGCCCCCGGCATCGACCTCGAACGGGACATCATAAGCCAGATGGCCTTTCGCCCGGCGATCTCGCCTACGCTAAAGATGATGGATCATCGCATCTTCCGCGATGAGACGATGGGAATACGTGATGACATGCTGGCTGAGCAACAAACTAAATAAATTAAGGATTCAAAACAAATGAAAATCGAAGAAATCAAAGCCAACGCCTTCGCGATGCCGCTGACCAGTCCTGCATTCCCGCGCGGGCCTTACCGCTTCAGCAATCGCGAATTTCTGATCATTACCTACCGAACGGACAGGGATGCGCTACGCGCGGTGGTGCCCGAGCCGCTGGAAATTTCTGAACCGCTGGTGAAGTTTGAATTTATCCGCATGCCCGATTCAACCGGATTTGGCGATTACACCGAATCCGGTCAGGTCATCCCGGTTAGTTTTCGTGGTGTGAATGGCAACTACGCCCATGCGATGTACCTGAATGATCATCCGCCCATCGCCGGTGGACGCGAATTGTGGGGTTTTCCAAAAAAACTTGCATCGCCAAAACTTGAAACCGACATCGATACGCTGGTGGGTACGCTTGATTATGGAAAAGTGTGCATCGCCAAAGCGACGATGGGATTCAAGCATCGTGTGGTCGATCATGCCGTAGTGCTGGCCGCACTCGCCGCACCTAACTTTCTGCTGAAAATCATTCCGCATGTTGACGGTTCAGCGCGCATTTGTGAACTGGTGCGCTATTACACGACTCAGGTGACACTCAAAGGTGCATGGACTGCGCCGGGTTCACTGGAACTTCATCCGCATGCGCTTGCGCCCGTAGCGGATTTGCCGGTGCTTAAAATTGAGTCCGCACTGCACTTTATTGCAGATCTGACGCTCGATCTGGGCGAAGTCGTATACGACTATCTTGCACCGCAAAAGGAGTAAACCATGTCACGACTAGAAGGTAAAGTTGCATTCATCACCGGTTCGGCCAGCGGTATCGGCAAAGAGATCGCGCTTGAATTTGCGCGTGAAGGCGCGAACATTGTGATCGCCGATTTGAATCAGCAGGGGGCCAACGCCACAGCCGCCGAGATTGAAAAAACCGGTGCCAAGGCAATCGGCATAGCGGTGGATGTTACCGATGAAGCTCAAGTCGCAGCCGCCGTGCATAAAGCCGTCAAGGCGTTTGGCAACATCGATATTCTGATTAGCAATGCTGGCATCCAGATCGTACATCCGATTGAGGAGTTCAGTTTTGCAGACTGGAAAAAGATGCTTGCGATTCATCTCGACGGCGCATTTCTGACGACGCGCGCTTGCATGAAGCAGATGATTGCAAGCAGCAAGGGCGGCAGCATTATCTATATGGGATCGGTCCATTCCAAGGAAGCCTCAATGCTGAAGGCCCCTTACGTTACCGCCAAGCACGGCCTGATCGGGCTGGCCAAAACGGTTGCCAAGGAAGGCGCGAAACACAATATACGTGCAAATGTTATATGCCCAGGCTTTGTCCGTACGCCGCTGGTGGAAAAGCAGATTCCCGAACAGGCCAGAGTGCTTGGCATCAGTGAAGAGGCGGTGATCAAGAACGTGATGCTGAAAAATACTATTGACGGGGAATTCACCACCACAGCAGACGTCGCGCAGGTGGCATTAATGTTTGCATCATTTCCGACCAATGCACTGACCGGACAATCGCTCGTGGTCAGTCACGGATGGTTCATGCAGTAACTATTTCGAAAATGCATTTGGGTGTCTCTTTCGTCCAGCCAAGCTGGGTAGGCGCTTTTTGTGCCCACCCAACCAGATGTTGCGCAATCCAATTCTAATGTGCTGCATCAAGAGCCAGATTAAGTTCCAGCACATTCACCCGAGCCTCGCCCAGAATGCCGAACTGACGACCCTCAGTGTGTTCCGCCACCAACTTGCTTACGACATCCGGGCTGAGATTGCGTACCCGTGCCACGCGCGCAAGCTGGTATTCCGCCGCCGCAGGGCTGATGTGCGGATCAAGACCACTGGCGGATGCTGTCACCAGATCAACCGGGACCGGCTGCTGATTGCCGGGGTCGGCATCGCGCAAGACTTGAACTCGGCCTTTCACCCCATCCATCAACGCTGGGTTGGTCGGCCCCAGGTTGGAACCACCTGAGGCTGTTGGGTTATTGGGCATCGGGCTGGTCGCCGAAGGACGGCTCCAGAAATACTTGGGGTCAGAGAACGACTGGCCGATGAGACTGGAGCCAACCGGTTTGCCGTCTTTTATGATCAGGCTACCGTTGGCCTTATCGGGCATGGTCACTTGGGAAACGCCTGTTACCAACAGAGGGTAGGCGATTCCGGTAAGTAACGTCAGCAACAAAAAGCTGACTACAGCGGGACGAATTTCTTTTAACATGATGTTTCCTTCCTTATTCCATTGTTAAGCGTACAACTGCGTTACACCAAGCCCATGCCGACAAGTATCATGTCGATCAATTTGATCCCGATGAAGGGAATAATGATTCCGCCCAATCCATAAATCAGCAGGTTGTTGCGCAGCAGCACGTTTGCTCCGATGGCGCGGTATTTCACGCCTTTCAGCGCCAGAGGAACCAGGGCGATGATGATTAGCGCGTTGAAGATCACGGCGGACAGGATGGCGCTGGACGGCGTCGCCAAGTGCATCACGTTGAGTGCGCCGAGCGCCGGATAGGTGGTCACAAATGCCGCCGGAATGATGGCGAAATATTTGGCTACATCGTTGGCAATACTGAAGGTGGTCAAGGAACCGCGAGTCATCAACATCTGTTTGCCGGTCTCGACGATCTCGATCAACTTGGTCGGATTTGAATCCAGATCCACCATGTTGCCCGCTTCTTTGGCGGCCTGCGTGCCGGTGTTCATTGCCACCGCCACGTCGGCCTGCGCCAGCGCCGGGGCATCGTTAGTGCCGTCGCCGGTCATTGCTACCAGCCGACCTTGTGCCTGATGTTCACGGATCAGTTTCAGCTTGGCTTCAGGTGTGGCTTCGGCGAGGAAATCATCCACCCCGGCTTCGGCTGCGATGGCGGCGGCGGTAAGGCGGTTGTCGCCGGTAATCATGATGGTCTTGATGCCCATGCGACGCAGTTCGGCGAAGCGTTCCTTGATGCCGCCCTTGACCACGTCCTTGAGCTCAATTACGCCCAGCACTTTTATTCCATCCGCCACCACCAGCGGCGTGCTGCCGCGACGCGCGACGCTGTCCACGATAGCGTCCACCCCAGTTGGAAAGCTTCCACCCAAACTGACGACATAATTACGGATGGCATCCGTCGCACCCTTACGGATTTGACGCTCTCCCAGGTTTACGCCACTCATACGGGTCTGCGCACTGAACGGCACAAAGGTCGCGCCCAGCGCATGAATGTCGCGTTCGCGCAGTGCGAATTTTTCCTTGGCCAGCACGACAATACTGCGGCCTTCCGGTGTTTCGTCGGCCAGCGAGGCGAGTTGCGCTGCGTCGGCCAGTTCAGCTTCGGTCACACCGCTGGCATGCAGGAAGTTGCTGGCCTGACGATTACCCAACGTAATCGTGCCTGTCTTATCCAGCAGCAACACGTCCACGTCGCCCGCCGCTTCCACCGCACGACCGCTCGTTGCGATCACGTTCTTCTGCAACATGCGCCCCATGCCCGCCACGCCGATGGCGGACAGTAGGCCGCCGATGGTAGTGGGGATCAGGCACACCAGCAGTGCCACCAGAACGGTGATGCTGATAGGTGCACCCGCTTTGGCCACTTCGACGCTATACAGGGAGAATGGCAACAGGGTGACGATGACAAACAGGAAGATCAACGTCATCGCTACTAGCAAGATGGTGAGCGCAATTTCGTTAGGTGTCTTCTGGCGCTTGGCGCTTTCTACCATCGCGATCATGCGATCCAAAAAAGTCTCGCCAGGATTGGTGGTGATGCGCACCACTAGCCAGTCGGACAGCACCCGCGTACCGCCGGTTACCGAGCTGAAGTCGCCGCCTGATTCGCGTATTACCGGCGCGCTCTCGCCGGTGATGGCGCTTTCATCCACCGAGGCCACGCCCTCGATTACGGTACCGTCGCCGGGGATAAAGTCGCCCGTCTCCACCAGCACCACATCGTCCTTGCGCAGGCTGGAGCCGGGTGCCAGAGCGTATTTTTCACCGTATTGCGGGCGCACCAGTTTCTTGGCTTGGACATCGCGCTTGGCGCTACGCATTGCGGCAGCCTGAGCGCGGCTGCGGCCTTCGGCTATTGCTTCGGCGAAGTTGGCGAACAGCACGGTGAACCACAGCCACAAGGTTATTGCCAGAATGAAGCCGGCTGGAGCTTCGCCTTTTCCGGTGAGCGCCTGGATGAACAGCAGCGTTGTCAACACGCTGCCGACCCACACCACGAACATCACCGGGTTTTTCATCTGTTGCTGCGGATTCAATTTCTTGAACGAGTCCACCACGGCCTGTTTGACGATCTCGCGCTCAAACAGGGGAAATGAAACAGTCTTGGTTGTCATGCAAATCTCTCCTTCAACTTGTGTTGCACTTGTAGGTGCGAATGAATTCGCACCTACGACGCATCTTTTAGATTAAAGTTAATGTACGTTAATCATGTTCAAATGTTCGATCACCGGACCCAGCGCCAGCGCCGGGACAAAGTTCAGTGCACCCACCAATAGCACTGTGCCGATGAGCAGCCAAACGAACATCTGTGTGTGGGTCGCCATGCTGCCGATGCTGGCGGGGATGCGTTTCTTGGCCGCCAGCGAACCGGCCAGTGCAAGCACCGGGATCATCAGCCAGATGCGACCGAAGAACATCTCGAAACCCAGCGCGGTGTTATAGAACGGCGTATTGGCGGAGATGCCGGCGAAGGCACTGCCGTTGTTGCCGACAGCCGAGGAGAACGCATACAGGATCTCGCTGAAGCCGTGGGCGCCGGGGTTGGCTACACCCGCCTTGCCCGCATCCACCAGCACGGCTATGGCCGTCCCGCCGAGGATAATCATGGGTGGAATCAGGATTACCAGCGAAGCCATCTTGATATCGAACGCCTCGATCTTCTTGCCCAGATATTCCGGCGTGCGGCCTATCATCAGTCCGGCCAGGAACACTGCAATCACGGCATACACCAGCATCCCGTATAAGCCGGAGCCCACCCCGCCGAAGATCACTTCACCTAGCTGGATTTGCGCCATCGGAACCAGTCCACCCAAGGGCGTAAAGGAATCATGCATGGAGTTCACCGCACCGCAGGAAGCTCCTGTGGTGATGGTAGCGAACAGGGCGGAATTGACGATGCCGAAGCGCGTTTCTTTTCCTTCCATATTTCCGCCGGGTTGCGTGGCAGAAGCGCTCTGGTCAACACCCAATGCGGTAAAGGCTGGGTTGCCACTTTGCTCGGCGTATTCCGCCACGGCGAGGAAACCGAGGAACAATATTGTCATGGCGACGAGGATCGCCCAGCCTTGGCGAGTGTCACCTACCATGCTGCCAAAGGTGTAGCACAGCGCGGCAGGAATCACGAACATCGCTATCATCGCCAGGAAATTGGAGAAGGGCGTAGGATTCTCGTAAGGATGCGCCGAGTTGGCGTTGAAGAAGCCACCGCCGTTGGTGCCGAGCTGCTTGATCGCCTCCTGTGAAGCGACTGGGCCAAGGGCAATACTCTGTTCTTTCGTGGTTGCCTTCTCGGTGACCGGATTGCCGGAAGCGTCTTTCACCGGATTACCGGCGGCATCCATCTTGGGATTGTCGTAAGTAATCGTTTCCACCGTTGGCACGGTCTGATAGGCGGAAAAATTTTGTATCACCCCTTGACTGACCAGCGCCAGCGCCAGCACCGTGGAAAGCGGCAGCAGGATGTAAATAATGCTGCGGGTCATATCCACCCAGAAGTTGCCGATAGTTTCCATCGTGTGACGCGCAAAGCCGCGTATCAGCGCCACCAGCACAGCCATACCAGCGGCAGCGGAGAAGAAGTTCTGCACCGCCAAAGCCGCCATCTGAACCAGATAGCTCATCGTGGATTCACCGCTATAACCCTGCCAGTTGGTATTAGTCAGGAAGCTGATCGCGGTATTGAAGGAAGAGTCAGGGCTGACTGCGCCAAAGGCTTGAGGATTCAGTGGCAGCATGCCTTGCAGGCGCTGCATCGCATATACAGTCAGCACACCGAGCAGTGCAAACCACAACATCGCCAGCGCATAGCGGGTCCAGCGCATTTCATCCTTGCTGTCCACGCCGCATAGGCGGTAAAACATATTTTCGATCGGGGCTATCCAGCGCACGAACGCGGGTAGATTACCCTCATACACCCGCGCCATGTACCAGCCGAGTGGCTTTGCCAAAGCAAGTAGCACCCCGAGGAACAAGGCAATTTGCAATAATCCGTTGGCACTCATGAAAACAACTCCGGTTTAAGTAAAGCGATGACGAGATAAACCATTAAGCCAAGGGCGACGATGCCGCCCAGAATGTAAAAAGTCATTGTGGCCCCCTCAGTTTTTCGATGCCGCGTATCAGCAAATCACTCAGGCCGAATAAGGCAATAATCAGCAATAAATATAACCAGTCCATTTGTTTGCTCCTTGTGGGTAAATGCGGGCTGCATAGTAGAGAAAGTCAAATTAAATCGGTGTAAAGATGAATCCCGTGGGTGTAAAAAAGTTATAAAGATTCATGGCTGGGCAGACAGTGCGTCAACTAATAGCGCAAAGCAATACTGCATTCAGGGTATTTGTGTGTAGCCAGGGGTCTGTGTAAACCAAGCAGAGTTACAGATGGTCTTGGTTTCTTGCCTGAAGGTTTTTGGCAGCATGGCGACAAACATTGAATTATTCACAAATGCCTTAAAGGCTAACCACGGGCTATTAGTGGCAATTCAAAGCGGAGCATTACGGCATAATCATAATAACCATGTTACCTTGATGATTATATGGTCATATTTTACTTGTCAAATAAAATACTAAGTGGCAGAATTCCTGAGTCTTATGCTTGGCT
>Ga0364873_10214_pt1 | contig 34372 bp, 28 predicted proteins | sample ExccelAu500001D3_2_FD_206928 | JGI IMG/M metagenome (GOLD analysis project Ga0364873, IMG submission 206928) | Enriched cells from Trout Bog Lake Hypolimnion, Wisconsin, USA - BchlTB.Aug07.5000.01.D3 | ecosystem: Environmental > Aquatic > Freshwater > Lake > Hypolimnion/Profundal zone | place... | reverse complement strand
ACAAAGGATAATAAATCATTGGTTTATCATAAATGGGCATCAGTTGTTTACTGATTCCACGGGTAATTGGATACAATCTTGTTCCGCTCCCTCCTGCCAGTACAATGCCTTTCATAATATTAAAATTTTAAAGTGTTTTTGATAGATTCAAATGTGGGTAAAATTTTGTCTTTATCGGATAATAACAACTCAGATTCGGGTAATTTCCAGTCGATACTTAATGTAGTGTCATTATAGACAATTCCCCCTTCGGCAGCTTTATTGTAAAAATTATCACATTTATAAAAGAAAACAGCTTCCTCACTTAATACTACAAAACCGTGCCCGAAGCCCCTTGGTACAAAAAACTGCAGGTGATTTTCTTCGGATAGTTCAACTGCTTCCCATTGTCCAAAAGTTTCAGAATCTTTCCTGAGATCAACAGCCACATCTAATACAGTGCCTTTCAATACCCTTACCAATTTGGCCTGAGCAGAATCTCCCTGCTGAAAATGAAGCCCCCTTAGTACGCCACGGGTGGATTTGGATTGATTATCCTGCACAAAGGATACATTTAAACCAATCAGGCTGGCAAAGCGTTGCTGGTTAAAACTTTCAAAGAAATAACCCCTTGGATCTGCAAATACGGTATCATGTATAATAAAACAATCTTTCAGTTTGGTTTCTTGAACTTTCATTGTGCTTACTTAAAATGTTGGATATAGTCAGTTTGTAATTTACCTGTTTGTATACATGGATTCATAATATTTGGCATAGGCACCACTGGTAATATTATTCAGCCATTCGGTATTTTCCAGGTACCAGTCAATCGTCTGACTTAACCCTTCCTCAAATGTTACAGTTGGTTTCCATCCCAGTTCCTTATTGATTTTGCTGGCATCAATGGCATAGCGCCGGTCATGACCAGGGCGGTCTTTAACATAGGTAATCAATGCTTCACTTTCTCCTTTAACACGTCCAAGCTTTTCATCCATCAATGTACAGAGTAATTTTACCAGATCAATATTCCTCCATTCATTAAATCCGCCGATATTATAGGTTTCATCTGCTTTTCCCTGATGAAAAATCAGGTCAATAGCCAGTGCATGGTCTTTAACAAATAACCAGTCGCGGGTATATAATCCATCTCCGTAAACCGGCAATGGTTTTTTAGTAATAATATTATTGATAAAAAGGGGAATCAGTTTTTCAGGGAAATGAAAAGGTCCATAATTATTGGAACAATTAGAAACCACCGTTTTCATATGATAGGTTTCTGCATAAGCCCTTACAAAATGATCGGAAGACGCTTTACTGGCAGAATAAGGAGAATTGGGGTGATAAGGAGTGGTTTCTGTAAACAGCCCGGTATCCCCAAGGGCGCCATACACTTCATCTGTGGAAATATGGTAAAATAAATGACTGGAATAATCTGCTTTCCATTGATGCCTGGCTGTATTGAGCAAATTAACTGTACCAATGATATTGGTATATACGAAATCCAGCGGAGAAATAATGGATCGGTCAACATGCGATTCTGCTGCCAGGTGAATTACATCAGTAATTGCATGTTTGATAAAAACTTCTGTTATGGCTTCTGCATCCAGAATATTTACTTTTTCAAAATAATAATTGGGAGAATGATCAATATCTTTCAGATTCTCCAGATTGCCTGCATATGTCAGGGCATCCAGGTTTACAATTTTATATTCCGGGTATTTGGTTACGAACAAGCGAACCACATGCGAACCGATAAAACCTGCACCACCTGTAATCAGTATGCTTTTCATATTGTAGGATTTAAATTTTAATACTGTTAATCATTAATTTGTTCATGTTAAGTTTATACGTCAACTTAAAGTGCAATGCTTAAATTGCTGCTAATGCATTGAATTACACCTGATTTCTTTTAATATCATCCAACTCCTCATCAGGATTTTCCTGTACCCGTTGTATATTTTTACAGGCACTTTTGATGCATTTAACAAAGCTACATGATTTGCCTGTTAGCCTGACAAACATATGTAAAATCTCTGTTTTACAATCTGAAAACAATACAAATTCAAAAATACCTTGATATTATCAGGTTTTTTTAATGTTCCAGATCGGTAATAAGAAAATTCAGAAATGATCCTTTAGCGGAATTCGTATAATTGTATTTATCTTCAATCCATACAATTATTTTCATGAATCAGAGATATTATGCTTTAGATGTTTTCAGAGGCGCTACAGTTGCCCTGATGATTATGGTAAATAATCCCGGCAGTTGGGAACATATCTATTCCCCTTTGGAACATGCAAACTGGCATGGATGTACACCAACAGACCTGGTTTTTCCTTTTTTTCTTTTTGCTGTTGGGAATGCACTGTCATTTGTAATGCCCAGGTTTGAAAAGGAAGGTACGGCCTATTTTTTGAAGAAAGTAATCAAAAGAACCATCTTAATCTTTTTAATAGGGATATTTTTAAACTGGAGTCCTTTTGTAATGTATAATGGCAAAGGTGAACTGGTTGTAAAGGCATGGACATGGTTGAACCGGGACGGTAATATTACTGGAATCCGTATTATGGGCGTTTTACAAAGAATTGCTCTTTGTTATGGCCTGGGTGCCATGATTGTCTATTTCTTTAAAACCAGAGGTGCTTTTGTTTTCAGTGCTATTATGCTATTAGGATATTGGGTAGTTTGTTTACTACTGGGAAATACAGCAGATCCTTATAGTTTATCCGGTTGGTTTGGTACCAAGGTAGACATCGGCCTTTTTGGTGTGGCACATGTTTATAAAGGAGAAGGGGTGCCTTTTGACCCGGAAGGACTAGCCAGTATTTTTTCTGCTATTGTACAGGTAGTTTTCGGATACCTTGCCGGGCAGTACATACAGCAGAAAGGTAAAACCTGGGAAATGTTATCGAATCTCTTAATAGCCGGAATCATTTTAATTTTTGCCGGGTACTGCTGGGATATGGTATTCCCGATTAATAAAAAAATATGGACGGGTAGTTATACTATCTATACAACCGGATTGGCAATGATTTCCATAGGTATATTTATTTATCTGATTGAATTCAGGGAAAAGAAAGGCGCCTGGAGTAAATTTTTTAATGTTTTTGGAAAGAATCCTTTATTCATTTTTGTACTAAGTGGCTTTTTACCAAGAGTGCTTGGGCTGATCCGCATACCAAATGGAATTGAAAACGGGCATCCGGTTTACCTTTCCCCCTTCGGCTGGTTTTATGAAGTGATTTGTAAGGATATTGCGAATGACCTTCGGGTAGGTTCTTTGGTATATGCATTGATATTAATCTTTTTTTACTGGAGTATTGTTTACTGGATGGATAAGAAAAAGATTTACATAAAAGTTTAACCGCTAAATATTAAAAAATAAACCAGCTCAGGCTGGTTTTTTCATACCTGTTTTTTTAAAAATTCAATTGACTCAAAAAAATTATTAGTGTAAAGTTTAAAATGCCTGCTTCAGTAAATCTTATATAAAAACACGCAAAAACATTCAAAACATTGCGTGTTTTTGCTATCTTGTCTTTTCAATCATTTATATGCAAAAAATAGTATGGTCAGCCTTTTTCTTATTGTTATTTGTACAACTACCTGCTCAGGATTTTTTACGTCAAACAAAAGCATCTAAGCATTGGGTAGACAGTACATTTAAAAGGCTGTCTAAAAAACAACGTATTGCACAATTAATGGTGATCCGTGCACAAAGCAACTGGGATACCCAAAAAACAGAAGAAGTTGCACAACTGATAAAGGATTATAATGTAGGCGGATTATGTTTTTTCCAGGGTGGGCCGGTTAGACAGGCACTACTGACGAATTATTATCAGCAGATTGCCAAAACTCCACTGATGATTTGTATTGATGGGGAATGGGGATTGGGGATGCGGCTGGACAGTGTAATCAGTTTTCCACGCCAGCTGATGATGGGTGCAACAGGAGATGCACAACTGGTATACCAATTTGGTAAAGCAGCAGGAAATCAATGCAGAAGAATGGGCATTCAGGTAAATTATGCCCCTGATGTGGATGTAAATAATAATCCGGATAACCCGGTAATTAATGACAGAAGTTTTGGCGAAGACAAATATAAAGTAGCCCTTTATGGAATTCAGTTTATGAAAGGTTTGCAGGAAATGAATGTAATGGCCTGTGCTAAACATTTTCCCGGGCATGGAGATGTGTCTGTAGATTCTCACAAAGACCTCCCGGTTATAAACAAAACAAGGGCACAGTTAGATTCACTGGAATTGTACCCTTTCCGGGAAATGATTAAAGCCGGTGTGGGCAGTGTGATGATTGCCCATCTGTTTATTCCTGCAATTGATACCACTGCTAACCAGGCAACTTCTTTGTCCAGAAAGACCGTTACAGGTTTACTGAGAGATGAACTGCAATTTAAAGGGATTACATTTACAGATGCTTTGGAAATGCAGGGGGTAACCAAATATTACCCGAACGGGGAAGCATCCCTTCAATCCATTATTGCCGGTAATGATATGCTTTGTTTACCGGGTGATATACCAGGCAGTATCGATAAAATAATAAATGCCATCCGACATAAAAAAATAAACAAAAAAGAACTCTATGCCAGGGTTAAAAAAGTACTACTGGCAAAATACAATTTAGGGTTGCATTCTTTTGTACCTATTGATACTACAAATCTGGCAGCAGATTTAAACAAGGAGACTCAATCAATTAATGAAAAAATAGCTGAAAATGCATTAACACTGCTACGGAATAATAATCCATCCATCGTTCCCCTTACAAAAGATAAAAAAGTTGCTTATATAGCCATCGGGTCACCCAATGAAAATGTTATTGCTGCACAGGTAAGAAAGGAATACAATGCAGATGTTTACTTGTTTGCACCCAAAGCTTCTATTGGTAACCAGGTAATGGATGACCTGCATAAGATTATTCCGGTTGATCAGGCAGACAGCAGTGCTGCTTTAAAATTGTTGAATTCCCTTCAGGAAAAAAATTACGATGCTATTATAGTAGGACTCCACAATTACAGCCGCAGGCCCGCCCATAACTTTGGAATCAGCAATGCATCCCTCTATTTACTAAAGGAATTACAACAAATGAATCAGGTTTTTACATTGGTTTTTGGCAATCCATATGCCGTTAAAAACATGTGCCAGGCCAATAACCTGCTGGTTTGTTATGAAGATGATGCGATTACGCAGTCCACCGCTGCCAAATGGCTTTCCGGTAACATACAGGCAACAGGCAGTTTGCCGGTAACCGTATGTGATGCTTTTCCATTTGGTTCTGGAATACGCTACCATTCATATTTTCCGCTAGTAAAACCAGAATCGGTGGGGGTTAACGCCAATACTTTAAATAGAATTGATTCCATTGCCAATGATGCCATTGCAAAAGGAGCTTTCCCAGGATGCGTGGTACTGGCCGCAAAAGATGGTAAAGTGATTTACCAGAAAGCATTTGGGACTACAACCTACGATAAACAGAAAGCTGAAAATACAGATATGGTGTTTGACCTTGCATCTGTAACCAAGGTATCTGCCACTACGGTTTCCCTTATGAAATTATATGAAGAAGGTAAGGTGGATCTTAATAAAACCCTGGGAGATTACCTGCCATGGACTCTTGGCACCAATAAAGCAGGTTTAAAATTGACAGATATATTGATGCACCAGGCTGGATTAAACCCTTTTATTCCTTTTTACAGGGAAGTAATTGATACGGTTACAGGTGAACCCAACTGGAATGTTTTTTCTAAAACAACCGACAGTAAACATCAAAAAAGGGTAGCAGAAAACCTTTATATCCGGAACGACTGGCAGGATACTTTATTTAAACGGATACTGGACAGTAAGCTGACTGCTTTAAACCATTATATATACAGTGACAATGATTTCATTTTCCTGGCAAAAGTAGTGGAAGCAGTAAGCGGCAAACCCGTAAATGAATATGCACGTGAGAACTTTTATGAGCCATTGCAAATGGTAACCACCACTTTCAGACCAAGAGACCGGATGCCACTGGAAGCAATTGTGCCTACAGAATACGAAAAACATTATCGTCAGCAACTGATTTGGGGGGATGTACATGATGAAGGAGCTGCCATGTTTGGTGGGGTTGCTGGTCATGCCGGGTTATTCAGTAATGCTTACGACCTGGCACAACTCTACCAAATGCTGTTGAATGGTGGAGAACTGAACGGTAAAAGGTTCTTTAAAAAAGAAACAGTAGATAAGTTTACTGCTTATAATAGTTTGGTAAGCCGGAGAGGATTAGGATTTGATAAACCTGAAAAAGACAATGCAGGCAGAAAAGAACCTTATCCCTGTAAATCCGCATCTCCTTTAACCTTTGGACATACCGGTTTTACAGGCACTTGTGTATGGGTAGACCCCAGTTGTAAACTGGTGTATATTTTCCTTTCCAACCGTGTAAACCCAACCAGGGATAATAACAAATTAAGTCAGCTGAATGTACGCCCTAAAATACAGGAAACACTTTATGATGCATTAAAAAATTAGAATTGTTTCCTTTTTTCACAGGATAAATAAACCTTTTAAGATGCTATAGAACCTTCAATAACGAAATAATATTTCCTCAACGTTTATTCAGTTACTTTGCTGAATAAACTTAATTGTATGAAAAAGTTATTCCCGCCGGCAGCAATATTTGCAATGGTTATCCTTGTTTTCAGTTCCTGTTCTTCTAAACTGGCAGAAGAAACAAAACTGATTCCCAAAGATGCCAGTATGGTTGCCGTATTTGACCCGGGATTGATGCAGGCTAAACTGGAAAAAGGTAATATCAGTATTGACAGTGTATTTGCTAAAATATTCCAATCTGTAAATGATAGTGAACATACTGATCTGAAACAAAAATTCAATGATTTAAGAACAAATTCAGGAATTGACTGGAGCAGTAAACTATTTTTCTTTGCAGAACAAAAGAATTATCCCAATAATGGGCATGGTTCTACCATTAATATTATCGCCCACTTAAAAGATTCAGCTCTTTTTTTACAATATCTGCGTAAACAGGAAGATATTAAAGGAAGGGATGTGGTAAAAGATAAAAACTTTACCTATATACAATTGGATTATAAAGGAATGATTAGCTGGACAGACAAACTGGTGATGGCTACCATTTTCAATTATGCTGAAATGCCGGTTAAGGATTCTCTGTTACATGCTTACCAGGTAGAGAGCATTAACAAAACGGAAGAAATTAAAAAAGAAGTGACCCGCTATTATACTTTAAAAGAAGATGAATCACTGGCAAGTGTAAAACCATTTACCGATCTGTTTAAACAAAAATCGGATGCTTACTTTTATAACAGCAGTTCGGCTTTCATAAGCGGATTAAGTATGATGCCTATTCAGCTACCTAAACTACAGGATCTGCTGGCAGATAATTTCTCAGTTTCCACTTTTAATTTTGATGAAGGAAAAATAACCGGCAATTCTGCCACTTACACTAATAAAGCACTAAGTGCCATTTTAAAGAAATATACTGGTTCTACCATCAATATGCAGATGATTGAAACCTATCCCTCTGACAATATTGATATGGCTTTTCTTACGTCTTTCAATCCGGAAATGATTGATGCAATCATTAAAGAAATAGACATTGAAGCCCTGGCAGATATGTTTACACAGAAAATGGATGTAAAAACAGGTGATTTATATAAATGCCTGAAAGGTGACCTTGCAGTAATTGTGTCTGATTTTGCGTGGAAAAAAACAGGTGAAAATAGCTTATTTAAATCCATGCCATCTGTTAAATGCATCATTAATGCATCTGTAGGAGATACAGCAATTTACCATAAACTGATGAATAATGCCTTACAGAATGAATTAGTTGTAAAACAAAATAACACCTATACTTCCGGCAAATTATTAAAGTCATTTGGAATTGTATTAAATGCAGATGACAAAAATTTTATGCTGGCTACAGACAGTGCATTATATCAGAAATATGTTTCAAAAACAGGAAAAGCAGGTATCAGTAAAGAAGTATTGGATCAGCTGAAAGGAAAATCTGCAGCTGGATTTATAGATCTTGATAAATTTTTCGGTGGAATGATACAGGCATCTGATACTTCGGCTAATGAATTTGGGAAAACCATGCAGCATACTTTTAAAGATATTATTGCCAGTTCCGAAAATTTTGATGGCACTAAAATTCAGGCGCATTCAGAACTTAGAATGAAAGATGAAAAGGAAAACAGTCTGGTAACATTATTAAAAGTATTTATGAAAATTGCCCCGACTTTAAAAAGGTCAGGTGCAACAGATGATATAAAAACATTACCCTTTATTAAAAATATTATTGCCGTTCCGATGGTAAAAATTTAACTGAACAGGCTGCTATGCAATTACAAATTAACCAGGTAATTCCGATTCCTTTAAAAGATAAGTTTAGCCTGCGTTCATCAGACATCTGGAACAATGATCTAACCCTGCAAAAAGGAGAGCAGGTAAAAATAAAAGCACCCAGTGGCACCGGCAAAACCACCCTTATTCATATTCTGTATAAAATAAGGATGGATTATTCTGGGAATGTTTTTTACGGAAATGAAAACACCAGATCAATTTCCGGTGATTCTTTAGCAAAATACAGGCAACAAAATATCAGTATCATATTCCAGGATCTACGTTTATTTTCAAATCTGACTGCCAGGGAAAATATTGAACTGAAACGGGTAATGCATACACCTTTTCATGATGCTACAATAATTGATGACATGTCAGACGCTTTAGGCATAACCAGTATACTGGATCAGAGAGCCGGGTTATGCAGTTATGGGGAACAACAACGAATTGCAATTATCAGGGCATTAATGCAACCATTCGACTGGTTACTGATGGATGAACCTTTTAGCCACCTGGATGCAGAAAACACAAAGAAAGCTGCATTTATTATACAAAGTGAGTGCAAAAAACGTAATGCAGGTTTTCTGTTAACAGATCTGGACGAAGATGATCATTTTCATTATTCCAAAAAACTATCATTATAATAGCTTCCATGTTTAATTCTCTTCTTAAAAAAGTAATCAGAACAGCATCCGGCCGTATAAGGTTTATAATGGCTATTATAGGATTATCCATTGCCCTTTTATTAATTTTTAGTGCCGTTCAGATTGAAATGAATTATCATGACCTGCTGGAGGGTAAAACCAATCAGGATAGTGTAGCTAATTTCCTGGTTATTAATAAAGTACTGAACAGTAAAACATTTGGATCCACTACTTTACAGACTAATGAAATTGAAAAAATTAAACAACAAAAATTTATTGATGACGTAGGTATATTAACACCAAGCCGGTATAAAGCCTCTGTTCAGAGCTATAGTGAAATGTTTCCCTTTTATACAGAGATTTCTTTTGAAAGTGTACCAGCTTCATTTATTGATGTTAATAATAAAGACTGGAAATGGGACAATCAAAGCAATTATATACCCATGATTGCGCCCAATATGTTTTTAGATTTTTATAATTTCCAGTTTTCATTGTCCCAAAACCTGCCACAATTAACACAGGAAGTGGTAAAGATGATTGTATTTAAGGTAAATATTCATACCCCCGGTGGAATGGTTAGTTTCAATGGCCGGGTGGTAGGGTTCAGTGACAGGATCAGTTCATTACTCGTACCTGAAGAATTTATGGAATGGGCTAACCAGCATTATGGCAGCAGTCAGAATAACCAACCTTCCAGGGTTATTATACGTACTAAAGATCCGGGAAATCCTGAGCTGGTTCAATACTTAAAAGATAATAACCTGGTAACAGATGCAGATAAAACAAGATTCTCCAAATACAGGCAGATTGTAAATGCTGTGGTAAGTATAAGCTGGGTTACCGGTGCTGTGATGTTTTTATTTGCCCTCCTGATATTTACTTTGTTTATACAGTTAACCATTGCATCCTGTAAGGAAGAAATTGAATTACTGATAACATTGGGAGCTTCCCCTGTTCAATTGCAAAAGTTTTTAATGCGGCAATTTTTCCCTTCTAACCTTCTTATCATTATTATTTCATTAATTGCTGTTGCTGCATTACAATTTATGCTGTATAACTGGTTGCAGGTTCAACATATGTTTGTAAACCCATTTATTTCTTTGTACACACTAATTACAGCATTTGTAATTTTACTGGTATTATGGATAGTTAATTTTACAACAATCAGAAAATACATCTCGCTTCGCAACAAATAGTTTGGCGTAAATTTATCAGGCTAAAGGTGGTTAACATAAAAACAGAGGATATCATATCAGTACCAACATATCAGCTGAAATGGAACATTGTAAAAACTGGTATTGCCTTTTTTATTTGTACCATTATTAACTGTACTGTATTTGCTCAAAACCCTCTACCGGCTATTGGGTACTGGCGATTGCATTTAAATTATAAAAAAACCGTACAGGTTATAAAAGGGGATAAGATTTATTGTGCCACATCCAATAACCTCTTCAGTATCAATAAAAGCAATACTGCTGAATTGTATACAAAAATTACCGGCCTCAATGATTTCGGGGTTAGCTGTATAGGATGGGATGAAACCACTAAGCAATTGATCATCATCTACAATAACAGCAATATAGATGTATTAAAATCAAGTTCTGTTACCAATATCGGAGATGTATTACGCAGTACCATCAGTGGTAATAAAACGGTTTCAAATGTATTCTGTAATAATGGGCTTGCCTACTTATGTTCGGGATTGGGCATCATAGTTACAGATCTTTCCAAATATGAAATCAAAGACACCTGGATCATTGGTAATACCGGCAATCAGGTTCAGGTAAATGGCTTTACCACAGATGGGACTTATTATTATGCTGCAACCAGTGAAGGGGTGAAACAATGCAAAATGAATGTGGGGAATCCTGCAGATTTTCATAACTGGACAAATCTTTCCGGCTTTAATGGATTAACCAGTGGATCAGCAAATAATATTATTACTGCCAATAATTTAATCATTACTCAAAAAGCAGATTCGCTTTTTACGTTGCTGAATAACAAATGGAATCTGCTTTATGCTGACACTAGCTGGCAGGTACTGAACATTAACGCATCCAATAATAAAATCATGGTTTGCCAGCAGGCTGCTAATGGTAACAGCCGGGTAATACAATTAAATACAAATGGAACAATTGAAAAAAATATATCAAAAGCTGGTGTGGTTTCTATGCCTTTAAATGCTATCAACGACAGTACCAGCATCTGGGTGGCCGATTTCTATGGTGGGCTTTCAAATTTCGGGACTACTGTTCAACAATATATTCCCAATGGACCACCTGGAGTAGCCAGTGGGGAAATGGCTTATCATAAAGACACTTTACTGGTTGCAGCCGGGGGTGTTGATGCTTCATGGAATTACACTTATAACCGGAATGGCATTTATAATTTCAGCAATGATCTATGGGACTATGAAGGTTATTATAACAGGCCGGTTTTAGATTCTGTCCTTGATTTTATTACGGTGGTTTCTGATCCCAATGACGGGTCTTACTGGGGAGGTAGTTACGGTGGCGGATTGGTACATTTTACGGGTACTCAGACAACCATTTTTAAACAAAATTATATTCAACCGGCAATAGGAGATCCTTCGGGTTACCGAGTTAGCGGGTTGTGTTTTGATCAGAATAACAATTTATGGATTAGTAATTACGGTGCTCCCCAGGATTTAAAAGTGAGAAAGGCTGATGGTTCCTGGAAGTCTTTTACCATACCATTTGCACATACAGAAAATGCATTAAGTCAGCTGTTTGTAGATGATGCTAATCAGATCTGGATGGTTAGTCCAAAAGGGAATGGGGTTTTTTGTTTAAATAACAATGGCACAATTGACAATACCGCTGATGATCAGTGGAAAAAGCTCCAAACTGGTATTGGACAAGGTAATTTACCCAGTAATAATGTGTATTGTCTTGCCAATGATAAAAATGGTTTTATCTGGATTGGGACAGATAATGGAATTGCAGTAATGCAATGCGCAACCAATATTTTTCAGCAAAACTGTGATGCCATATTACCTGTAGTGCAGCAGGGCCTGATTGCTGGCTATTTATTTCAGAATCAAACTGTACAATGTATTGCAGTGGATGGAGCCGATAGAAAATGGGTGGGCACTACTAATGGAGTGTGGCTGGTATCTGAAGACGGCACATCCATTTTGTACCATTTTACAACAGCAAATTCTCCCCTACCCAATAATAATGTAAATCATATTGCCATTGACCCTAAAACAGGGGAGGTATTTTTCTCCACATTCTCTGGTATTTGCAGTTTCAGAAGTACCGCTACTGAGAGTAGTAGTGCAAATAGTAATGTATTGATATTTCCCAATCCGGTTCCCCCTAATTTCAATGGCACTATTGGCATCAGGGGCTTAGCAGATAATGCTGATGTAAAAATTACTGAATTGAATGGCAGGCTGGTATACGAAACTATTTCACTGGGTGGGCAGGCTATTTGGAGTGGATATAATTATAAAGGGCAAAAAGTTGTCAGTGGTATTTACCTGGTTTTTGTAAAAGATCCCAATGGCTCAGAAAACCTGGTATCCAAGATAGTAATCATCAGTGGCAGGTAAAATAGAATCCGGTTGCCCTATTGCTGAATTACCTGATAAAAATACCTGTTTGTTATTTTTCCGGAATCAATACAATCCAGCGTGTATAAGGATTTAACAGGATTGCAGAAAAATAATGCCGTAAAAAATCAATCATACCCTTACATTTGCACAATTTGAAAAAAATGAGCAAAACACTTTCTTCCAACGAATCCATACCCTCTTCAAAGAAAAAAATTATTGTTTTGGGTAGCGGACCCAACAGAATTGGTCAGGGTATTGAATTTGATTATTGCTGTGTACACGGCCTTTTAGCAATAAAAGAGTGTGGTTATGAGGCAATTATGGTCAATTGTAATCCTGAAACAGTATCAACAGATTTTGATATGGCCGATAAACTCTATTTTGAACCCGTATATTGGGAACATTTATGGGAAATTATAGAGCTGGAAAAACCTGAAGGCGTAATTGTACAATTAGGAGGCCAGACCGCTTTAAAACTTTCCAAAAAACTAACTAAGAAAGGAATTAAAATTATAGGTACCTCTTTTGACAGTATGGATATTGCTGAAGACAGGGGTAGATTTTCAGATTTGCTAAAAGATCTTGAAATTCCTTATCCGGAATATGGAACGGCTTATACTGCAGAAGAAGCCATTGATGTGGCAAATAAAGTTGGCTATCCAGTGCTGGTAAGGCCGAGTTACGTATTAGGTGGCCAGAGAATGCGTATTGTTATAAATGATGATGAAGTTGAAAAAGCAGTTATCAGCCTGTTAAAACATATACCCGGCAATAAAATATTGATTGATCATTTTCTGGACAGATGTCAGGAAGCTGAAGTTGATGCCATTTTTGATGGTGAGAACTTCCATGTAATGGGTGTAATGGAACATATTGAACCAGCTGGGATTCACAGTGGGGATAGTAATGCGGTATTACCTGCTTTCAATCTTACGCCATTGATTGTAGAAACCATGGAATATTACAGTGAAAAAATTGCCCGTTCACTGGATATCAGGGGGTTAATTAATATTCAGTTTGCTATAAAGGGAGATAAAGTATTTGTAATTGAAGCAAATCCACGTGCATCCAGAACTACCCCATTTATTGCTAAAGCTTATGGAATTCCTTATTTAAACATTGCTACTAAAGTAATGCTGGGAGCTGCTAAATTGACCGACTTTAATCTGGAGAAAAAGTTAGATGGGTATGCTATTAAAGAGCCTGTTTTTAGCTTTGATAAATTCCCGGGTGTAAATAAAGAATTAGGGCCGGAAATGAAGAGTACCGGTGAAGCCATCCGGTTTATTAAAGATTTGAGAGATCCTTATTTCAGGAGATTATATAAGGAAAGAAGTATGAATCTGAGTAAATAATTAAAAATCCCGCAAAAGCGGGATTTTTTTAGGCAGTTAACTTACTTCCACTATTTTATTTTTTATAGCATATAATGCCAATCCCATCCGGGTACGGACATTCAGCTTTTCATACAATGAATTACGGTAATCTTCAATAGTACGGGGACTGAGGAACATTTTTTCAGAAATTTCCTTATAACTCAGTTCTGTACAAACCAGCCTTAAAAACTCTTTTTCTTTTTCTGTTATTTTAATGGATTCTGGAGACTGGTCCAGTGACTGGTGCAACCCACTGATAATTTTTCCTGAAATAGCATCATTCAGATAAAAGTCCTTTTTAATAACAGATTCCAATGCGGTATTTAATTCATCAGGTTCTACATTTTTCATCAAATACCCTTTAGCACCCAGACGAAGCATACGGATGATACTTAGTTCATCACTTTGCATGGAAAGTGATAATATTTTAACCTGTGGGTAATTTTTGGTAAGATATTTTGCTGTTTCAAAACCATCCATTTCGGGCATATTGATATCCAGTAACACAATATCCGGAATCTCCTGGGTTTGTATTTTTTCTATCAGCTCTTTTCCATTGCCTGCTTCAAATACTACTGTAAAATGGGAAAATGAGGACACTAATCTGGCTAAAGCAGTTCGCATAAGTGTATGGTCATCAGCAACAGCCACCTGATAGACATTCTTAGGAGTCACAGACATATGGTTCATTATTTATTCTTCAATTACAGTTTCCTTCTTCAAAGGTAAGGCTATTGTGATAGTTGTACCTTTCCCCAGCTTACTATCAATTAAAAAATCAGCTTTAATTAATTTTGCCCTGTTCATCATACTTTTCAACCCTACACCTGAAGAAGAAGAAGCTGTGTTTTTCTTTTCATTGAAATCAAACCCTACACCATTATCCTCAATCTTCAAAACAAATGTATTGTCCTTCGTATAATTAATATAAACATTTACACGAGTGGCTTTGGAATGTTTTAAAGTATTATTTACTATTTCCTGGAACATCCTGAATAAAAATACAGAGGTCTGCCCATTAATGGAAAAATGATGGTCGCTTGCCTCCCTGAAAAACTCAATATCCACTAATCCTGTCTTTTTAATAGTTTCAATTTCATATTGGATGGATTCGTCTAATCCAACCTGTGCAATCCTGTCTGTATGCAGGCTTTTAGTAAGATTGGAAAGATCTCCTATCGCTTTGTTTAATATATCTTTTGAGGCTGTAATGGACTCATATTCAGGTGTTTGTTTATCCATTGTGTACAAAGCACCTGAAACAGACAGTTTCACCACGGATAACATTTGGCCAATATTATCATGCAATTCCTGGCTGATGGTTTTTAAAGTTCTTTCCTGAATCTCCAATTGAGAGCGCAGTAATTCCTGGTCATATTCCTCTTTCAACTTAATCAGGTCATGCTCATGCCGCTGTTGTCTCCGCTGGTACAGCAATACAATGGCCACTATAAATAGTACCAGCATGATTGCCATCAGCCCCCCTATTATTAAGACCGAGATAATTTCGGCATTCTGATTCTGCATAAAAAAGCAATACTAAAAAGTGAATATAGAAATACGTTAATAATGTCAACAATTGTCTGGAGATTTCTGAGTACAACTCTGGGTAAACCCATCATTAAATTACTTAAGCCATATATGGGGAAAGTAAAGGTATAAAAGAACAGCAAAGCTGTACATATCCAGAAAGAGGGTTGCTTTAACAACCTTACAGAATGAGCAAGTAAAAAAAGTTCATAAAAATAATAAATACACCAGGCAACAATAATTAAACAGCCTATTGCGTAGGTAACTGTATGAAAACCGGATTTACCCTGTATAAAAAATATATTTAGCAGGCTGATAAAAGGATAAAAGATTAAAACGAAAAGAATGATTTTTTTTATTGTTTTATTAATAATAATTTCTCTGAGCATCCAGGAGTAAAATGTAAATTCTAAAATTGAAAATAGATTATATAATAAGACAGTACTTGCATTTTTATTTTCATCGGTTGAATAAATCCCATACAATTCAACTGAAAGAGTTATAAGCAAAAAGACAGGAAATATTAAATATACTTTACCTCTGTTTCTTTTATTTAAAGCAGACAATAAACCCAGAACAAAACTTAAAAACACAGGATATATTGAAATGGGTAATTTCATAATGCTATAAAAGTATTAAGTTCTTACCTATTATAAAAAATAAACCTCCGGAATCCGGAGGTTTATTTCTATTAATATTAATAAAATTAAATAATTACAATTCCATCTTCACCTTTATCCACGATTGTAACACCAACTTCAAATGTATCATCCTGATTTTGTCCACAGAATGGAGGACATAACCTGCTTAAATTATAAGCCAGTATCTGGCTGCCATTTTCAGTAGCCACATAAATATCCTTATTCCTGGTACTGCCATCAGCATTTTCTTTTTGTTTAGTTCCCACCATTACCAGGGTTTGCCTTCCAACATATTCTGGAATACTGGCGCTTTTCTCATCATAAGCTCCAAAGTAAAATTTAACACCGTCAGCTCCATAAGTTTTAGCCTTTTCAATAAATTCTTCCAGTTCTTCCACACTCCACCAGGCACTCAAAGAATCTTCTTTTCCAATACGTTCACTATTTTGCACCCATCTTTCAGTTTTGTAATTTCTGATTACATTATCAACATGAGCAGTATTTACATACTTTCCAACCCTTAGGGATTTTTTTGCAATAGTTTCCATAGTTATTGATTTTTAAAGTTTATAGGTTTAATTGTTTTTTAATTGCTTCATAAAACTATTCACCAACACCACCTATTTTTTGAAAAAAAATAGTGATAGTCAAACAATTATGAATTATACCAATTCGTAAAAGATTAAAAATCCCTTAATTACAGAAAAAAACCCCCTCAAAAAACCGTATATACATTTTTAAAATACCGTTTCCCTCAACTCATTTATACCGTATTATACACGGTAGATTTATACCCGTAAAATCACGGATAAAAAATCCGTAAATATTAAAGCTTCATATTTTTTCATTTTCTCAATTCTTTTATGAGATTAGCACTCATTAAATAGAAAACGTAGATTTTCTTAGTTTTTAAAATCCAGTATTCAGAAAACCTCCCGATTTCCTCATAAGTAATTCATTACTTATTGAGGAAATTGTGTTTTATTCAATTTGCTCCTTATTTCCCATTCAAAATATTTGTTCATTTTACTTATTTTATATCTTAATTTAAAATAACAGAATTGCTTTTTTTTGACCGAATGAAAATGATTTCATGCAACAAGTGCTAAACCGAATAAAAAATATTGCTCCATTTTTACGCTTGTTACTTCCATTAATCACAGGAATTATTTGCAACTATTATTTTCGTCCTGATATAACACTGATTGGCATTACAGGAATACTGGCAATAATTTTATGGGTTTTATTTGAATTGATTCCTCTGCATTTAAAATATAAATATTACTGGATACATGGCATGGCCTTAAATCTGATTTTTATTTGCCTTGGATCAGGTACCTGTTTCCTGCATACTATTCAAAATCATTCTTCCTGGATTGGTAATAACTTGAAAACAAAAACGGCTTTCCTTGTTACTATATTGGAAGAACCAGTAGAAAAAAATAAATCTTTTAAGGTATTGTCCAGGGCAGAATTTGCTAATACTAATAATAAATGGGAACCAGCAGAAGGGAATATCCTGCTTTATTTCACAAAAAACGAACCTAAACCCATATTAAATTACGGTAGCCAACTAATTATAAATCCGGTATTACAGGATATTCCTGCAGCCGGAAATCCCGGTAGTTTTAATTACAGGGAATATTTATTATTTCAAAATACCGGATATCAGGCTTTTTTAAATAGAGATCAGTATACCATTTTAAAAGGGCAGAATCAATCTGTTTTCTATTCCCGGATATTTACTATCAGAAAGACCATACTGCAAATACTGGATAAGTTTATTACAGGTAACAATGAAAAAGGAATAGCAGAAGCCCTGTTGATTGGATACAGAGAAAACCTTGACAGAGAATTACTTCAGTCATACAGCAACACGGGTGTAATTCATATTATTGCCATCAGCGGGTTACACCTGGCCATGATTTACGGAATTATAGTATTCATTTTCAGTGCTTCCAGGCCAGGGAAATGGACTTCCATTGCAAAAGCGGTAGTTAGCATTTGTATATTATGGATCTTTTCTCTTGTAGCAGGCAATGCACCTTCGGTTCAGCGCAGTGCCATTATGTTTACTTTTCTGGTATTGGGAGAAGTACTGAGCAGAAAAAATAATATATACAATAACCTGGCTGCTTCTGCATTCCTGATTTTGATTATCCATCCTTTCAGCCTTTGGGATGCTGGTTTTCAACTTAGCTATGCAGCAGTATTCAGTATTGCCATTTTTTCAAAACCAATTCTCAAATGGCTGCATTTCAATAATAAAATAGTAAAAGGTATCTGGAACCTGATAGCGGTATCGCTGGCAGCACAAATACTAACTTTTCCAATTGTAGTTTTTCATTTTCACCGGTTTCCTGTCTTTTTTCTTTTTTCCAATCTGTTTGCTATTCCTATTTCAGGGTTAATTTTATATACCGAACTTTTTCTTGTTGCATTGTCTCCCTTTGAGTCAGCCGGCAGGTTGATTGGGCAGATTACAGAAAAACTGATTGCGGCACTAAATCACATCATTTACAGGGCAGATAACCTTCCATTCGGACTTATTGATAATATCCGTTTATCCATACCAGAAAGTTTGTTTTTGTACGCTACGATTACAGGATTGGGCATCTGGTGGTTACAAAAACAAAGAACAGGGGTTTTTATTGCCCTTACAGCATTTATGCTGTTTTCTGCCCTTGCCGCATTGGACCTTGCTAAACATAATCTGCAACAAAAAATCATTGTCTATAACATTCCTAAATTTCAGGCAATTGATGTGATTGAAGGAAGAAAAAACCTGTTTATTGGAGATTCAGCAGTCCTGGAAAATGCTTTTTTAAATAATTTTCACTTACTGCCATCCAGAATTTTACATCAGATTACAGCAACTAACCAGCTTTTAAACTATTCCTACCATCCACCTGTTATCACAAATGGAGAAAGGAAAATTTTTATCATTAATAATGTTATTCCGGATTTACAATTCCAGACAAAAATCAAAGCAGATGTGCTCATTATCAGCAAAAACCCTGAAATAGAAATGACTGAACTGGCCAAAGTATTTGATTGTAACCAATATGTTTTTGACGCTACTAACCCCCTGTGGAAAATCAGAAACTGGAAAAAAGCTTGCGACAGCCTACATTTGCGGCATTATTCCGTTCCTGAGCAGGGTGCTTTTGAAATGGAACTATAAGCAGTTCAGGGATTTATGCAGTTTATTTCCTTATGAAAAACTACAATTTCCCGGAACAAACAATCAAATATCATCATGCAAAAAAAAATTCAGTCAGCTTTAATCTCCGTTTTTTATAAGGACGGGCTGCAACCTATTGCGCAACAATTACATGAACTGGGAATTGTAATTTATTCTACCGGTGGTACCCAGCAATACCTGGAAGAAGCAGGTATTCCCTGTATTGCTGTGGAAAGCCTCACTACCTACCCTTCCATTCTGGGAGGACGTGTAAAAACTTTACACCCTGTGGTATTTGGCGGTATTTTGGGAAGAAGATATGAAGCGCAGGACCTGGTAGAAATGAAACAATACAGTATCCCTGAAATAGACCTGGTTATTGTTGATCTCTATCCTTTTGAGGAAACACTTCGTACTACATCTGAAGAAAAGTTGATCATTGAGAAAATTGATATCGGTGGCCCTTCCATGATTCGTGCAGCTGCTAAGAATTTTAAAGATGTAGTGGTAATTGCTGCAAAGGATGATTATGCATCTCTGGAACAACTATTAAAAGATCAGAAAGGCGAAACAACCATTGAACAGCGTAAAGCATATGCTTCAAAAGCATTTCAGGTGGTAATGAATTACGACATTGCTATCAATAACTATTTTAATCCGGATAATACAGCAAGTCAGACTTCCTCCATTAAACAGGTATTACGCTATGGTGAAAATCCACATCAGTCTGCTGCTTTTTATGGTGACCTTTCTGCCCTTTTTGATCAGATAAACGGCAAAGAACTTTCTTATAACAATTTAGTGGATGTGGATGCAGCCATTCAACTGATCAGTGAGTTTCCTTCAGTTACAAACGGATTTGTATTTGGCATTATCAAACATACCAATGTATGCGGAGTAGCGAAAAAAAATACCGTAAAAGAAGCCTGGGATGCTGCACTTGCAGGTGATCCTGAAAGCGCTTTCGGTGGTGTTTTGGTTTGTAATGGTACGATTGATGCTGCAACAGCACAAGCCATTAATGAAATTTTCTTTGAAGTATTAATTGCACCTGCTTTTGAAGAAGATGCATTACAATTATTAAAATCTAAGAAAAACAGGATTTTACTGCAATTAAAACCTCAGCTAACAAAACAGCAATACCAGCAGAAATCCTTACTTAACGGAACTTTAACCCAGGATGCAGATCAGGGAAATTATACTGAATGGAAAGAAGTAGGCGGCAGATTCTCTACTGCCTCTGAAAAAGAAAACCTTGCTTTTGCTAATATCATCTGCAAACATTTAAAAAGCAATGCCATAGCATTGATAAAAGACAATCAGCTGGTAGGGAAAGGATGCGGACAAACTTCCCGTGTAGATGCACTCCGCCATGCTATTGAAAAAGCACACCAGTTTAAGTTTGATCTTAAAGGAGCTGTATTGGCAAGTGATGCATTTTTCCCTTTTAATGATTGTATTCAGATTGCACACCAGGAAAATATTGAAGCTTTTATTCAACCCGGTGGTTCTATCAGGGACAAAGACAGTATTGAATATGCCGTTCAGCATAACCTGGCAATGGTTATTACCGGCATGCGCCATTTCAGGCATTAATGCCAGGCTAAACTGTACTATTCAACAAAAACAGTTAACAGTCCGGTGTAAGAAAAATAGTAATAATTTTTACAAGGGACAGTTAACTGTTTTCATTTTAACTGTTTTAATTCATGGTATTTTCCATTAAACAAAAAGCATATGCTTCGCTGTTTGTTACCTGCATTGCCTGGGGTACTACCTGGGTGGTGAGTAAAATTGCAGTACAGGGTGCACCGGGGCTCCAGGTTTCCTGTATCCGGCAATTCCTGGCGGGCTGCCTGCTCTTATTGTTTTTTACGTTTAAGAAAGAGAAACTGCCTACCCGTCAGCAGTTTGTATGGCTGCTGGTATCCTCCTTGTTTTTAGTGGTCTTCAACAGCGGGTTAACCACCTGGAGTATTAAATATATTCCCAGTGGGTTGGCAGCTTTAATTGGTGCATTATATCCCCTGTTTGTGGTAATAATAGAAATGTTGTTCCTGAAAACGAGGAATTATACATTACTCACTTTTACCGGTCTAATAACAGGGATTGCCGGCATTAGCCTTGTGTTTTATGAAAATGCCTTTCACGACCATCCTGCGGGCTATACATTTGGCCTTTTTCTTTGTTTTACGGGCATAATCAGCTGGAGTATCGGCACTATTTTAATTGCCCGTAACAAGTACCAGATGAACCCCTATTACGCGTTGGGATGGCAACTCTTTCTGGCTTCACTGATGCTTTATGTATTTGCAGTTTCCACGGATAATTTTATTCCGGTTTCTATTATCCCTGCTAAAACCTGGATAGGTATTGCCTACCTGGTAATTGTGGGTTCTGTTATTGCATTTGTTGCTTTTATATATAGTATTAAATATTTGCCACCTGCTTTGGCTTCCTTATATGCTTATATCAATCCAATTGTGGCTATTTTAATTGGTTCTGTAGTGTTCAATGAACGGCTTACCCTGAATATCCTCACCGGTTCTGTGATAACACTGGCAGGTGTTTATATGGTAAATCTGAGTTTAAAGAAAAAATAAGGTATTGAACTTTGGGTTTAACCTGCATTTAACCTCAGGAACTTTTCATACAAATCCCTCCATTCAACCCAAATTAACTGTTCTGTTAAAAAGTGATTGTGAAACAAACAGATGAATTCTCCCCTTACCATTTTTACAATATCATAATATTGCTGCAGTTCTGTTGCTGCCTGTTGTGGTGTTTCTTTTTGTTCAAAATAAACAGTGGCATCCATATAACAGAAAGGATGCAATTCTAATCCGGTAGTTTGTTCCTTTTCCAAATCATACCAAAAGAATGGAACACAATAAGAAGCCCTGAACCCATTAATATTGCCATAGCCCATTGAATATTCTGCTTTGATCCCTGCTTCAGCCAATTTCCTGAATGTGTGAGGGAGGGTAAAACGGAGGTAATGCTGCCTGCTTTTAGAGATATCTCTTTTTAATAAGCCGTTTAGTGACGCTATTTCTTTTAAAAGAAGTGTTTCTGAACCTTTATCGCCACTTTTCCAGGTAGGATGAATTCCGATATCATATTTTGCTGCTAAGCGTTTGCACAAACGCTGCAATCCACGGGAAGACAGTTTCAGATTCTTGTCATATTTACCTCTTTCAATAATGGCCATTAAAAAATAAATAGGTTGCACCTGGCATTCTGTATGCAAAGCATCCAGCCAATCAAATACATCAAATGGATCTTTAGACTTACCACTATAAACATTACCCCTTTCCAAAACTTTATCAAAATCAGCTTTCAGTAAATCACGGTAAAAACCCAGTACATTTTTCCAAAGCGGTTGATACTGATAGGCAAAAGCGATATCTACATCATAGGTTGGAATAAAACGAAATATCCGCTCCGGAAGTTGATAACCAGTCAATTTTTCAAATTCCTTCCACCATAGATTTACCAAAGGAAGGTGCAGAAAATTTTCTTTATACGCCAAACTACCTTGATGGTCATACCGGTTATATTCATCTGCCTGATGAGGCAGGTATTCTTCATACCGGGAAATTAAGTAAAAAGAAGCAGCAAACAGGTCGAATGGAATATCGCCCCCTGTTCCAAAAAAGGCTGTCAAATTATTCCATTCAAAACAAATAATATCCTGAACCTTTATACAATTTTCAAATAAAAGAGTGTGTGGCTGTATAAAACATTCTTTATCTGTAATGCTAACTGCTGAGTAATTGATCTTAAAATCCGGATAAGTAATAAAATCATCAATATTGCTTGTTATTTCACAATCCTTACCCAAAACTGTTTGAACAATATACAGCAGTCTGTTGGTAATATGAGTGGTGTAAATCAGCACAGATTACTAAGTAAGTAACACATTAACTGATCCCGTTTTTTTTATCTCTATCCAGCCATAACTGGTTAAAGGTCTTATCGCTGAACTGCAGGTCTGCCCTGTGTTCTTTCCAGCCTTTAAATGCATGATTAACAACAAAATTTTTGAGTTTGCCATTACCCATATTATACATTCCCCTGCTCATACTGGCTGTTTTCCAGGCTTTCCAGGCCAGTCTTTCTCCCAATGAACTAACCCCTTCATTTACAGCTTCATGCCTGTTTTCCAGTAACAATTCATGCAGGTTAATTTTAACCGCACAAACCTCGGTACAGTTACCACATAGTGAGGAGGCATAACTTAAATGTTTATATTCTGCCATACCCTGCAGGTGCGGTGTAATAACACTACCAATGGGGCCGCTATAAGTTGTACCATAGGTATGCCCACCAATATTTTTATAGATCGGGCAGGCATTTAAACAAGCCCCGCAACGTATACAATAAAGTGATTCCCTTGCCTTGGCATTCGCAAGCAGGTTGGTTCTTCCATTATCCAGTAAAATCACATACATTTCTTCCGGCCCATCTGTTTCACCGGGTTGTCTTGGACCTGTAATAATGGAATTATATACGGTAACTTTCTGTCCCGTTCCAAAAGTGGACAATAATGGCCAGAAAAGGGATAAATCTGCTAACGTGGGTATTACTTTTTCAATGCCCACCACTACAATATGTGTTTTTGGAAAAGCACAGCTTAAACGTGCATTCCCTTCATTTTCGGTAACAGCAATAGCACCAGTATCCGCAATAATAAAATTGGCACCCGTTAACCCTACTTCTGCCTGTACGTACTTTTCTCTTAACAGTTTACGGGCAACCTGTGTCAATTCTTCAGGGGATAATCCACCCGGCACTCCTAATTTATTAGCAAATAACTTTGCCACATCTTCCTTGCTTTTATGCATGGCAGGTGTTACAATATGATAAGGAGGTTCTCCGTCCAGCTGCTGAATATATTCTCCCAGATCTGTTTCCACACTTTCAATCCCATTTTTTTCCAGGTATTTATTCAGGTGAATTTCTTCTGTTACCATGCTTTTGCTCTTCACCAGTGTTTTACAGTTTTTTGCTTTACATATTTTACCTATTTCCTGTAAAGCCTGCTCTGCATTTTCAGCCCAAATTACTTTTGCACCCCTGGCATTGATTTTCTTTTCAAAATTTTCAAGATACTGGTCCAGGTTTTCAATGGCTCTCCATTTAGCATTTTTAGCCCTTTCCCTGGCCAGGTTTACATCAGCAAACTGTGATTTACCAGCCGGAACAGCGGCATTGTATTTTCCAATATTAAAGTTGATCTTCCGCCGATGATCCAGATCAGCGGCTTTAATTGTACTTTTTGCAATAAATGAACCTGATTTACCACTCATTGAATTTGTTTTAATAGTCACTAGCGATTTTTCATATGTGCAGCCGTTTCTTCCAGGGCTTTATAAAACTCTTCCCCGTATTTTCTGATCAGTGATTCTTTTAAAAAGATATAGACCGGCATTTTCAGTTTCTGACCAAGACTACAGGCAGCACCGCAGAGGTCTTCTCTGGGACTGTAATTGAGGTATTCCATATCCGGGTCCAATTTGCTTTTTGAAATCCGTACAGGATATAAATGGCAGCTTATCGGCTTTTTCCAGCCAATTTTATCTGTATAATATGCCTGTTCAATAGCACAGAGTATCACCCCATTTTTATCTTTAAATCCATATGCACATATTCCGCCGTTTACTGTGGGTGTAACCCATCCAAATTCACGGTCATATTCATATTTACCGGTTCTTTCCGTTTCTTTCAGGCCTTCCTCCGTCATGTACTTTTTAATAACATCAAAATATTCCACTATAAAATCCAGTTCTTCCTTCTCCAAGGGGGCACCTGCATCTCCATCCTCACAACAACCTCCCTTACACCTGGCCAGATCACACACAAATTGTTCTTCAATCACTTCGTCACTTACCAGCTTATTATCAATAACTATCATAATGTTTAGCTTACTCTTTTAAAGAGATTTTATACAAAGATATAGTGGCTCACTTACCTTGCCAAAGGAGATGACGGAAACCCTTCAGGGATCTGATAACAGGATGTATTTTTACAATTAACTGATGACTGGAATAGATTGATAACTATTTTACTGATTCTTCCACTGGAAGGTATTGATCAGATGGCGCATGTCTTCCAGTAAAAAATGGTTGACAATACTTAATGAATCTTCATTGGGTGTTGCATCAAAATACAGGGCCCCACGGAGAAAATGCTTTACAGAATCAGTCAGAAAGAATTGATTGGCTGTTGCCACATCTCCTCCAATTTTAAAAAATCTTCCTGTTATTTTATGCTCTGTAAGAATCAGTGAATCATCAATGGAATAGGCTTTTGAACTGTGTTTATTACTCATGGTAAACGCATCATTCACCAGCTTATCCAGGCTATTCTTTCCTATTTCCTTATAACTCACATATATTCTGCCATTAAACTGCGGAAAGTTAATATTGATCCACCAGGGATTTTCAGTAGCACCTCCAAAAAAAGTTGAGTCTTTTACCACATTGGCATAGACCGGATATTCGAAAGTATAAGGATAACCAGGCTGATTGAATAACTGGTATTTCTTTTCCGGGAAATCTATTTTAAAGTATCCTTTAGGCTTTGGGGTATAAGGGCTGTTACAGGAAAAGATCAATGAAATGAAAAACACTCCGGGAAGAATCAGGAATCTCATTAACAACCATTTACTCCTCCTTATTATAGCCTTATTGCTACTTGCACTTATCTGCTTACTATCCAATTTATTCCTCACTCAAACTAGGCTTTATAGTGATCTTAATTTTATTAACACGGGTCTTGGCCACTTCCAGAACAGTAAACTCAAAATCACCTGATATAATAATCTGATTGGCATGGGGTATCTCTCCTGCCAGTTCCAGTACCAATCCGGCTAAAGAATCGCTTTCCCCTTTTACACTGTTAAATGTATCCACAGGCAGTTCCATTGCTTTACACACATCATTAATCATGGTTCGGCCTTCAAACACATAATTAAAATTGTCTATTTTTTTAAAGCCGGAATCCTCATCATCAAATTCGTCTTTAATATCACCAATTACCTCTTCCAGTATATCTTCCAGTGTAACAATCCCGCTGGTTCCTCCAAATTCATCCACTACTACAGCAATATGGATACGTTTACTTTGAAAGTCGCGCAATAAATCCTCAATCATCTTCTGTTCATGTACAAAATATGGGGAACGGATCATTTCATGCCAGTCAAATTCAAGATCAGAACCAATAAAAGGCAGGAAATCTTTTGTATGTATAATGCCCACTATCTCATCCAGATCATCTTTATATACCGGCATTCTGCTGTAATGCAGTTCTGTAAGTTTATCCAGCAGGTCTTTTAAAGTTGATTTGTAATCTACCCCATGCACTTCCAGCCGGGTACGCATGATCTGTTTTACAGTGATATTGCCAAACTTTAAAATACCCTTCAGTATATTTTTTTCATTCTCAGTAGTACCGGTATCTGTAATATCAATAGCATGATACAATTCTTCATTGGTAATAGAACCACTGGATTTATTGGAGAGGCTTTTTTCAATAATATCAGAATATTTTACCAGCCATTTACTGATATTATGAAAAATATAGTGCACAATCTCCACCACAGGGCCCATTTCTTTTTCAAAACGGATATTATTCTGTGATGCCATGATCTTAGGCATGATCTCCGCAAATATCAATATCACGGAAGTTACCAGGGTAATTTTGATCAGGAATTCCACCCATTCAAAATTCTTATTAAAAGTCAGTAAGTCATCAATCAGGATATTGGAAATGATAATAATAGCGATATTAATAAAACTGTTTGCTATTAATAAGGATGCCAGTAGCCTTTTGGGGTCTTCCAGTAAATTGATAATACGCTTATAGGAAAGGCTTTGCTTTGTCTTTAAAAGGTTAATATCCTTATAGGTTAGCGAGAAAAATGCAACTTCAGCACCACTAACAATAAATGAAAGCAGCAATAAACAAAGCAACAAAACAATTAATACAGTAGTAGCCTGCGTATTAATTGTGAACAGGAAATATATTTTTCCCAAAACCGAGTGATAATCCAATGCCATTTTTTTTAATGAATAAATACGGTATCACAAAAGGCCGAAACTTAATCGGCCCCATCCTCCACTATGCAAAAATATCTTTTTTACTGAACTTTTATTAAAAAGGTAAACTTTCACCCGGATCACCTATTGGCGGGATATCATCACCGGCATACCCTTCCAGTGGCCCATGTGTATGCCCATCCCCTCTTTTGTCCAGCATTATCAGGTTATCTCCTACCACTTCTGTGGCAAATTTCTTATTCCCCTCTTTATCTTCCCAGCTGCGGGTACGCAATCTGCCTTCAATATAAATCAGGCTGCCTTTGTGTAAATACTTCTGGGCAAGGTCTGCCAACCCCCTCCATAAAACGATCGTATGCCATTCCGTTTGAGAAACCAGTTTACCATTCCTGTCTTTGTAAGTTTCTGTTGTAGCCAAAGGAAATTTGGCCACACCTATATTACCTTCCAAAAACTGCACATCTGGGTCTTTTCCAAGATTTCCAATTAGCATGACTCTGTTTACGCCTCTCATACGCAACGATTTTAAGCTGTTATTTTAAACCATCTTAAAATTAATCTATTTTAGTTATATTTAGAAATAGTCTCAAAAAAATCTAATCCTGTTAAAAATCTGCTATAAATCAATGCAGTTCTTCTGTTGGTTTAAACCTGTTTTGGAGTAATAATCCTCTTTGCCGGCTGCTAAAATAAATCCGTCAGACCCAAATCATGTAATCCTATGCAATTGACTGATCGAAACAATCTTACTATCCTGCCATTTATTTTCAGGATCTCATTAAAACAATGGTACCGCTGATGATTAAAACAGCCCCAATAATTAATTTGGGGGTGATCGGCTCTTTTAAAATTAAATAAGATAACAAAAAGGTAACAAGAATACCTCCTTTATCAATAGTACTAACTACAGATACATTGGCTGTTTTCATTGCTTTAAAAAACAGGATCCAATAAATGGCAGTAGATAAACCCGCCAGTACAAACCATCCCAGCGCTTTTCCCGGAATTGTTTTGATATCTTTTAAACCACCTGAAATAAACGCATTTATTAAAACCACACTAAATAAAACAGCCGTTCTGATTACCAGCGCAGTGTGGTCATTAGCCTGCTTCATTCCCATTTTGGCAAATACTAAAGCAGCTCCACCTGTTAAAGTAGATAAAAGTGCATACATCATCCATGGTTGCATACGATTCAATTTTATGGTGTGATTATTATCCATACTGTTTGTACTGTAAATTACCAATGCAAATAAACCTCATTTAATTAATACAGTTCCAACAAAAAATACTGCTTCAATAATAATCACCTGCAACTATTTTTAAGGTATTAAACATACTATTTCCTGAAAAGAAAGGTTTAAATGACTAAAAAGCAAGTTTTATTCAAAACAAGCAGGCATAAATGTTTAAAACAATCTGCCCTCAACAAAATATATTGCAGAATTGCGAATTAATAGTCTAATTTTATATTTGTGATTCAAAGCTCTTCATACATTCAGTCCTGATTAGTGTCAATTTTTACGCTTCTTTTCTGTAATTATTAATCTCCTCTTTACTCTTTGCTGCAGTCCTTTTATCACAGGTATTTTTATTGTATTATTCAAAATGATTATTTCATGAACATTTATGTTTCGAATCTAAGTTTTCATACAAATGAAGCTGACTTAGAAAAATTATTCGGTGGATTCGGTGCTGTTTCTTCAGCCAAAATTATTACTGACAGACAAACCGGGCAGAGTCGTGGTTTCGGATTTATTGAAATGCCAGCAACAGCAGATGCTGAAGAAGCTATTAAAATGCTGAACGGCAAAGAAATTGAAGGAAGAAGTATGTCTGTATCTATTGCCAGAGAAAAAACTGACAGACCAGATAATAAAAGATGGTAGTAATACCCTGAACCTTTTTTTAAAAGAGCCTCTTTAAGGCTCTTTTTTTTTGAGTATTTATGAAATAGTATTTAACCAGGGTCTTTTCTTAATTTTTTAATTCTTTATACGATAACTAAAATCAACCTGAAAAAATGCTCCCTTTTTAAACATATTCATACTCTTTTAACAAAGCGTAAATAAACGTTTGGCCCTTTATTTGAGTCTAATTGCCAATAAATTACACCCAACAATATGAAAAGAATTACGCTTATTACTTCCGCTTTGTTTATAATTATGTTTGCAGCCTGTTCTAAAACAAGTTCTACCAGTAATAACAGCAATAGTTCCACATCACTATTTCCTTTAAAAGCAGGAAATTACTGGAAATACCAGGATTCTTCCTTTACAGCTTCCGGTAGTTTACAGGCAAGTGCATCTGACAGCACTTTCATTAACAAAAATACAACCTCGGTTAATGGTGTTACTTTTTATGGTATTACCGATTCTATCGGCTGGTTTGGAACCGGCGGATATGTAACTGTTGATCCTTCCAATACTTATTTGTATGGGATGGACAGCCTGAATGCATCTGATTATTTATTTTTTGCACTGGCACCCAGTGATGGATATTTAATTGGCAGTAATTCTGATTTTACAAACCCGGCATGTATTGGAACAGATGCTTTATATGGATTTGCCTCTACTTATAAAGTAAATGGGTATACCTGCTACCGTTCTTACGGAATGTATAAGGATTGTAACAATAATATACTCAATGCTTATGTATATTATGTATGCCCTGGTGTTGGCATAGTAAGGATAGAAGACTATCTGGCTAATCCTAATGTAACTACCAATACTTTATATATGGATTATTCCCAAACCCTGCAATCCTACAAATTAAATTAGCTGTATCAGGTACTGAAAAGGAATATTCCTGAAAATTTTTTCTTCATTTAAATTAAAACAGTATAAATACTATATCCCTGTTATAGTATTTATACTGTTTTAATTTTTACTGCATTACAGATAATTTCTACTCTGTAAAAGCTATTACAATCACTGTATAAGACCCTCTTTTACTTATACCAACAGCATACCGGCACCTTAATCGGGTATTAATCGGTTAGGGCCAAGTCCGTTAATTGACGGACTTGGTATGAGCCGACTCCGAACCGATTAAGGTGCCGGTACCTGCCTGGTATTGAAAATACTGTATTCAAAACGGGCTCAAACCTTTTCAGGTTAATGTAATTATTGTTTAATTAGGGCTGTACAATTACCATTGTAGTTTATCACTTAGTGTATAAAAATGCCTATTCAAAAGTTGTTAAGCAAGTTTTAGTATGCCCCATTGTTTTTAAAAATTGCATTACTTACCAGGATGCCAGTTAAAAAGAGTACCATTTATCAGGCTTAAATCACCACTCATCACATCGGCATTTTAAGCTTATTTTCATATCTTATTGATTATCTGAGTATTATAATAGTGTACACTTCCTACCAGTGCCTATTACTAAAATAAACTAGGTACTATGTGTTGCATGGTACTAAAAAAAGTCCCATCTTTGTGTTGTCAAAGTAGAAAAGGCCATACGCCTTAAGAAACTAAGAAAAACAAAAACATTAAAAATACAGGTTATGAAAAACGAAAAAAACAACACTATGATTTCCCGCAACAACGAAGGGAATTTTGTTAGCACAGAATCCAATGAAATTCTGTCAATGGCAGCAACAGTAAATACACAGAAACCAAGTTTCGGAATTACCGATTACTGGAATGTTCAGAAAATGAGAAGAGACAGGGTGTACAGAAGGTATATGTAACCTGTGGGGTTTACAAAATTACCCCCCTTTTAAAAAACGAATTTTTACTCATTCAATAAAAGGTTTCATTCTTAACCCTTAACAAGCAAAGAAAAGAAACCACAAAAACTCCAAGTATGGATATTCAGAATACTCAAAGTCAGATGCGAAAAGGTGTATTGGAGTTTTGCATTTTATCCGTCATCCGCCAGGGTGAAGTGTATCCCAGTGATATTGTTGATAAAATGAAAACTGCAAACCTGCATATTCTGGAAGGCACATTGTATCCATTGTTAACCCGGTTAAAAAATGCAGGGCTGCTCAACTACAGATGGGTGGAAAGCAGCAGCGGCCCTCCCAGAAAATATTTTCTGATGACCGACAAAGGCCTTGAATTTTATGGTGAACTGGAACGCACCTGGAAAGAACTGGCTGATGCGGTACATTCTTTAACCGAACCAATTACAGAAACAGAAACATCTGATTCAATTGAAACCCAACCATAACCAAAAAAATTGATCTGATAATGAAAAAGGTAATCAACATAAACTTTCAGGGCAGGGTAATTCCCATTGAGGAATCTGCTTATGATATATTGAAGCAATATATTGAGAGTTTAACCCGATATTTTGCCAACGAGGATGGCAAAGAAGAAATTATTAATGATATAGAAGGCCGTATTGCCGAATTATTTGGCGAAGTACTAAAAAAAGGCAGTACCTGTATCACTGATGAAGATGTAAATACCATCATTGCAAGCATGGGCCGTCCGGAAGATTTTGACGGTGAAGAAGCCAATATTCATGCACAAATAAACGGGGAGGATAAAAAACAGAGCCAATCCGGCTCTCAGCAACATAATAGCCAGTATTCCAATGACCCCAAACGACTGTTCAGGGATGAAAACAATAAGGTTTTGGGTGGTGTATGCAGTGGCCTGGCTAATTATTTTGGTATTGACCCGGTAATTATGAGAATCCTTTTCTTAATTACCATTTTCGGAGCAGGCTTTGGATTTATCACCTACCTCATTTTATGGATTGTAGTGCCCAGCACCGCTTCAACTGTTATTGGTTCTCCCCGTAAAAGATTATTCAGGGATGCGGATGACAAAGTAATTGCTGGTGTATGCAGTGGACTGGCCCGTTATTTCGGTATCAGTGTTATAATACCCAGACTCTTATTTATCATACCATTTTTATCTTTTGTTTTCCGGTTTTCACATTGGGGATGGTGGGATTTTCCACATTTCTTAAGCTTTTCATTTAGTCCGGGTGCTCTCTTTATCTATATCATTCTATGGCTGGTAATACCTGAAGCAAAAAGTGCTGCTGATAAACTGGAAATGAAGGGTGAAAAAGTGGATTTGAATAATATTAAATCTACCATTCAGAATGACCTGGAAGGATTGGGTAAAAAAGCCAAACAATGGGGTACAGAATTTGGTGAAACCGTTTCTGAAAAAGGAAAACAATTCAGTAGCGAAGCTGCAGGAGTTGCTAAAAAGAATAGCAGGGGTGTAGGAGACTTTATTGTACTGCTCTTTAAAATATTTGCTTATTTCATTATTGGTGTGGTATTATTTGCTGTGGTTGTTGCGCTGTTTTCCATCGGCGTCGTATTTACAGGTTTAACCCCGGTAAAACCTTTTGTAATTGATGATGGACTGCAGAATGTGTATGCTATGGGAACTTTACTTCTATTTATCTGGGTACCTATTATAGGATTGATTACATTAATCATCCGCCGCCTGGCTAAAATAAAAGGCAACAGTAAATTATTGCGTTATGCATTTGTATCGCTCTGGTTAATTGGATTATTCTGCTTTATCAGCCTGATTATTTCTGTAAAAGACGATTATTATTACAGTAATCATCCTGCGGAAGAAAATGTGGAACTGATAAACCCTAAAGTGAGTAAACTGGAAATTACAGCTCCGCATACTTTACGTTATTACAACCGCAGGTGGTTTAAAATGGAACCCTTTGCCAGTTATGATGAAGACAGTGTTTTTGTACAAAATGTAAGAATCAGGATTGTAAAATCAAAATCAGACAGCTTTACCATCACCCAGGTAAAACTGGCCAATGGAAGTTCTAAAAAAGAAGCAGATAATATAGCTTCTAAGATAAAATATGATATCACCCAGGAAGATACCATTTTGAAACTGGATAAAGGTATTACTATTACCAGGGATCAGAAATTCCGTAACCAGCATATTATCTTAACCATTGCAGTCCCGGTAGGTAAAAAAATAAAAGTAAATGACAATATTGGCTGGAATGATGATGTGCATTTACACATGGGTTTTGACAATGATAACTGGAATGATGAGGATTATAATGATCAGAAAGAAGAGAGATGGAGCCATGGAGTGGAATATATCATGACCACGAAGGGATTGGAAAGAACCGATAAAAGGAAAGAAGATGAAGAAGTAGTGCCGGAAAATAATGATGACCAGCCCAACAATGCTGTGGAAGAATTTAAAAAGAGTAAGGAAGAAATTCTGAAACAGAAAGAACAAAAGCTGAAAGAGTTAAGGGATATTGATAAAGAATTGCAAAACAACGGAGATAGCACCCGTTATCATTATCAGCCCGATAACCCTAAAAAGCCAGAGGCAAAGAAAATAGTGGAAACTGTACCAACAAAATCAAACAATACAAGCAGGACAATGCATTTTGATGAGTTGTTGCTGATGAAATTCTCCATATAAACTAGGTTAAACCTGCATTTGCAGGTGGTTGGGACAAATGAGTGCCTTACCCCTAAAAAGGTAGGGCACTTTATTGTAAAGCCTTATAAAAGCAACTGAAATATGCATCAGTTGCTTTTATTTTTTAAAAGCGGGTGTAAGGCTTATTTTTGCTACTCAATAAAACACCAATTGTGATAAAAAATACCCCTTTTACCCAAAAACACATTGATCTGGGCGCTAAAATGGCAGCTTTTGCCGGTTATAATATGCCCATCAGTTATTCAGGCATTAACGATGAGCATGCATCTGTACGTAACAATGCAGGTATTTTTGATGTAAGCCATATGGGTGAATTTATTTTAAAAGGGGAACATGCACTGGACCTGATTCAAAGGGTTACCAGTAATGATGCTTCTAAAATAAGCAATGGCAAAGCACAATACAGCTGTCTCCCTAATAAAGAAGGTGGAATTGTAGACGATTTACTGGTGTATTGCATTGAGGAAAACAAAACCTATATGCTGGTGGTAAATGCCAGTAATATTGAAAAGGACTGGAACTGGATTTCCTCCTTTAATACTGCCGGTGTGGAAATGCAGAATATCAGTGAAAAAACCTGTC
>Ga0364873_10209_pt1 | contig 34631 bp, 32 predicted proteins | sample ExccelAu500001D3_2_FD_206928 | JGI IMG/M metagenome (GOLD analysis project Ga0364873, IMG submission 206928) | Enriched cells from Trout Bog Lake Hypolimnion, Wisconsin, USA - BchlTB.Aug07.5000.01.D3 | ecosystem: Environmental > Aquatic > Freshwater > Lake > Hypolimnion/Profundal zone | place... | reverse complement strand
CTTCTTCGTTGTCGCCTCCTCATATATTGTTGGAGGAGGGGAAGGGGAGATTAAGCACAAAGAACTTGAGGAGCGGTGGCGTCAACAGAAGGAGTTGGACCAGTTGATTGCCGAAATCACGAAGCGAAACGACCTTGAAGCGATCGCTCTTGCTCGTCGATTCGCCTCTCGACCAACTGTGTTTGTTGGCATATTGGCACGAATGATGCTGGCTGGAAGAGATCAGCTGATCGAATTTGTCATGGAGCAAATTCAGCGTGACCCCGACCTCGGGATGGGCACATTTAACGGGCGATCATTGCTCCATCACGCAGTGGGGGCCGTGTGCTTACCTGTCGTCCGACAGCTTCTCGCAAATGGGATCGATCCCGATATGCTAGACGATGGAGGGCACACCCCCCTCTATCGAGTCGCTGGGGTTCGGAAAGGCGGTGATGAAACAGATTACGAGCACGGCGACCCCAAATCTCTCGCCTCCAAGGTCGGTGGGCTACGAACAGGAAAAGGGAGAAAGGACCATAAACGAGAAGTTCAGAGTTTGATCCAGGAGAAAGGAATGCCCAATTCAAATATAAGCGCTTTGATCGTGGATGAACTAATTCGCGCAGGAGCGTCCGTCAACCACACAGGCGGAGTGAACAAGTCGACGCCGTAAAATAGTCCGATGAGGACCCCGACTTTGCACCCTCCAAAATGGAAATGAACTCAAATGTAGAGTCCTCGGAGCGAATCGACCGCAAGTTCGGACGCGAGGCGTTCGGCGACGATCCGAAGAACTATCACACTGTGCGACCAGCGTATCCGGAAGATGTCTGGGAGGTGCTCAGGGCAAGAGCGAACCTCCGATCAGGCATCGACATTCTGGAGATCGGTGCAGGAACAGGTCTGGCGACGGTCGTTTTGGCCGCCCATCAACCAAAGCGATTTGTAGCAATCGAACCAGATTCTCGTCTAGCGTCCTTCTTGCGATCGGAGATCCCCGATCCGAGACTTGAGATCCTCGTTGAACCGTTCGAGAGCGCCGACCTGAAGGCCGAGTCGTTCGAACTCATCGTTTGCGCAACCGCATTCCATTGGCTCGATGAGGCTTCCGCGCTTCGTCGATTTCAGCACCTCCTTAGGCCGGGAGGCGCGGTTGCAATCTGGTGGAACGTCTTTGGCGACACCGGCCGCCCGGATCCTTTCCACGATGCAACGACTCACCTCTTTCCGCGCGGCCAGGAGAGCCCATCAAGCGGCGATCCAGGCCGTCCGCCGTTTGCGCTCGACTTTGAAAGGCGCTTAAAGGAGCTGTCCGACGCCGGCTTTCAGACCGACCCGGTAAGAACTTGGCATTGGCCCCTGATCCTTGACCCGACAGGAGTGTGGAACCTTTACAATACGTTCTCCAATGTCACTGTCCTTCCTTCCAACGATCGGGCCACCCTTCTCGATGCGCTTGCCGAGGTTGCCAAGGCCGAATTCGGTGGAATTGTCGAACGGAACATGACGACCGCGCTTTATGTCGGGTTCAAGAATGCAGCTATTTGACTCCGTTGGCGGCTTGGTTCGCCGAGTGCGCCAAACCTGGTGAGAGATATGGGAAATGAACTGAGCGATGGAACCATCCAAAGGGTGAACGCACTCTTTCAGCACCCAGATCGAGGTGAGGTCCTCACGTTGCTCCTAACCCGATGTGGCGAGAACCTTCCGCTCTATCGAGAGAACCCGCCTCAGAATTTCGAACGAATCCGATTTGCGGTCCTGAAACTAAGTTCAGGCGACCTTTCGGAACTGCGAAGAGCTGTCGAAATCGCCAACGTCGATTGGCGCGACGTCCTCGTCGCTGCAGGGTTTGGAAACAGTCTGACGGCACACCTGTCGTGGTGGCCTTCCGAACAATCCGGACCGTAGTTGCCGACAAAGGCGCCATCGAATCGGCCCAGTTCGGGTAGCTTCCAAATCTCGCGAATTGGATCGAGATAGGAGTGACTATTTCAAATGCTTGACACCTACCTGAAGGCCCTTGACCTATGCTATTTCGAAGTGACCGAAGCGTTTAGAGGACTCGCCGACGAACACGTGAGGGTTAGGCCGACCAGCACTTTACTGTCCATAGGCGAACTTGCCGGCCATATCGCCTATTGGGAGGCAGTCCGTTTTGCAGGGGAAGCAGAAGACGGTGGTTCCGAACGCGACCTATCGACCTGTAAGGTGAAGAGCCCACTGCTCGATCCTCGGTTCGGCTACTTCCCTATGACGCTTGCGACCTCACCATCGGAAGAACACCTGGCAATGTCGGGCGAACAGGTGTGCAGTGAATTGCTACGGATACACAAAGAAGCGATGACATATCTCGTCGCTCTCAACCCGAACCTAGAGAATCCAGCCCCTCATTGGGGCCCGCAATCCAAATACGAAGATTTGCTTCGGTACGTTGCCTTTCACATCGCCTACCACACCGGGCAAATGTATTCGGTTCGGCACCTGCTAGGCGAGACTCCGCCCGATAATTAGGCAACCTTCTCACCAACATTCACCAAAAACGACGGAAATCGATGTCGATCGAGAAGCTTTCGATTCGATTACAAAGCGATGAACACTCACGAATCCAAAATCGACACGAAGAAGGTTGCTCTTGGCGGCCTCAAAGGAGCGTTTGGAATCTTCCTGAAGGACCTCAACGCACTGCCCGATGAGGCATTTGAGAACAACTTCGGAGGCAAGACTCGTACGGTCGCAGATATCGTTTACGAAGTGAACCTCGTGAATGACCACGTTGGAATGGTCATGCGAGGTGAAGAACCATTCATTTGGCCCGAGGGAGGATGGATAACGGCGCCCAAGGAATTCACCACCAAGGCGGTAATCGTTAAGGCCTTCGAAGATTCTTCACAGAAGATCTTGGCGACAGTAGAGGCTTTTGAGCCGGGGGAGATCGAGGCGCCGCTCGAGACGGAAGATGGAATTACCGATCGATTTGAGCGGTGCCGTTTCATGACCCTCCATGTTTGGTACCACTCGGGTCAATTGAACTATGTCCAAACTCTGCTTGGAGATGATGGCTGGCACTGGAAATAGCCTAAGGCGAGGCTTCGCAGCACTTGTTGTGATAAACGGGTGCAGTCAGGGTGCAGTCGACGTTTTTCCTACCGTCGCGGATACAGGAACCGCCATCGTCGGCGTCCTCCTGCTTCTAGTTGGGCGTGTTGCGTGGATGTGTAGGAACTAGACTTCCCGTTGGATTTACGGGTCAGATATTCTGCAACCCATGCTGTTCCGGTCTTTGTGCATGCTTAGTGTGCTAAATGATCTGCAACCAATCGAACTACTTCGTTTTCGCGATGACATCGTCTCGGCTAAGGCCTGTTAGCTCGGAGGCATCCCGCAGAATCCTGTTCAATGTTCCGGTCTATAAAGGGCGATGCGCTGGAATCGAAATGACCTCGCCGGTCGCCTCATGGTTCAACATAAGGTGACTTCCTGATTGGCGAACCCTCGTGAATCCCAATACGCCAACGTGGTTCGCTAGATTCTCGCCGTTCCAATCACGAGGAGTCTTCAAGCAGAGAGCGCCTCTTCACGGACGAAAATCAACCGGATCATCGCTGGCCGCTCTTCTTCTATAAAATGGCGCCGTACGGCATCCTGGACCATGACCTTCAGGTCATCCCAGTCCTCACCCCGCGCGTAGATCCTGTGCCCAAGCGCTGAAGCCTCGAAGCCTCCTTCTAAGGTTTCAAGCGCTTCCAGTTAGTTAACGAAAAATGTTTAGCCAGCAGCAACCTATCGACGTATTTGCTTCATCCGCTTGAGCGCCTCGATCAGGATCGGGTCTCCCTTGCTTTCAGCGGATCCCTCGGGGATGAGAGCGGGAATCCAGTTTTGCCGAGGCGTTCCGTTGACATGGAAGGTTTGCTCAGTAGCAAACGCTACTTGGACGCCGGTCTTGGGAAGCTGAAAATCCGAAACGGCTCCGGCGAGTCCCGCCATCCTCGTTCCCAACACTTGACCTCGATGCATCGCGTCGAAACCGATCGCAATCCCCTCGCCCATGCTTCCCGTCCAGTGGTCTACAAGCACGATTAGCGGAGCTTTATATGTGAACGGCCCTCTCGGAGCCACCTGCTCGATCCAGTTTCGATCGACATCGGGTTGGCCGTAGTGCGGAATTCGGTGGCGCTGATACGACGCAGTCGTCGATATGAATCGCCCCATGATTCCGAGCGCGACCGAGCTGTTGCCGCCGCTCGGCACGTCTCGAAGGTCCAGAATTAGCCCTTTGGTCGACTGCAAGGCAGCAAGCGCATGATCGAATTCAGCAACCGTCGCTTGATCTCCAAGCGAGTTATGGAACCGGATGTATCCGATATCTCCACTGACTAACGGGCACTCCAATGCGCCTGGCTTTCGCTTGAACTCGCGACGTACCGGGAGGCTGACAGCCAACTCAGAGCGGCCTTTTCGACGCAGGACGATGCGGCGAGATTCGTCTGAACGTCCGGTAAGGACCGACAGCAGGGCCCACTGCCTAGCGTTTGGGCTTGTCGCGTCCTTAGCGCCGCCCAGCCTTGAAGCCACTGCCCGCTCGATCAGTTCACCTTGCACTTGAACGACTTCGTCGCCGACAGTAACTCCCGCCCGCTCCGCGTCACCTCCTGGACGGACTGCGACGACGCGAGCCTTGCCTTTCCTGAATTCCGCATAGATATCTTCGAAGGTCGGCGCAGGAAGAAATCGGTGAGGATTATAGGAGCGAACTTCGGCATGAAAGTCGTGCAGTTCGTCGAGCGCCGATTCCAAAACAGCAGCAAATGCTTGCGGGGTTTCTGCGGAATCCACAGCAGTCGAATACCGCCTACTCCAAGTCAGCCACGGCTTTTCTGAGCGATCGATGTAGGCGTAGTTATCCTGGAACTGGAAGACGAACGACTTAAAATCCTCTCGTCTGGAAGCCAATGAGAAATCCGGCCCCAACCGCTTGTCAGTAACCAAGCTTGAAGCAATCGACAAGGCAACGGCGACAATTCGAAAATCGATCATCATGGTAAATCGAGAAACCAAGGCTCACCTGTAGTCGATAGTTTGATTTTGGCCTAGCTCGACATGGAGGTTTTTGCCCTACTGCTTGGATCGGCTACAGCATACTATTTGCGGCAAAACCTACCGCCTATATGCCAAGAGAAGTAAAGGAGATTCGTGGTTCAGGCTCCTTGAAAGAGAAAATGCGGAAAGTCTTGAATCGGTAGACATCTATCCACTACAATACGGCATGGATCTTGCCCAAGCCCTACTCGATTCCTGGGATCGTCAATGTCGAATCGTTAGCTCAGTTGCCACGTTGATCGATGAAGACAACCGGCATGCAAAGCCATCGGAAGACGGTTGGAGCCTCGATCGGCACCTCTCTCACATGCACGGAGTGCGAAGGTTCTTCCTATCGCAAGTCGCACCGTCGCACGCATCGAGTTTGGTTAGTGCGTCCTCCGATTCCCAGGGGACACCGTTGGAGGATCTCGACGCGATCAAAGCTTGCCTAGTGGCCAGCGGAAAGGCGGTTCGAGACGCGGTTGAGGAAGGGATCGAAAAGGGAGGACCAATGGCTGGCGGCAATGTAGTCTATGACAACGCCGTCTTGTTTCTCCAGCATATGGTGTGGCACGACGGATGGCACATCGGCCTGATCTTTTTGGCGTTGCGTCTCAACGGACAGGAACCTCCCGAAGAGTGGGAGGAGCCAAATGTCTGGGGACTTTGGCGCACGGAATCGTGGTGAGCACGATCCAACTGACCAAATCCGACGTCGGGCGAGCGCTCGTTCGGCATCATTTTGCACCGTGTAAATCCCAGGAAGACGCTTTCCATCGTCTAAGGAGCATCCAATTCGATCCGATCGCTCCAGTGGGGAGTAACCACGACCTCGTGCTTCAGTCAAGGGTCAAGGGATACAAAATCGGTGACTGGCAGAAGCTTGCCTACAAGGACCGTCATGTTTACGATGGTTGGGACAAGATGGCATCGCTGGTCCCGTTCGAGGGATGGCCGTTGCGCAGGTACATCTACAAGGTAGGACGGCGCAGCTTTGAGGATCGGATATTTCGCGATCACAAAGACGCCGTTGAACTTGTGCTCAAGGAACTCACCGATCGCGGACCGATGATGCCGAAGGATTTCGAGTTCCAGCAGCGCCGAGAGGAATGGAAAGGGTCTTGGTTCGGCCCAAGCGTCACAAAACAAACCCTTCGAGCCCTCTGGCATGCAGGAATGGTGATGACTTCGGGTCGAAAGGGCGGACAGCACCTTTACGACCTCACCGAGCGAGTGGTTCCTCAGCGCTTTCGAGACGAACCGCTGTTAGCTGAAAAAGACGCGATCCGCGAACTGGTTCTTGAGCGGCACCGGGCTATGGGCATCGTCCGACCGACAGCCCCAGCAGAAATCTGGTCGTACCAAGTGCTGATGCACGACAAACGAGATGCTCTAGCCGAACTGGTAAAGGAGGGCCGGATCGTGCCAGTCGAGGTCGAGGGGGTCAAAGCTCATGCCACGCCCGATTTTCTCGCGCTCCTCGGTCAACCGTCATTGAAGCCGACGGTGCGGTTCATTGCGCCGCTCGACCAGTTCATGTGGGACCGGAAGATGATCGCTCATGTTTTCGGGTTCGAGTACATCTGGGAGATCTACACTCCGCTAGCAAAGCGCAAATGGGGTTACTACGTCTTGCCGGTTCTGTTCGGCGATCGACTTGTCGCTCGCGCAGAGTTTTGGAACCGTAACGGGGTTCTTGAACTTCGCGAATGGCTTTTCGAAAAAGGGCAGCCCAAACCCGCATTCTGGCCCGCGTTGGAGAAGGCAATGGAGGGATTCATGCACTACTGTTCGTCGACGAAGATCGTGGCAAGAGATCATATCGACCCGACAGTCCGTAACTTCATTGAGAAAATCGTCGAATAGTAATTCAGGGTTGAAGTGCAGTTTTACGTTTTGTTTTTTGCATCAACCGCCGTTGCGTCTGACCATTTCGGCAACCCAAATTGGTACGAAAGGCGAGGTACAGCCTTTGGGCGTCGGGTAATCGCGAAAAGCTCCCAACTTCTCCCCGATCGCGATAACCCGTTCACGGTACTCAGGGTTACGAATGCCGATTTCGCCGAGGGCAAAATTCATCGTCCATTGCACTGCGGTCGTGGCACTACCCATTTCCCGTTCAATCCTATCAAGCAGTCCAGAAAGGTCTAGACCCGCTGGATCCTTGACGACTCTTTCCGCAGTCAGGCTCCATCCCATCCGGGCTGTCATTTCCTGCTCAGAGGCCATCCATCGCTCGCGTACCGTCTCCTTTCCGTGGTGAAGCTTAACCACATTCGTGCCCAACCAGTCTGCGATTTGGGAGTTTGTAACTGAGGCTACCATTCGCTCCAGGTCGTTCAGCGAGAGGTCGTTAGGCTTCATTAGCAGCGTCGCCAAAAGCATGGCGTCGTAGTTGCCACTCCTCCATAACTCGTTTGCCAGTTCGGGGTTGAGCCGGATCTCCTTGGCGAGTCCACGCAAGTCGCCGAGTTTGACGCCAAATGTGTCCTTGCCCGCACCATTCTTGATGTACTGGTCGCGCAACTTCGCATTCGCAAGTCCGCGCAGCCGATCCATTATTTCGCCGAAGGTCATGGGAGAAGTTGAATTTACCCTCCGGAACGTTGTCAAATGAGGCTGGCATTTGACTACGCAAGTCGTCCAATAGGGTTGGGAACCCATCACGAGAAAGGGTCGGCGATCTCGAGACGAACACGCACCATGTCGCCAACTTTCACGCCCTCCGACTTCTGGACTTTTACTTTGACGGGGACGAGATAGGCGCCCTGCCTAGGAAATAGAGACGTTGAGAATTCGGTATCGCCGATCAGAACTTGTGCTGGGATGACACCCCAGCCATAGGTCACGCGAGACGAAATCGCTTTGATCTCGGCCGACAATTCGGGTGGAACGGGAACGAAGATAAATGGCGCAGGGCCGCGCCACCAGATAGCCTCTTCGATGAATTCCAGAATCATCTCGGCATTATATCGGTGGCGCGGCCCAACTTACTTCGCGCCGTACTTGCGCAGTACCTCTTTGACGTCTTCGCGCGGGCCGGCTTGTACCAGCATCGGCGTTCCGCTCTTGTTCGCAGTCTCGTTTGGATTTGCGCCGGCTTTCAGAAGTGCCTCGACGACGCCGACATAGTCTCCGGCTGGGTTTCGGCAATGCTGCGACCCGTGGACGGCCCAACTAAGCGGCGTCCCCCCATGAACCCCATCTCGGAGGTCAAGAGGTACCCGATCGATCAAAACCTTAACCACTTCGACGTACCCGAACCAACAAGCGCCATGAAGCGCGCTGCTAATGTTGAAACCCGGTGGGTGCGGGTCTAGGCCTGCTTCTAAAAGCAGTCGTACGGTTTCCGTCTTGCCTGCCTGCGCTGCGTCGACAATGGATCGGGCTTCAGCGCCCATCTCCGATCCGATATTTGGGGATTCCTTTAGGATCGCTTTTACTGCGTCCGCGTCCTCCAGCCAGGCTGCAGCAATCAGTCTCCGCGATGGAGAGACAAGCTTCAACAGCTCTTCAAGCACCCTTCGACTTCCCCTCTCGGCGGCAAGATGAAGTGGCGTCTTGTCGATACCCAGCTTGTAACAGTAGATGTGGCCGCCATCCGAGTTTTTCGTGCTAAACGGAGGTTGCCCTATCCTTGCGTCGATTGCCGTTGGGTCTTGTTTCAGGATCTCTCGCGCAAGCTCGACCTCGTCGAGGGCTACGGCAGTGAAGATATCCGGAGTCGCACCGTGGCGCAGAAGCACCCGAACGATTTCCGGGTTGTTGACTTGGTGCTGGATCGGAGTGCCTTCGTGATCCACATCCCGCACTTCAAGGTCGGCGCCGCGCTCAATGAGCAACTCGGCGATCTCGGCAGTTGCCGCAAAATGAAGTGGGCGCTCACCGTCGCCGCCGGGCGCATTCACGCTTGCTGGATCCAGGTCTAAAAGGCGGCGAAGCACCACGAGTCTTCCCTGCCCAGCAGCCGACCAAACGTCGAGCTTCGCTCCCAGATCCAGGAGCAAATCGACAACTTTGCCCTTTGCCAGATCCAGGGCCCCAAATCCGCCCGCCCACCATTTCGATCGGATGTTGGGATCGGCGCCATAACGCACCAGGATGGGCAGCAACCGATCAGCCGCAACGTGTGAGGACGCCCGCAGGATCGGCTGGGTATCGAACGAAAACATCGGTTCGTTAATCTGCCGGCGAATGCCAGGCTTGGACTTGAGGAGCTTATCCAGCCCCTCGGCGTCGCCGTCTTCAATCGCGTTCTTCAGGCGCTCAAGGAGAACCGGCGTCTCGACATGGTCGACGAGCTTGGGCCAACTCGCGAAGCCGTATTTACGAGCGATGAGGAGTTGGGCATCGGCAAGCTTGGCTTGGGCAGGGGCAATACCTTCGGCGAGAGTCTCGCCGCGTTGTAGCGAGCGAAGGAGTTCCTTCGCCTGAATGCGGAGCTGCCGGATGTCGGCGCGCTCGGGAATAGGTTCTGACATATCAACCTCCGTTGCGAGTGGCCTGTGGTCCGCGGACAGGCAGCAACAAAGGTCGACGTAACAGACGACGATAACCTTTGGATGGACTCAGTCCTTCCCGCGGACCCGGAGGCGCTCCGAACGCCACCGGCATCGTACCACGGTTTTCTAAAATGCGCGCACGCTAAAATCAGCAGAAGCAGACTTTTATCGGTTGACCTGAATCTTCCAAGTGACCCCAAACTTGTCGACGACTATCCCGTAAAGGCGTGCCCAAGGCGTCGGTTCGAGCGCCAATTTGACCTGTCCTTCGATACTCAATTTTCCAAAGATGGTTTCGGCACGATCGACCGTTTCCACATGGATCAGCAATCCAAACCCGGTGAACGACGCAGGTTCCAAATCGAGCATGTCGCTCATATTCAGGACCGTTTCTCCAATCTTCACAGTGGCGTGGAAGATCAATTCCTCGCCGTTCGGTGGCACCAAATGCGGAGGGCCATCTTTGTAGCGCATGACAAAAAGCACCTCTGCTCCGAAGCACTCTTCATAGAGTCCAATCGCCTCTTCACAACGGCCATCGAAGAACAGGTAGGTCGTAATGTACATTTCGCTCCCTTCAGCCCTTCAACCACTTTCGAGGAATCGGTGTCTTAGCATCCTCACCCTGCCAATAGATCGAAACGACCCACCAGCGTTTGCCGTCGTTCAACAGTTGAAAGCTGTTTATGCCTCGCTCGAACGGCTTCTTGTCGTCGGCCTTGTTTCGTGATTCGTAGGTGCTGAATACCTGCGAGATGCTTCCGAAGGTGTCGACATGCCGGGAGATCTCGTGCTCGAAAAAGCCTTGGCTCTCGAGATACGGTCCGGAACGTTTGATGTAGTCTTCCACGTCCATCGGGATGTATCGGATCTCTCCCTTTGGCGTGCGTACAGCCGCACTCAGTCGTGCCTGCGGCACAAAAAGCGATCGCATTCGGTCCCAATCGCGTTTCTGCCCGGCGACGCCTGAGATCACATCGTAAGTGGCTTTCATTATCGAATCGATCGAAGCCACATCCTCCGCCTTCGGTTCGACAGCCTTTTGCTGGACGGTTGCGCTCTGTCCCACTACCATCACCGACGCACAGATCAACGCAATGCTGAGCCAAGACTTTACGCCAAGGAATTTCATCTCGCTATCTTACGCCGAACGGCAGGAACCAATCTGATTTGGCAGAGACTTGGGTGTTGACAGTAGGTGGTGAGGCACGGAATTGCCGAGGAGGTAGCCTCGATATATGACAGATCGTTGGCGCAGCTGGATGCGCGAGTTCTATGATACGCGGCAACGTGAGTGGTGGTTTGGCCATGGGATCTCAACACTTTCGCCCGCGGAGTTTGCCGCTCTCACCGTTCGGGTGTCAAATTGGGGAGCGCTTTTGGATGGAATTCGTGACGACACCCTCAGTGTTGTCACCAAGTATCCAGACAGAGATGTCATCAAGCTCCTTGAAGAAAATCGAGCAGAATTTGGCCTTGCCGTCGTGTTCTCCTATTCTCAAAGCGGTTACGTACGTTTGGCGGCTACAGAAAACTTGGCTTCGATTGGAAGCCAAAGCCTTCCATACCTTCTAATTCGCTCCTGCGACTGGGTACCCAATGTCGCGGAAGTTGCAGCCGAAGCGGCGCTCAAGCTAATTCCGAAAGTCGATGACCGAACCCTTCAAGGGTGCGTGAGGGTACTCCCAGTTCTCAACCTCTATCCGATATGGGAGTCGCCAGTTGTGCGGGCTTTGATCCAAGAGTTCAAGACAAGGCCCGGCATTTTAAAATCGGCCCGGTGGAGTTCAACCGTTCAGCTTGCCACACTACTTATTGATCGCCACCTGATCGGAATAGATGAAGACTGGCTTGAGATCGCACGCATTGGGCTCAAGCACTCCGATCACAGAGTCGTTCAGCGTGTTGTCGTAGCCCTTAAGGGAATGTCCATTGAGAACAAGCTGGAAATCCTGCACGAGCTGTTATCAAGTTCTGCAAAGGGAGCGCGTTTGGCCGCAGTGGATATCGCCGAAGAATGCAGACTTGAAGAGACTCTGACATTTTTGCTGCTCGACCGAGTTTGGAGGGTCCGCCTAAATGCGCGGTACTGCCGGGAGAAACTTGGAGTTTCAGATTTCATCGTCTACTATCGATCTCACCTACCTGCCGTCTCAGCGATAAAGGGGTTTGCAGAGGTTGCCAACGATAGCCAACTCGAAGAGCTTCTACCATACTTGGACCACCCGAATGCGAAGGTCCAGTGCGCAGTGATCCGTGCAATCGGAAACCGAAATCTGGCTCATTTAGGTCCCCTAATCGCTCTTCGTCTGAAAGACGAGCGGCCGCGTACGATTATCGTCGCGGTGCATGTTCTCATAAAGTTCGGATATCGGCTCACCCGAGAGGAAGTCAATGAGCTTCTTCCGCGAATCCCAGAAGTGTCCCGAGCCAAGGCGCTCGCCTTGGTGATCGAGCTATTGCCGCGATGGGAGTTTCTGATTGCCGCTCTCGATCTATGGGTTGAACACAACTTAGTTCAGGATCTTTCGGCGACGATCCACAGATGGCTCACAGCTCGAAATCGAGATTACTCTGGCCCCACATTCGAGCAGCTATGCAGGGCTCAAGCAGCTTATCGTAATGCTCGATTTCGGCTATATGAAGCTGCTTCAGATGCCCTCGAGCAAGAGCTAGACTATTGGCAATCGCGGATTAAGGCCCCTTAAGTTGAGAACACTGATCGGCTACATCTTGTGTAGGCAAGCCAAATACTTTTGGAATTGTCCGCGTTCCGTTTTCAAGGATCGAAAAACAGAAACCTAATCACTTGACTCATCGGTTGTTGAATTGCCGGCAAAGGTATAGAGCCGGGCTGGTTTGCGACCGGTGTGACGGTAGTGATCGGTCTCTTTGACGAGCCCGCGAGATTCTAGCTTTCTTCGGAAGTTGCGGGGATCGACTTCGTGGCCAAGGATCGACTCGTGGACCTCTTGCAGGTCGGACAGCGAAAACTCTTTGGGAAGGAGGACAAAGCCGACGTCGCTGTAATCCAGCTTCGCTTTCAGCCTACCGTGAGCCTTTTGCAGGATCTCAGCGTGATCGAACGCCAAAGGCGGCAGCTTCGAAACCGAAAACCACTGGACCTCGGACGCATCGGTACCTGCGGCCAAGACTTGGTCTTCGGGAACAAGGGCGTAGTAGGCAACCGTCACCACTCGGCCCCGTGGGTCACGATCGGGTTCACCGAAGGTAAAGAGCTGCTCCAGATAGGTTGCTCGATAACCGGTCTCTTCGACGAGTTCGCGCGCGGCGGCGACCTCCAGCGACTCATGAGGAAGGACGAAACCTCCAGGTAAGGCGAATTGTCCGGCGTAAGGTTCGGCCAATCGGCGGATCAACATCACGCACAAGTCTCCACTTCGAATAGTAAAGAGAACGATGTCGACGGTTACGGAGAATGGCGAGTACTGAGATTGCACGATGAGTTACCAAACATTTTGCACCTTGCAGCGGCGCTGTATCTCATCTTCGTCTTGAATCCGATGTTGAGTAAAGCTGTTCGTCGTCCAGATCGCGCCATATCCGGCCCCAAAAAGGCGATCGAGTGCTCCATTTGAGAAGACGCCATGAATAACCGACAGGTCAAGTGCGATGCCGGGCAAAGCTTCTGCGATCCTCACGAAAGTCGCCCCTCCGTCGCAAAGGTCGTCTGCAACCAGGTACCTGTTCCCTCTGACTGAACCTAACGGCTTGAATCCAACGATGTCCCCTGTTTGCTGGTCCCGTTCCTTCTCGAAAACGACTTCCTGGGTAAATCTGTCCTTCAACCAAGAAAGGCGAGCCTTTGCACTCGCATCGGGAAAAACAACTCCGTCGTATCGGCTCAAGTCGATCGAACTTCGAAAATCGGAGGCGTCGGCGTCGCAGTCATGTGGAGCCAAAATCTTTAGTTCACGATCGCCGGTGATCTGTTTGAGCATCGCCCTCGATTTCGCGGCGATGTTGCAGATCGATCGCGATCCGCTTGCCGTTTTGTCGCTTCGAGCGCCGTACAAGTAGGTGACATAAAGGGAAATCGTTCCAATCGCACCCGGTATCTGGCTCACGAGATCGACGATTGCGGGATGATTTAAGCAGACGGTTCCGCGACAGGCGCGGGTCGTTGAATCGAACCAGATTTGGTTTTGCCCATCCGGATATTCGTAAACGCCCCAATCTTCCCCATAGCCCAGCATCCGTTCTGCATCGTCGTAGAAGCGAATGTAGCGATCAAACTTCAACTGCGTCGTCCCTGCGGCTTTCCGCCAACCGGTTTCGGATTTCGGTAAAGGTCTGGGTGCGGACGAACCTGCCGTTCGCCCAAACCGTGGCAAGAAGATCTCCCATTACCGGTCCATCTGATTCTCGCTCGGCGACATGGAATCCTTGGTCGGATTTCAAAACGGCTAGAAATCCTCTAAGCGACTTTTTTGTTCCCGGATCTGTCTTTGGCGCCTTATAGATTGAGCGGCAAGTTCCGTCCTTTAGGATGACGGCGGTTGCCTTAACTGCGATGCCGTGGGTATCACGTGTTACGTGTTGGTAGGCGTAGCTCCCAATGCCGAGGACGACATTAGTGCTGCTGAACCCCTTGAGCATCAGCCTTTGCAGAATCTCTTCCTGAAGTTCGAGGGTGATGCTATCGCCGTAAATCGCGCCGATATGAGAATCGAGTTGCCGATAGCCCTTCGAGTTCACCGTTCCACCAAATATCTCGTACAGACATTCGATCAGGCCTTTGAATTCAGGCGTCCCCTTCTCCGCTTCCGGGTCCCCGCAGAGGATCTCAGCCGGAGTCTTCGGGCTCGAATCGGGGCGAATGACGAGTTTGCCTTCGCGGGCCATGATCCGATCTTTTAGTCGAGGGAGGATTTCGGTGACTACCGACCAGAAATCCCAAGTATCGCTGACGACCGATAGGATGCCGGTTGGATAGAGGTCTAGGAGTCGCTCGAAAGTCTCCTCCTCATTTTCCGCGCCCCCCGCACTCATCACGCTATGTTCGGTAGCGGGAACGCTCGTTCCAAGACCTGGGTTCCAATCCTTCATCGCGAAATACTCGGGCATATCGTAGTTCTGAATAATCCAGTTACGGGCATGCAAGGTGTCGGTTCCCTTGAACGATAGAAGATGAGCAGCGGCGCTCATGGAAGATGCTTCCAGGCCGAACATGCCTCTGAATGAAAAGTCATGCCCTTGGAAATCCGGCATGAAATCCTGATCCGATGTCGCTTCCGCGTAAGCGTCGAAGTTGCGTCGGTAGATGTGGGCGGTTGTCGCCGAGGTGCATGGTCCCCATAGCTCGGCGCTCATCCAACTCTCGATGAAGTTCGTCAGCCACGGCAAGTTCGGGTCGGTGTTCATCACCGTCAGGACAGGAATGCCATGCTGAACGACCGTTCCTTCCGGAAGCGCTTTGAAGACGAGCGGCAGGTACCCGACTCGATGGAGGTTCTTCACGCACTCGATCTGCTGCTGGCTTAGGTCTTCGCCAAAGAAGTCGTGGTAGAAGATCTGAAAGTCCTCTATCACCTGGACTTCGGTTCGCGTGAAGAAGTCTCGATCGAACGTTGTCTTTAGCTTTCGAAGGAAAGCCTGCAATCCAAAGAACACAAATCGGTCGTACTTCACCCTTGATCCTGATCGGGGGGTGAAGTTTGAGTAGACGTGAGCTACGTCCAGCGGATACTGAATCCAGTGGCTGAGCTTGTAAGAGTCGGCATATTGGAACGGGGTTCGGTATTCGCAGGTGTGCGACTGATTTATTATTGTCTTCATGACATTTATTATATGTCATCTTAACATTATTCGTCAAATCGTTTTTCTGAGGGATCTCGATGGGAGCGTAGGCGAGAACCCTTACAAGCTCAGCGTGCGCCAACTCGCCTTGCCTGAATACGGGTTGCTACTGTCGAATGGTGATAAACCGAAAGTTGGGTGCAATCGAGAGTCTACGAGCCAGGCTTTCGCCTGCGAACCTTGTGCGAGCTTGCGGGGTTGCGTCATTGTGAACTCGCTTAATCGGTTCGAATCCCAAATAGGACGAGATGCGCATGAATCGTGGTTTGTGCGGGTTGTTCGAGCGCGAAAATCCACTTTAAGGAGCTCAAAACGGCGTCTAAGAGCGCTCCTGAGTTCCTTAGGATCTTTCGCAGGTTATAGGAGACAACCCAGAGGAAATACTCGGCTCTGGCCTTGTTAAGACTTCTTCCTCGGAACCTGTCGAACATATCGTGGCGCCTTAGAAAGGCAAAGGGTGTCTCGGCACACCTCCTGCGGTTCATCGCTCCGGCATAGGCGGCAGAGTGAAATCGAGCTCGGTTGCGATATCTCGCACCGGGATCAGTGCCTCGAGGGACTTGAAGTTCCTTGGTAAAGAACTCACAACTGGTCTTGAACGGGCAACCTTGGCAACCGCCCTCCGGCCGATACGCGTCATAGAGCCGACCATCCGAAGTTTTCCTTTGTGATCCAAGTTTGACAAGCACCTTCCTAGCCGGACAGACCAATTGGCCCTCGCCATTAAGGTCTAGGCATTCAGGAAGGCTGTTCCGATACGCAAACACCGTATCGACCCCCATGTCTTCGAGCCCGGCAATACCTGCTGGACTCTCAAAGCCGCTGTCACCTAGAGCAACACAAGGCAATTCGCCCAATTGAGAACGGACCGACTCCAAAATTACAGGAGCGCAGTGCATGTCGTTTTGGTCGTTCACTAGCTGAGCGCCAACGATGAGCCCGTCGCCGGTATCCACTGCAAGCAGAGCGTTGTAGCCAACTAGCCGACGACCGTGGGAGTTCATCAGGCGCGCATCAGGGTCCGAAGGGACCTCACAAGAGTCTTTGTGAGACTTCCACCAAGACGAACTGCCTGGAACCTTGCATCCGTCGATCGCCACCTCATTACCTTTGGACATCCCGAGCTTTTTGGCTTTCACGAGGACCTGAGCCATAACAGACTCAAGGTGCGGGCCAACTCGCTCGATGAATCGGTCGAACGTGCGGTCGTCTGGAGTATGACCACCCATCAGGAAACGATATCGGTCGTCGAAGCGGCACTCCTCCTCTAACTCGCGCCCGAGACGATGCCCTCGAGTCATACCGTAGAGCACCACGGCAAGAAGATTGATGGGGTGGTAGGGAACGCCGCCGCGATGAGCGTACATGCGCGTCAAAAAGCTTAGGTCCATCTCGGACAGAATCGCAATGATCTGCCGCGCCAAATGATCTGAAGGAACACTCGCGCCAGGAACCTCAGGAAACAGAGGGAACTCCAAAGGATCTCGAAACTTCGCGCTAGAGCGAACATGTCGAGAAACACCTTTCCCAGAGACCGATACTTCCTCAGGAGCAGACTCGAACAGCGCCATTTGGTCGCAATCCATAAACAAGAGACGAATCAAACCCCAACAGAAAACCACTCAAAACAAACAACATGGCACCTACGCGACGTAAACCCTCAAGCAAGCAGGGATTCGAACGATCCTTGACGGCGTCTTCAACCACACCGCAACGTCATTCGCACCGTTTGCCGATGTCGTCAAGAACGGCGCCGAATCGAACTTCAAGGATTGGTATACGTTCAATTCGTTCCCGGTCAGGATCCAGAGGGATCCGAATTACGTGGCATGGTTCAACTATCCTTCGATGCCTAAGGTGAACTACGGCAGCAAGGCGGCGACGCACTACATGCTTGGCGTTCCCGAATACTGGCAGACAAAGGCTGGAATCAACGGATGGCGACTTGACGCTGCGAATGAGGTCACACCGGACTTCTGGCGTAAGTTTCGAACCAAGGTTAAGTCTCTCGACAAGGATGCCTGGATTGTCGGCGAGGTTTGGGGAGACGGTACGCCATGGCTCAAGGGCGATCAGTGGGACTCTGTGATGAACTACCAGTTCAGACAGGCGATTCTCGGGTTTCTTACGAGTAGCGGATCAGGCAAGGCATCGGATCTTATGAAGAACCTGATGCGCGTATATAGCAGCTACGCCCCACAGGTGTCCCGGAACATGATGAACCTGATCGGGAGCCACGATACTCCTCGCATCCTGACTTTGTGCAATGGAGACCGAAGCCTCGCAAAGCTTGCTGCGATCCTGCAGTTCACCTGGGTAGGTGCTCCGAGCATTTACTACGGCGACGAGATCGGCATGGAGGGTGCAAAAGACCCTGACAACCGACGCGCCATGGCATGGTCGACTGTCACCCCAAAAAACGATTTTCTGGCGCTCTACAAGGTCCTGATTCACGCTCGGAATGCCAACCTGCCCCTGCAGTCTGGTGACCCCGTGCCGTTGATTTCGGACGATGCGACACGAGTTGTCGCGTTTGCCCGAGTGCTTGAAGAGAAGGCTGATGTCGTTGCCATCAACCGCGACACACAGCCTCACAGCATCGACTTAAACCTGTCCTCCGTAGCTGGGCTCCCTCGATCCGCAGCCACGGTCGAATTCACAGACGCTCTTAGTGGAAGAACCTGTTCTCCCTCAAAGGGCACTCTTCATCTGCGGCTTGCCGCTCGGTCTGCCGCTGTTCTTGTCCCCCGTTCGGGATCATTTATTCACTCTCGCCACAATGGGCGCGCCATACCAAGCGCCGCATCGGCAATGTCTATAGCATCCGCTCACAAGGAGCCTCTATGAAACGTCAAAGAAGACTGGGCTTTACGCTCATCGAACTACTCGTCGTTATCGCAATCATCGCGATTCTCGCCGCTATCCTCTTCCCGGTATTCGCTCAAGCGAAACTGGCTGCCAAGAAGACGGCCGACCTTTCCAACGTCAAGCAGATCGGCTTGTCGTTCTTCATGTACGGCAACGATTCGGATGACATCTTCCCGCTCGGCGTTGAGAACGGTTTGAAGGACCAGACGTACGTTATGGCCGCCGGTCTTGCACCGTACGTCAAGAACGTTCAGATCTGGAAGGATCCGGCGAGTCCATACAAGGTCGGAACGCTTCAGCACCAGCAAGCGGACAACGGCTATGGCGACTACGTCATCCCGCCGAACGATCCTTGCGTGGGTCTAACATCGACTCCCGACACGAAAGATCCCGTGTACTTCTCGGACGTTTATCCGCCCGATGACTACATGTTCAACATCATTCTGTCTTCGTACAAGCAGAACGGCTGTCCAACCGGCGGTCAGACGAACGGCTACTCTCACCCGAGCATCAGCATGACCAGCGGCGGTAACACCGGCGACGGTATCAACGGCATCGGCCCAGGTTCGACGACCTACACGAACATCGCCAAGGTCCCGCTCCTGTTCGACTTCCCCGTCTCGATCACCAACTGGCCAGGCACGGCAGTCGGCTTCTGGGGCAACTTCACTGGCGCATTCGCCGGCATGCAGAACATGCTCATGCTCGACGGACACGCCAAGTCGTTCCCGCTCAAGCAGCTCATTCCAGACCCAACGTACAACGACAGCACCGGCGGCGGCTGCTCTCCTGCGAACATCTCGTGGGCATACGGCAACTACCAGGGCCAGTGCTTCTGGTACTGGGGAACCAACTGGGGCAACGCCAACACCCAGTAAATTCATTCGACGAGTCGGCAGTGGGGGCGCTAGCCTCCACTGCCTTCGTCGCATCAAGGCAAGAATTATGAAAACAACGCTAACGCTCGTACTCGTTGGGCTTATCGGTGTCGGTGTGCTTTCCGGCTGCAGCATGGGAATGCAACCTGAGGGACCGAACGTCGAGGCACTGAAGAAGAAAGAAGACTCACTTCCTCCCGATCAGCAGATTTCGATGATCGAGCATGCTCCGATGCCTGAGGCTCAGAAAGCGCAGAAAATCGCTGAGATCAAGACTAAATACAACATCAAGTAACGATTTTCCCGCGAGGATCCGCCGTGAATCGGCGATCCTCGCGTGAGCACATTTGGCGCTAACTACGGAGTCATTGTCGATGCAAAACCTGATTCGATCGACCGCTTTGCTGTGTGTCGCCCTTCCATCCGTAATCGCCTATTCTCAGGAATCGAGCGCTATGATGACTGACTCCGACCGCTCACTATCGAGAGTTTTCCAAAACCGAAAAGGCGACTGGCGGAACGGACCGATCGTATACCAGGCAATCGTCGATCGCTTTGCGCCATCCGAGCATCTAGAGTCCAAGCGGAAGCTATATGCATCCCCACGCTCCCTGCATCCGTGGGCGGAAGAGCCTACTTCAGGTCATCCTGTACCCGAATTGGGGCTATGGAGCCATGAGTTGGCCTTTTGGGGAGGCGATCTAGACAGCCTCCAACGTAAATTGGGCTATATCCACTCATTGGGCGCCGACGTTCTCTATCTAAACCCGATCCAAAACGCTTTCACCAACCACAAATACGACGCTACGGATTGGGCGGAAGTATCTCCCGAATACGGCACGCGAAAGGACGTCTCGAATCTCGCACATGAGCTCCATTCCAAAGGAATGAAGCTCATGCTCGACGGCGTTTTCAACCACATGGGCCGGACTTCTCCGAAGTTCCAATCTGCGCTTAACGACCCAAAGAGCCCCTATCGCGACTGGTTTTTCATCGGTCCGAAATACGCAGGCGGTTACCGGGCGTGGGCGAACGTCCACAACCTACCCGAGGCGCGAATTGAGAATCCTGCCGTTCAAAAGTACATTTGGGATAGTCCGGACTCGGTCGTTCAAAAGTATCTCACTGAAGGCGTCGATGGTTGGCGGCTCGATACAGCTTTCGAACTCGGTCCGAAGTATCTCGGCGACCTGACAAAGGCGGCACACCGCGCCAAGTCGGATAGCGTTGTCATCGGGGAGATTTGGAATTACCCGACAGGTTGGTTTCCAGCGCTTGACGGAATCATGAATTTCTTCGCGAGGAGAGTTGTGATGGACCTTCTCGAAAAGAAGGTGTCGGCTTCTCAAGCGAACCGGATGTTGGAGCGAATGGTCTCCGATGTTGGCATCGACCATCTTCTCAAGTCATGGCTTGTGCTGGATAACCACGACACAAGCCGACTCAAGTCGCTTCTTCCCGACGAGAAAGCAAGACGGCTTGCCCAAGTTCTTCAGTTCACCCTGCCCGGTTGCCCAGTGATCTACTATGGGGCCGAACTGGGGATGGCAGGTGCCGGGGACCCTGGAAGTAGGGGACCCATGCGCTGGGACTTACTAACGAAGTCGAATACCGAATTGACATGGACCAAAAAGCTCATTGCGATGCGGAAGTCACATCCTGCGCTTAAGATAGGCGATTACTTGGCCCTCGATTCAGACCGACTGCTAGGGTTCGTGCGAAAGACGGACAAGACGGCAGAGACGGTTATTGTGCTGGCTAATCCTTCGTCGGAGGCGGTCACTGAAACGGTTGCAACGCGCGATGGACGAATCATGAACGGCGGTCAACTCAGGGATTTGATCGGCGGTAAGACTGTTCAGTCCTTCTCCGGGATGTTCGAAGTCACGGTCCCACCGCAAACGGCGTGTGTGTATACGGTTGAGATCTCAAAGGGCTACACACCGTATAAGAGAATGCACTAGCTCATTTCAACCCCGAACCAGGACCGAAGGCCCTGTCAGGAGCTCAATCCCCGATCAACCGCGAATCAAAGGCGTTTCAAACGCTTTCGTCGAACTTTTCGTCGCTCAAGATTCTTATTAACGAGGCAGGTCCGCCTCGACTTGCAAATAACGGAGAATCAAATGAAGAAGTACCAAAAAGGCTTAGGAATCGCATTCGCAATGCTCACGTGCTGCGCCCTTGCCATCGCACAATCACGTTCCGGAGTTCAGCCTATAAAGAAGGTCGTGAAGTCCGACGCTGAGTGGAAAAAGATCTTGACTCCTCAGCAGTACGACGTGTTGAGGCAGTCTGGCACCGAGCGAGCCTACAGCGGAGCCTACTGGGATAATCACAAGGTTGGCGACTATTTCTGCGCAGGGTGCGGACTAAAGCTTTTCAGCTCAAGCACGAAGTTCGATTCCCACACGGGTTGGCCCAGTTTCTTCGAACCGGTAGCGAAGAACGTCGTCGATAGCAACCGCGATACCAGTGATGGCATGATTCGCGACGAAGTGCGATGCGCACGCTGCGGTGGACATCTTGGGCATGTTTTTGACGATGGTCCGAAGCCTACCGGCCTTCGCTATTGCATGAATTCCGTCGCAATGAAGTTCGTCCCCAAGAAGTAGCGGCAAAACGGCTCCGTGACGGCTCGGGTAAATATGTAGCCGGATTGCCTCCCTGCAATCCGGCGCATCTCTCCCTTGCCCGGCCATGCACATCCCCGACGCCTATCTAAGTCCTTCGACCGAAATTGTCGCCTACGCTGTCATGGTCCCTCTATGGGCAGTGGGCATCCGGAAAACGACGAGAGAGTTGAGCACCAGGCAGGCGCCATTGCTCTCGATCGGCGCCGCCTTTTGTTTCGCAATTCAGATGTTCAATATCCCCGCGATTGGGGGTACGAGCGCTCATGCGCTAGGGGCAACCTTGCTCGCAATTCTGGTCGGCCCATGGGCAGCCCTCATGGGGATGACTCTGACACTGGTGATCCAGGCTCTGCTGTTTGGCGATGGCGGCATCCTGTCTCTCGGGGCGAACTGTTGGGACATGGGTTTCGTGGCGCCGTTCGCCGGATATGGGATCTATCGGCTTCTTGCGGGATCCCAAGAACATCATCGCCGACGCACAATCGCTGCTGCGATCGGGGCATACGTCGGAACCGTGGTGGCATCGCTGAGTGCCGGGGTGCTCCTCGGAATTCAACCGGCCATTGCTCACGACGCTGTTGGGCATGCTCTGTACTGCCCATTTGGGCTCAACGTTGCGGTCCCTGCAATGGTGATCAGCCATCTCCTGATCGCCGGGCCGGCGGAGTCGGTAATCACGATGTCGGCTCTTGCCTACTTGTGGGTTTCTTTTCCGGAGTTCAGGCGAGCAGATTCCAGGCCGAAAGTGGATTCAGGAATCCGATTGATCCGTAAGTTCGGTTGGATACTGATCCTCACTCCTATCGGGTTGCTTGCAGGAGCCGATGCTTGGGGTGAATGGGACCTGCCGAAGTTGGCGCAGAAGATCGGATACTCCCCACAGGGAATGGCCAACTCGCACGAAATCGTTCACCCGGTTCTTCTCGACTACGGATTTGGAGGTCTCACCGGAACGACCTGGCAGGTTTTGGGCTACTTGGTAAGCGCCGTCGTCGGATGCTGTCTTGTCGCCGCATTTGCCCGTGTTGTGATTCGAGGAGCGCGAGTGGTCCCACTAACCGAACTCCCTCTAGGTGCGCCAACCGAAAAGATGCCGGAATGGTTGACTCAGAAGAATCCGGCTAGGACGGCTGATGTCGGCCATGAAAGCCAATGGCTCAGGAAAACCATCGAAAAGATGCGCAAGACGGTGGAGAAGGCGATAGCGTCGGAAGAGATCGCTCGAAGCAACGGGTTCCTGCAATCGATCAATCCGCTTGCCAAGGCGATAGGATTCCTTTGCCTACTGATCGCGTCTGGGATCGCTCGATCGGTGTGGCCTGTGACGGCGTTTGTCGGGTTGGTGATTGTGCTCGCAGCACTTTCGAGGGTTCCGCTCAAAGCCTTCTGCTCGAGAGTCGTCGAAACGGTTCTTTTCTTTGGTCTTATCGTTGCCGTGCCTCTTTCGCTTCGTTCGGTGACTTCCGGGCCATCGGAGTTCCGAATCCTCGGCGTCGATGTATCGTCGACCGGTTTGCATTCGTCCGAAATGATCTTGTTGCGTTTGTGTGCCGGAATTAGCTTGGCAATGGTCTGGACGCTAACTACAAAATGGAACGAGCTCCTGCAATCGCTTCGAGCGATTGGGGTTCCGCAGATGTTCTTGGCAGCAGCTACCCTGACTTACCGATACCTCTTCGTGGTTGTCGAGGCGTTAGCGGAAATGGTTGAGGCGAGGACTTCCAGGCAGGTGGTACCCAACGGCAAGAACCAAGGGCGAACGTATGCCGGTCGAGGTACGGCGATACTGTTCGCCAAGAGCCAAGCATTCACCGAGGAAGTGCACCAAGCCATGGTTGCCCGCAGTTTCGATCGAATCCGGCGTACTCGTATCAACTCGAATTGGAAAGCGATCGATTCGATTGCAGTTTGTCTTGGAGTCGCTTGCCTGGCGATCGCGGTTTTATCGGGAGTCTCACGTGCTATTTGAGCTAACGAATCTCGGATACCGCTATTCGGACGGGACCCCCGCTCTACAGGAGTTGAGTTTCACAATTGAAGCTCGAGATCGAATAGTAATTCTTGGTGCAAACGGAAGTGGGAAATCGACGCTGTTGAGGATTCTCGACGGCCTACTCTTTGCCAGTTCAGGCGCCATTCAGTTTCAAGGAGAAGTTCTAAATGAGCGTTCTTTGGAAAAGCCGGAATTTCGTTATCGATTTCGCCAGAGCGTTGGGTTCGTTTTCCAGAACGCGGATGCGCAGTTGTTCAACGCAACCGTTTATGAGGAATTGGCGTTTGGCCCTCGGCAGGTTGGTATTGCGGAGTCGGAGGTCACAGATCGTGTGAACGACATCTTGCGCTATCTTGGAATCGAGCACCTATCCGAGAGACCTCCCTTCCGCCTGAGCGGAGGCGAGAAGCGCAAGGTGGCGATTGCTTCGGTTTTGAGCATGAACCCAGAGGTGCTGATCTTCGATGAACCGTTCTTAGGATTGGACCCACGATCGCAGTCATGGCTCATAAAGACCCTGCAGCATTTACATGAGGCAGGAAAGACGATCATCCTTGCCACTCACACCCTGGATCTGGTTCCAAGGGTTGCGACCAAAGCCGTTGTCCTATCTGAAGCTCACGAATTGATTGCTTGTGGTCCGGTTGATGAGATCCTAGCGGACAGAAGTCTGCTCGTCCGAGCGAATCTCGTCGAACTCGATTCTTGACGCCATCCTGAATCCGCGGAAGCTAAAATGCCGTGAGAGCCCTTCGGCGTGGTACAACGCTTCCAATGCGCGGGACCTTGCTCAACACGGCCACAGTTGCGGCTGGTGCGACTTTGGGCCTCTTGGTAGGCAAGGCGATTCCCGGCAGTTACCAGACGGTTGCCCTGCATGGTCTCGGCCTCGTAACATGTGGCATCGGAATCAAGATGTTCTTGCAGGGCAAGAACCCCCTGATCTCAGCGATTGCGGTTGCCGGCGGAGGTGTACTAGGGCTTGCTCTGGGGATTCACGACGGAATTCAAGCAATTGCCGAATGGTCGAAGGTCCATTTGGGCCAATCGGGCGCAAATCACTTTTCGGAGGGCCTGGTCACTTCGTTTGTCCTGTTCTGCATCGGCCCGATGACGCTTTTGGGCTGCATTCAGGATGCGCTTGAGAAAAAGATCGAGCTGCTGAGCCTCAAGTCGACCCTAGACGGTATTGCATCGGTCTTCCTCGCTGCCCTCTACGGCGCCGGCGTGCTGGTGACGGCACTACTGCTCCTGATTTTCCAGGGGTTGCTGACATTATTAGCGAGACCCCTGCGACCCATCGCCGAGAACGAGCAGATGCTGAACGAGACGACGGCGGCCGGTGGCGCAATCATGGTCTCCACGGGGCTAGGTCTGCTTGAGATAGCCAACCTGAAACCTGCGAACTACCTCCCTGCGATCGTCATCGCGCCTATAGTAGTAATGATCGGCCAGAAATATGCCGAGTCCAAGGTGAAAGCGGTTTGAACGACTTCTATCCGAGCGTTGAAACACCCGATTGGGTCGATCATCTGCCGTCTCAATTCCATCAGGTGTTCCTGGGCGTACAGGTTTGGCAGTGGGTCGGGCTCGTACTGCTCGTTGCAGTCTCCCGCATCGCAATGCTGATCGGGAAGAGGATTGCGATCCGCTTGATGCGAACGCGAGACAAGTACCTGCCGGGAGAGATCTCCGCAGAGACGCACATGGCGACCCGCCGTGCGGCCGGATTGTTGGCAGGGGTTCTTGTCTGCTATCCGCTTACAGGTCCTCTCGATCTGCCGCCAAAGCTTGACCGTGGCGTGCTCATGATCCTGGAGGCGATGACGATCCTCGCCTTCACGATGCTCGCCTATGCGATTTGGGACACGGTATGCGACAGCATGGCAAGTCGAGCCGCCGGCGTATCGGCTCGAGCAGAACGACTTTTGGTGCCGCTCACGCGGAAATTTGTTCGTGCGATGATTGTCCTCGTCGCACTTTTCATCGCGGCGAGCACACTTTTTAACGTCAACGTTGCGGCCGTGATCGCAAGTCTCGGACTGGGCGGCATCGTGGTCGCCCTAGCGGCCAAAGACTCGGTCGAGAATATCATCGGGTCGGTCACGATCCTCTTCGATATGCCGTTCGCAATCGGCGACTGGGTGAAGGTCGACAAATACGAAGGGATTGTCGAGGATATCAACCTACGCTCGACGCGAATTAGGACGTTCGAGGATTCGGTTATCAACCTTCCGAACGCTAACCTGATTCGTGCTGCGGTTGAAAACGTCAGTTCTCGCCGCTACCGCCGTCAGAAGTTGAACCTCCGCGTTGCCTATGACACTCCGCCTGACAAGGTGAACGCGCTGTGCGACGATCTGCGAGAGTTCCTTAAGGGCGATGAAAGAGTGGATTCCGAAAGGGTTATCGTCGATCTAGCTGAGATGGACGACACGGCAATGACCGTCCTGGTTCAGTGCCATTTTGAGGCCGATACGCAGGCGGTCGAGTTGGAGATCAGGCATAGGCTTATTTCAGAGATCGCTCGACTACGGGCCAAGCACGGCGTTCTTTTCTATCCTGCCGGCGTCGGTCGGCTTCCGTAGGTTAACTTCGCATATCTACAGACCATGTAGATGGCGAAGGACCCGAGAGCGTATGATGCTCTATGCCTTATCGGTCTCAGAAACTACTCCTTCCATGGCTTCTGGTTGCAGCCTATAGCACTGGAGCGCTTGCACAAGACACACTTCAGACGATGCCCCGATACGACCGCTACGAGAAGCTTCGACGTGAAATTGCAGGATCGGTTAAGACAGGGGCAGTAACCCCACGGTGGGCTGAAGATAGTCTATCGTTCGTCTACGACGTTGACGGAAAAGTTCTGAAATTCGATATCGCAAAGGGATCTGCTACCGAGACAGACGGGGTTCCTGCCGCTCCGGCTAGAAATGGACGCCGCGCGGGGCAAAGGGCTGGACGCGGTGTCGGTGCACCCGAACGAGGACGCCAGTTTTCGTCGGCCATCAGCGAGGACGGCAAGCTAAAAGCGACAACGCGAGACCGAAATGTGTATGTCGGCGATGCAGACGGCAAGAACGAACGGGCCGTAACAACAGAAGGGAGCGTACAAAACCGAGTCAAATTCGGAGTTGCGAGCTGGGTCTACGGCGAAGAGTTGGGAGTTCGCGAGGCAATGTGGTGGTCGCCCGACGGCAAAAAGCTCGCTTTCTACAAATTCGACGAGTCCAAGGTCAAGGATTACTTCCTGCAATATGAACAGACTCACGTTCAGGACACACTCGATGTCGAAGCCTATCCAAAGGCAGGCGCTCCAAACCCGATCGTTACTCTTTACGTCTATGACATAGCCACGAGCCAAACGACGACGGTTGACACGAAGTTCTCCAATCCTGAACTCGGAGAGTACGTTTTCGATGTTCGCTGGGCGCCGGATGGAAAGGAGATTCTGTTCAACAGGACGGATCGAAAACAGAAGACCCTTCAGCTATGTGGGGCCGATTCGGCGACGGGGAAGTGTCGAACGATCGTCGAGGAGTCTCAGCCTCAAAGCTGGGCCGACAATCACCCAACGATGCAGTTCCTCGACGATAAGACTCGGTTTATTTGGGGTTCCGAACGGAACGGATTCAAGAACTACTACCTCTACGATTTGAGCGGCAAGCTGATCAATACGATCACCGATAACAAGTTCGATTCCCAGGGCATTGTCTCTGTTGACGAAAAGTCGGGAGTGATGTTCTACCTATGCCGAAGCGGCAATGGACCCTACCTGCAACAGATGAATCGCGTAGGATTGGACGGTTCCGGTAACAAGAGACTGACCGACCCAGCCTTGAGTCATTCGGTGTTCATGGCGCCAGACAGAAAGCACTTCGTCGATGTGACGCAGACGATCGAGATCCCACCCTCGACGCACCTCTATGATATCGAGGGAAACAAGGTCGCCGACATCGCGAAGAGCGACCTGACCCAATTCGACAAGCTGCACCTGAAGAAGACTCAACGGATCACGTTCACCGCCGCCGACGGAAAAACAACGTGCTACGGAACTCTCCAATTTCCGTCCGATTTCAATCCTCACAAGAAGTATCCGGTAATCGTAGGCGTCTACGGCGGACCAGAATCGAGCGGTGGCGCTGAGTCCTTTCAACTCCCGAATGCGATCACGGAACTTGGATTTCTCGTCGCGTCGTTCGACGGTCGCGGAACAAGCGGAAGAGGAAAGGCGTTCAAAGACGGGCTTTATGGCAAGCTCGGAATCGTCGAAATCGATGACCAAGCCGCCGGTGCAAGGTCGCTCAACCAACTCCCCTATGTCAACGGCCGAATTGGGATTTACGGCACGTCCTACGGCGGATACGCGTCCTTGATGTGCCTCCTCCGCCATCCAGAGGTCTTTAGCGTTTCATGTTCCAGTTCGAGTGTTACCGACTGGCTTAACTACGATTCGATCTATACCGAGCGATTCAACGGGCTGCCCGACCCCGGCGAGAATCAAGCTGGTTACGATGCCGGTAAAGCAGTGAAGTATGTGCAGAACCTTAAGGGCAAGCTGATGCTGTACTACGGCACTGCCGACAACAACGTACACCCCAGCAATACGATCCAACTCGTTCAGGCTCTCGAAGCGGCCGGAAAGCACTACGACATGCAAGTTGGTCCCGACCGCGGCCATACGCAGATGAACGCTACACGAATGTGGGAGTACTTCGTGACCTACCTGATCCTGGATCAGCACCCGGACCGGCTCAAACTCGTATGGAATCGGCGAGTTCGAGAAAAGGCGGCCGACAAAGTTGCGTCCGCCAATCCATAGTGGGATCGGTCAAATCAAGATCGCCTGAGATCAGGCGATCTTGTGGAAGCCTTGGGTTTCCCACATCGTCCGCGCATGAGCGATCTGCACATCCATTGCCATCGGACCTGGCGCGCCGAGGGATTCTCTACGACGGACGCTTCCTTCCGGCTGAAGGACGCTGAGAGCTTCGACCGGAACCTCTGGAGCAATCTCGGCGATCGTCTCCGGTGTTAGGTCCTCTAGCGTGCATCCGAGGCTGTTGCATCCCACAACGAGCTTCCCGACGATTTCATGGGCTTGTCGGAACGGAATGCCCGTGGTAGCGAGGTAGTCGGCCAAGTCGGTAGCGGTCGAAAAATCGCCTCGGACGCTGGAGGCCATCCGCTCTAGCTGCCAGTCTGCTGTGTCCAACATAAGGTGGACCAGCTTGATCGAGTCCTTCACCTTGCGGAGGGAATCGAAAAGCGGCGGTTTGTCCTCTTGCGTGTCTCGATTGTAACCGAGGGGCAGGCCCTTCATCGTCGTGGCAAGGGTCGTCCAGTTTGCTAGGGTTCGGCCCGTCCGTCCTCGAATGAGTTCGGCCATGTCCGGATTTCTTTTCTGAGGCATGATCGAAGAACCGGTGGTCACCGAGTCGCTCAGCTTGACGAATCCAAATTCTCTACCACTGAACAGGACCAGTTCCTGCGAGATTCGGCTGAGGTCGATCATGATCATGCCACACAGGTGAAGCGCGTCAAGGATGTAAGAACGATCGGACGTCGCGTCAAGGGCGTTAGGGATCGGCGCAATAAAGCCAAGCTCATCGGACGTGGCCTTTCGATCGATCGGAAAACTTGTGCCAGCCAAGGCGGCAGAGCCCAAAGGGCAGTAGTTTGCCAATTCGAACAGTCTTTCCGCACGCCACCCGTTCCGCTGGAGACCCCAGAAGTGAGCCATCAGATGGAATCCTAGGGTGATCGGCTGCGCGCGTTGCTGGTGGGTGTAGCCGGGCATTAAGGCCGACTTGTACAGCTCGCCCTTCTCCAGCAAAAGCCCTTGGAGCTTCTTGATCAGGTCGAAGACGATCAGCAACTCGTTGTGCAGGTATAGCCGGGTATCGGTCGCGACCTGGTCGTTTCTCGATCGAGCGGTGTGAAGCTTTCCGGCAACCTCACCGAGAAGTTCGTGCAAGCGTATTTCGATCGCGGTGTGAACGTCTTCGACATCGAGGTGAAGGAACTCGGGGCCCTCTTCGTGGATCTTCTCAAGACCGTCGATGAGTTGCTTGGCCTCATCGGGCGATATGATTCCCTGTGCGCCAAGCATACGCGCGTGTGCTACCGATCCGATAATATCTTCCTGCCAGAAGTTCAAATCAGTTTCGATCGATTGTCCGAATCGATCCACCAGTTCAGCCGTCGTCTCGCTGAACGCTCCACCCCAAAGCTTCTTCATTCCGGGGCTATCTTATCCAATGTGCAGACCTATTGGTTGGCATTGAGCGCGAATTGTTCGGTTCGCGCCAAGATGAAGTGTATGCGTATTCTCCCGCTATTGGCACTTTTGCCTTCGGTTGGAATCGCGGCGCCGTTCAGTTACGTCGCCGGAAAGGTTCGGATCCAGGTCCTGTCCCCCTGTTTAGTACGTTTAGAGCAAATTGGCCCTCGTGGCTTCGAGGACCGCGCGACGTTCACTGTTGTCAATCGGAACTTCCCCAAGGTCGCGATCAAGGTTGCGAAGAAGGGCGACAAGGTTTTCATTGGTGCTGGCCAGTTCACCGTCGTGGCCCTTGAGAAAGCGGACTCCTTAAGTCAAGTCGCCGTAATTGGCCTTGGTGGACGCGTCCTCTACCGATTCGACGGCAAAATCCCAAAGAACAAAGCGCTTCCCGCTCCAGGAGCCATTCCATATGTCTGGACCATGTCCGACAGCCCAAGGCTGGTTCCGCCCGCGTGGGGCGCCACTCCTGCGCCAAAGAACGTCGATCCTGCCCTTGCTGCCAAGTCGGGATGGGACGATAGGAACGATGCGCCAGACGTTTACGTCTTTGTGCCCGGTAATGGTGGCTATCCTCAGTTGCGCAAGGACTTCTTAGACCTAACCGGTCCCGTCCCAAAGCCGCCTTTATTTGCACTCGGGTTTATCGACAGCCGTTGGTTCCCTTACTCGGAGAAGCAGGCGCTCGATTCGATCGATATGTATCGGCAGAAGCGTATCCCGATGGATACGTTCGTTGTAGACACGGACTGGCGGATAAACGGATCGGCCGGTTACGACGTGGCAAAGAACTACTTCCCAGATATGCCCCGCTTCATTAAGGAAGCGCACGATCGCCACGTCCATTTGATGTTCAACGACCATCCGGATCCGAAGGCGCCGACTGCGACGGACCCAAAGGAACTGGCATTTCGATGGCAAGGCCTTGCAACTCTCCTCGATCAAGGGATGGATATCTGGTGGTATGACCGAAACTGGTCGACGAGTCTCCATGAGCCGATGCCGGGGATTCGAAAAGAGATGTGGGGGCAACGCCTGTACCACGACATAACCGAGCGAGATCGGCCAAACCAGCGTCCGTGGATCATGACGAACGCCCAAGGGATCGATAACGGAATCGCCAACTACGACGCGGACCCGGCTGGTCACCGCTATCCGATGTGGTGGACGGGAGACACTGGAAGCAAATTCGAATTCCTCAAGCGAGGAGTTCAAAACGGTGTCGATCGTGGAGTGCTCGATCTTCAACCCTATACTCACGAAGATCTTGGAGGTCATACCGGCCCAACCCCTTCCCCCGAACTCTATGTTCGGTTCCTCGAATATGGGTGCCTTTCGCCGATCACTCGCGTCCACTGCACATTGGGGCAGGATCGGCACCCGTGGGCATACGGTCCCGAGGCCGAGTACACGGTGAAGGAGTACATCAAGCTTCGGTATCGGCTTTTGCCCACGCTCTATTCAGCCGCGCAGCGAGCGTCCGACGATGGCACGCCGATTCTACGTCGATGCGATCTGTACTGGCCGACGTTCGCCGAGGCAGCTCAAAACGATCAGTACCTGCTCGGAGAGGATCTCCTCATTGCGCCGATCGTTAATAGCGTCCATGACGAGTTGAAGGCAATTGGCCCAGATATGCTTCGAACACCAAGTGGACAGCCCGGCCTGCTTGCCGAATACTTCGACAACTCAAAGTTGAGCGGCGAACCTAAGGTCATCCGCATGGACCCCAATATCGACTTCGATTGGAGCGGAAGGGCGCCACTTGCCAATCTGCCGCAAGAGAACTTTTCGGTTAGATGGACTGGAACCCTGGGTCCGATTCCGACAACGGGCAAGTATAGGATCGTTACCAAAAACGACGACGGAATCCGAGTGAAGATCGATGGAAAGCTGATCATCGACGATTGGAAACCGGAGGATAGCGCATCCCAAGAGGCGACGATTAGTTTTGAGGCTGGTTCGACCCATTCCATTCAAGTCGACTATATGCAATTGACTGGGAACGCAATTTGCACGGTTGGCTGGTTTGCGCCATCTCAGAAAGAAGACAAGCTGTCTCATCGCAGCGTCTGGATTCCACCAGGACGCTGGCAGGACCTCTGGACCGGGAAAACAGTGGATGGCCCAAGAACGATCGAGGTTGACGCGGAACTGCGCCAAGTACCGATGTGGGTCGCCTTGGGCGGCATCGTTCTGACTGGGCCCGATCTCCAATACACCGATGAAAAGCCGATGGACCCAATCACAGCGGATGTCTATCTTGGCGGGAAAGCGTCGTCGCGACAAGAGTTAGTCGAAGACGATGGAATATCGACTGAGTATTTGAAAGGAAAATTGGCGCGTACGGCGGTCGATCTCGTGCAGAACAACACAACCGCAATGTTGCGGCTCGGCGCAACCAAAGGGACCTACAAAGGGATTCGTGAAGATCGCAACTGGATAGTGCGATTACACCTTCCCAAAGGTGCGATCATCGACACACTTCTCGTCGACGACACCCCGACGAAGGTAGTCGAGGAGCCTCACCGAGTCGTGGAGATTCCGTTCCGTCCGGGTGCGGCTCCCGAAGAAGGGCCTGTTGTCGATGTTAAACTCTTCGGCGTTTCGATCCGCGAGGCGCACGTGGTGAAGCTCGCCGTAAAAGTAAAACAGCCTCCCAAACGGGAGGCTGGCGCTGGTAAGTAGCCCTTACCGAGTCTGAATCCGGGAATCGCCTATGCGGTGATCCCGGGTTTATGGCGTCCTCAGTGGCAGCCGCAGCTTCCGCAGCCGCCGCCTGCACGGGTATCGAGTCCTTCAATCGCCTCGTCCTCAGTTGAGAAGGAGGATCCGCATCCACAGGATTTGACCGCCTTGGGGTTGTCGATCTTGAATCCGCCGCCAAGAACGTCGTCGACATAGTCCACGACCGCGCCGACCATATACTTCAGGCTCAGTTCGTCGACAAAGATCTTGACGCCTTTATCGGTCATAACTCGGTCGCCTTCTTCCGGCTCGTTCTCATCAAGAGCCATGCCGTAGCTGAGGCCGGAGCAGCCGCCGCCTGCCACCCAAACTCGAAGCGCCGCTTCAGGTTTGTCGTGTTCGACCAGCATTCCCTGGAGTTCACTCGCCGCGCGCTCCGTCAAACTAACATCCGATATAACTGACTGCTCTTGAATTTCCTGCAATGCCATTTTTGATTTCCTGGTAATCCTATCAATATCTTACGCGACATAAACGCAAATCAATGCAGAGCCTGCCTATTGCTCGCAATTTGCGCCACCGAGAATGTGGCGGTTTTCGGACGGATTGTTCCCAGCTATGTTCTGGCTAGCCTCAAAAAGGGACTTATCACCTAGGGAGCTTGAACAAAACTAAGGTCATTGCAGTCCATCGAACAAATGACCCTTGGTATATGTGATTGGGGAATTGGTGGGCTTGGGCTTTACGACCTACTCAAACGGTCTCGGCCCGAGTTGAAAGTCACCTATGTTGGCGATCAGGGATCGATGCCGTACAACTTGCTTTCGAAGCCGGAGTTGGCGGACCGTATCGAACAGGTTCTGATCACCTTCGGGCAACTTGGCGTCGATCGAGTCGTGTTTGCCTGCGACGAAGCGAGCACGGCCCTAGGTGAAGTCACGGTGCCTGGCATTTCCGCAACCGGGGTTATCGACGCAACTCTGCGCTCGATGCGGAACCGGAGATACCGCGAAGTCGGAGTCATTGGCGGACGCAGAACCGTACTGTCCGGCGCTTACGGCCGAGCCCTTCGCAAAATGAGGTTCTGCGTGCTGCAACGCGTTTCCGTCGACCTCTCGCTCGGAATTGAGCAGGGTTGGGCAAACGAACCGAGGACCCGAGAACTGCTGGAAGGAGTTCTTGAGCCATTGGCTAAAGTCGACTGCCTCGTGCTTGCATGCACCCACTACCGCCTTGTGGCGGATACGATCAAAGAGATCCTTCCCGGCGCAGATATCGTCGACCCGATCGAACAAACCGTAGCCGACCTGCTGAATACTCTGCCGCAATGCGAGCTTGAGAATGAGGCGGACCACTTCTACACGACCGGCGATCCGTCAGCGATGCGACAACGGGCCTTGGAAACGTATGGGCTGAATATTAAGGTTGAGCCGCTAAACATCGTGCGAACGGGAATTGCAGCGTAGCAGCCAAAGGGGATTCGCTGATCTGCTGCTAAAATAGGGTCTGTTCCCTGTGGACGGCTCCTTCCAGGTCACCCCAAAGATGAAACCAATGATCTCCCGCCTCGTTGCCATAGCCTTGGCCGTTTCGGCAGTTGCCTTCGCCCAAGCTAAAGATGGATGGCTGACTTCGTATCAAGAGGCAGTAAAACAGTCTCAAAAGACGGGTAAGCCGATCATGGCCGACTTCACGGGCAGCGACTGGTGCGGCTGGTGTATTCGCTTGCACCATGAAGTCTTCGATACACCGGAATTCAAGAAATGGGCGGCGAAAAATGTCGTCTTGCTTGAGCTGGATTACCCGCATAAGGTGCCTCAATCCAAAGAGATCAAGCGACAAAACGAAGGGATGCTCAAGAAGTTTCCGTATATCGAAGGGTTCCCAACGGTCCTT
>Ga0364873_10206_pt1 | contig 34943 bp, 40 predicted proteins | sample ExccelAu500001D3_2_FD_206928 | JGI IMG/M metagenome (GOLD analysis project Ga0364873, IMG submission 206928) | Enriched cells from Trout Bog Lake Hypolimnion, Wisconsin, USA - BchlTB.Aug07.5000.01.D3 | ecosystem: Environmental > Aquatic > Freshwater > Lake > Hypolimnion/Profundal zone | place... | reverse complement strand
TGAGCTAAGGCATAAGATTGCTCGTCCATCAAACCTGATTGACGCTCCGCCTCTAGTTTGTCTAATTCTTCACGATAAATCGACACATTCATTTGACGGCGAGACGTGCTGTGTGTTTTACCTGGAAAAATAAATGGGCGAAGTAGTAAAAGCAATACCAGCACCAGCAACAAGAATGCAGGAATGATGAAATTAGTCATGACTACTTTCTTTTTCGCTTACTTTTAGCAATGCATCGATCTGTTGATTGTCTTCCGCAGAGAGATCCGTTTTTACCATCTCGATATTCCTGCGACGCAGATAAATGAGAAGACCCGCAATACCGAGCAACAAGATTAGGAAGGGCCCAATCCATAAGAGCCAAGTAATGGGTTTAACTGGTGGACGGTATAAGACAAAATCCCCATAACGCTCCACCATAAATGCGCGAATCTGCTCATCAGTTTTACCCTCTTTTATCAGGGTACGAATTTCTTGACGAAGATCATTGGCCAAGTCAGAACGAGAACCAGAGAGAGACTCATTCTGGCAGACCAGACAACGCATTTCTTCAGAGATAGAAATTAAGCGCTGTTCGACAACTGGATCATCAGCCAATGGCGTCGCTTCTTCAGCCAATACATTGGTAAAGGCGCCACTAGCACTCAATAAAACGAAGAGAAATAAAAGAAAGCGTTTCACGATTTATTTAGCTCGTTAATCAAAGGATAAATTTTCTGATTTAAGAGCTCCATTGTCACGGGGCCAATTTGTTTAAAACGAATGATGCCGTTTTTATCAATGACATAGGTTTCTGGAACGCCATATACACCGTAATCAATTCCAACACGTCCATTAGCATCAGAGACCGCTAGCAAATAAGGGCTGCCTTGGTTCGCTAGTAAGGCCATAGCATCATCTCGCTTGTCTTTATAGTCCAAACCAATAATAGGCGCCGCATGGGATTTACTAAGCTCAATCAGGATGGGGTGCTCTTCACGACAGGCCACACACCAAGACGCCCACACATTCAAAATCCATACCTGCCCCTTCATGCTTGCAGGTGTAAAGACTTGCTTGGGATCAGCCAATTGAGGCAACTCAAATGCAGGTGCAGGTTTATTGATCAAAGGTGATGGCACTTCATGGGGATCACGATTTAAGCCAACAGCCAGAAAACCAACCAGCACCAAAAATAGAATCAGGGGAATGATGAATTTAGCTTTCATGCAACTAACTTTCTCAATTTGACTCGATAGCGTTTATCCGTGATTGCGATGAGTCCTCCTAGAGCCATCAACAAACAGCCGCCCCAGATCCAATCAACAAAAGGTTTGTAATAAACCCGTACGGCCCAAGCTGAATCTTCCAGCTGCTCACCAAGTGAGACATAAATATCACGAGTTAAGCCAGCATTAATAGCTGCTTCAGTCATAGGCATGGTGGAAGAAAAATAATTACGCTTTTCAGGATGTAAAACAGCTTCCACTTTTCCATGACGCATTAATGAGAACGTACCGCGCATAGCACGATAGTTTGGACCGGGTTCATCACTAACACCCTGAAATTGAATTTGATAACCGCCTACGCTGACAGTTTCGCCAGATAACATACGCACATCTTTTTCCTCTTGATAAGCTCCCACCATAGTGACGCCAATAACGAAAATAGCGATTCCCAAATGCGCAATCTGCATTCCAATAAAAGATCGCGTGGGTAGGCCAGCTTTAGCCTGGCGAACAATCTGCAAACAGCCTGATGCAATGACCCAGAACGCCAACAAAAATCCCATGCTACTAAGCCATGTGAAATCTCCCATGACTTTTGGAATAAGGATGGCGGCAACGATAGCAACGAGCCCCGCCAACCATAATCGCTTTACAACAGTCATCAGATTTGAATCTTTCCAGCTAGTCCAAGGGCCTACCCCCATCAACACAAGCAAAGGCGTCATGATCGGCACAAAAACACTATTGAAATAAGGAGGGCCTACAGAAATTTTTCCTAAATGCAGCGCATCGATCAATAGAGGGTACAAAGTCCCCAGTAAAACTGATCCCGCAGCAACCACCAAGAAAACATTTCCGAGCAAGATGAAGGTTTCGCGGGAACTCAAACTGAATTTACCGCCCATCGTATTTTTTGGAGCCCGTATAGCGTAAAGAAGCAATGAAGAACCCACTACCAACGCTAAAAATATTAAGATAAAAATTCCCCGTCTTGGATCGGTCGCGAATGCATGAACCGAAGTTAATACACCAGATCTAACCAAGAAGGTGCCTAACAAAGAAAGTGAAAATGCCGTAATCGCCAAAAGCACAGTCCAACTCTTAAAGCCTCCACGCTTCTCTGTAACGGCCAATGAATGCAAAAGTGCAGTACCAACCAACCAAGGGATAAATGAAGCGTTTTCTACGGGATCCCAGAACCACCAACCACCCCAGCCTAGCTCGTAATACGCCCACCATGAACCCAATGCAATGCCTAAAGTGAGAAAAATCCAAGCAGCTGTTGTCCAAGGTCGAGACCAGCGCGCCCAAGCAGCATCCAGTCGACCAGAGAGCAAAGATGCAATAGCAAAAGCAAATGCCACTGAAAAACCCACATAACCCATATACAACATGGGAGGATGAAAAACTAAGCCTGGATCCTGCAAAAGCGGATTTAAAGAGCGGCCATCTTGCGCAGCAGGAAAGAGTCTTTCGAATGGATTAGAAGTAGTTAATACAAACAACAAAAGACCGGTGGTAATTAAACCCAATACACCGATGACCCGGGCAACCATAAAGTCATCAAGCGATTTTGACAGTTGAGAAACTAAAACTGTCCACGTACTGAGTAAGAAGATCCAAAGCAGGAGCGAGCCTTCATGACCACCCCAAACGGCACCGAATCGATAAATGACGGGAAGCTGAGAATTGGAATGCTCAGCTACATACAAAACTGAAAAATCATTGGCATAAAAACTCCAGGCCAATATCAAGAAGGAGGTTGCGAGCAACAAGAAAACTACTTGGGCTGCTGGTCTAGCCAAAACCAACCACTCTCGACGGCCTTGATGGGCACCAATTAAGGGCAATACTCCCTGAATTAACGCTACACAAAACGCAAGAATTAATGCATAGTGCCCAAACTCTGGAATCATTCTTTTCTTTCGCTTTTTTGAGCTTGCTCTAAAGCATGCTTTGCTTCTGGCGGCATATAGTTTTCATCGTGCTTTGCTAAAACCTCGCTAGCAATAAATTGCCCGTCAGGATTTAAGCGCCCCTGTATAACCGCACCCTTACCTTCCATAAATAAGTCAGGAAGAATACCGGTATATGACACGGGAATATCTTTTACCAAATCCGTTATGACAAAATGAACAGTAAGGCCATCACGCTTGAGTGAACCTTGCTTCACTAAGCCGCCAATACGAAACACTTGACCCTTGGGCGCTTGACCAGCAGCTACTTCACTGGGAGTTACATAAAGTGCGATGTTGCTATTAAGTGCATTCAATATCAAGAGTGCGGCTACTCCAATAACAATTAATGCGGCAGCAATGATTAAGGCGCGTTTATATCTAGACTTCACTTACTACCCTCTTTATCAAGTTGATCCGCTAAGATCTCTTTTTTCAGCCGCTTCACAATCGACTTACATCTCGCACGAACTGCCAAAGGCTCAATCAAAAGAATAAGCGCGCAAACACCAAAACTACTCCATACATAAAGTGCATAGCCGCCCATTGCAAAAAATTCATCAGGACTCATCCACATCAGCTCTTTACCTCGCCTAATTGTCTCACCCAATCAGCGTGGGATTCACGCTCAAGAATAATGGCCTGAACCCGCATTAATGCGACCGCAATGCTGTACATCCACAAAGCCAAGGCCATCAATAACATACCCCAGAGCATGGTTTGAGCCATGGCCGGCGCTTTAGTCATAGAAATCGAGGCGCCTTGATGCAAGGTATTCCACCATTTGACTGAGAAGTAAATGATGGGAACATTGACAACCCCAACCAATACCAAAACCGCTCCAGCTTTATCTGCACGACGCGGGTTATCAATTGAGGCCTGCAATGCAATAAAACCTAAATATAAAAACAAAAGAATGAGCTCTGAAGTAAGGCGTGCATCCCACACCCACCAAGCGCCCCACATCGGTTTACCCCAAAATGCCCCCGTCCATAAAGACATAAAGGCCATCCAAGCGCCTATAGGCGCAAGAGCCTGAGCCATCATCGATGAAAGACGCGTGTTAAACACAAGACCTAATCCAGCCCACCCTGCCATGACTAAATAGATAAACATCGACATCCAAGATGTGGGCACATGAATAAAAATAATTCTATAACCCTGACCTTGAACAGCATCAATAGGGGCAACAAAAAAACTAACCCATAGCCCCGCTACACCAAATAGAAACGCAAGTACCCAAAAGAACGGGATTAACTTACCGGCCACTGGATAAAAGGTCATGGGACTTGAAAGTCGAAACCAGTTCATGAAACGTTTATTAGACAAAGTATTTTTCTGACTCATTCGATGGCAATCTTTACGGCTACAGCACTTACCCAAGGTACAAATGCTAAAGCCAAAATCAATAAAGCGCCTAGTAGTGAAAAATGGCCTGAAATATCAAGGCCTACTGTATTGGCATAGACTGCACCTGCACCAAAAATCAATACAGGTATATATAAAGGTAAAACGATCAAGCTCATCAAAACACTGCCGCCACGTACACCCAGGGTCAATGCAGCGCCAATCGAGCCAATTAATGAGAGTACCGGCGTTCCCAATAGAAGCGCCAAAATCAATACCTTTAATGAGCCTGCATCCATATCAAACTGGATCCCAATAATTGGAGCCAAGATTACTAGAGGCAATCCACAAACCAACCAATGAGCCACAATCTTTCCCGCAACCAGCAACACAAAAGACTGGGGTGATAAAACCATCTGCTCTAAGGTTCCATCTGCATAATCGGCAGAAAAGATACGCTGCAAACCCAATAGAGTAGACAGTAAAGCGGCCACCCAAATCACTCCAGGGGCAATTTTTCTGAGCAATGCGCCATCTGCGCCAATACCCAAGGGAAACAAGCTTGTGACAATCACAAAGAAAAATAAAGCGGTAAGCACTTCACTCTTGCGTCGCATTACCAGCAAAAGATCACGATGAATGATTCCCAACAAGGCGTTCATAGCTTTAACACCCTTAAACCTTCAATTACTAGCGCTTGATGACTAGTCAGAATCACTATTCCACCAGCATCAATATGCTCTTCAATCAGTTTTTGCAAGATTTGCACCGCATTAGAGTCCAAGGCATTAAATGGCTCATCTAATATCCAAATCTTTGCCTGTCTAGTGATCATGCGCGCCATCAGAACGCGTCGCTTTTGACCTGCTGACAAACAGCTTACTGGCAAATCCTCGCGACCCCTTAGCCCAAAGCGCCACAAAGTCGCCAAAGCATTTTCTTGAGAAAGCGCCACATTATCTAAAACCGCATACATCTCCAAATTCTCTAAAGAAGTGAGATCTTCTTTTAACGCGTCACGATGCCCCATATACAGAAGCTGATGACGATAGGAGACTGAATCCGAGACAATCGATTTACCGTCCCATAAGACCTCGCCCAATTCAGGTCTTGAAAGTCCACTAAGCAAACGTAGCAGACTAGTTTTACCAACACCATTCTCACCGGACACATGCAAACATTCACCACTAGAAATACCAAAACTCAGTCCTTCAAACAGCGCTCGTTGCCCGCGAATACAAGTTAAATCGCGTGCCTCAAGCAGCGGTGTGGATTGAAGAGGGGTGTGGGGATTAAGAATTGTCATTTAAGCAAATGGCCAGAATCAGGCCACCCCACGCATTGTCCAAGACCCCTGAACGACTGTCAAACCACCAAAAATCGTTTTTTTAGGATAATCTTCTTTTATTTCAAGCATTTAGACAATTATAAACTTACTCAGATGGAAACAAAAAACCACCCGAAGGTGGTTTATGAGAAGGCTTACTTGGATAAAGGTCTTTTACTCCTTCTTAGCAGCCTCAATTGCGATCATGATGGTGACATCATCACCTACATATGGAGCGTATTTGCCCATGTTAAATTCAGTACGTTTAACCTTGGTTTCCGCATTCGCACCACAGTAGTCCACACCTGTCATAGGATGTTTTTTGCACTCAAAATGGGTAACCTTCAAAGTTACAGGCTTACTAACGCCCTTCAAGGTCAAAACACCTTTTAAAGCAACGGGCTTGTCACCTTTAAAAATCATGTCATCAGATTGAAAAGTCGCAGTAGGAAACTGGGTAGTCGATAAGAAATCTTCGCCCTGAATGTGCTCATTAAATAGGGTTGATCCAGTATCTACAGACTTGGCATTGATGGTGATGTCAGCACTACCTTTTTTTGCTGTTTGGTCAATTGTTACGGTACCAGTAACAGTATTAAACCGGCTGGTTTGATTTGAAAAACCAAGATGGTTATATTCAAACTGGGCGAAGGTATGGTTAGCATCCGCTGTGTAGGTTGCAGGAGCCGCAATCGCTGCAATACTTAATCCGAGGGTTGCTAGCAAGCCAACAAGTAATTTTGATTTCATATGTTTCTCCGTAATGAAAAAGGTTTTTTTAAATAAAAAAGAAATAAAAACGATTATTTTGGATTTAAAGCTAAATGCACCTTGACTGGCACTTCATTGGCAACTGCAGAGGGGTCGGCCCAGTTACCAGCCCCCAAACCATAATCCAATCGCAACAATTGAAAGCTGGCATCAAATACCATTTGCTTGCCTTGAGGCTGATAGGCTACTGTCATCACCAGCGGCATAGACTTACCCTTCATGCTCAGATTGCCGTGCACTTCAAGATGTCCGCCGCCAAGATTCTTAATAGAATCGCTGACAAAATTCGCCGTTGGGAAATTTTTGGTATTAAACCAATCCTTACCTTTTGCCTCATCTTGCAATTCTTGACCGCCAGCATTAAAGCTGGAAATCTCGATCGTTAAATTAGCTTTCGCCTTTTCTGGGTCATCGGGATTAAAAGATACTTTTCCAGAAAACTTACTAAAGTCGCCACTTAAATTTGAGCCCATCAATTTACTGGTGAAGTGAATATTACTTTTGACCAAGTCAATCGTACCGTATTCAGTTGCCAGCACCTGCGCAGTCATTCCAGCACACACCAATAAAAACAAACACTTTAAAGACTTAATGAAATCTAATTTCATGATTTTTTATTTCCCGGCATTACGAGAGAAAGACATGCGGCCAAGCAAGCCATCCTTATCTATAAATTGATGCTTTAACGCAGCCAAAACATGAAGTCCGACCAAGGCTACTAATACGTTTGCTAATAGCTCATGAACTTCTTTTAACTGATGACCCAAGGCCTTATCTTTTCCAACCAAGTCCGGGAGGTCAAACAGGCCGAAGTAATTCACTGTATAACCTTTAGCCGAGCTCATTAACCATCCCACCAGTGGAATGGCGAACATTAGTAGATACAAAGCCACATGCGTCAGGGCCATCACCTTCTCTTGCCATATGGGCATCTTTAAATCTAACTTTGGAGCGGGATGAGTGGCTCGCCATAAGAGCCTGATGATGACTAGAAATAATACTGTTATACCGAGCCATTTATGCCAGCTGAAACCCACAATACGCAATGGGCTCAAGGGCATGTCACCAACCACTATGGCAATAGACCATGTGATCAGAATTAACAAAGCCATCACCCAGTGGATGACAACTGAAAATAGGTTATAGCGAGCGCTACTCATTATCCGACTAATTTTTTAGTAATTTGTGCGATGCGCTCTCCATAAAGACGAGCAGTTTCTAAGTCACCAACATTTACTTCATCGGCGCTCGCATCTGAAGGGGTTTGCATCATGGCGCCAGCAAAGGAGCCAACAAAATTCACATCATCACGTTTGGCAGCTTTTGAATTGGATGGCATTAAACCCGTTCCAACCCATACGCCAGAATGCTGCATTGCCAAAGTAAAGAAATAATGAAGGGTGGAATGCTTATCTCCGTTCATTGTTGCGGAATTTGTAAAGCCACCAAAAACCTTATCTTTCCATTGTTGGCTAAACCATTGTTTTGAACTTGCATCAGCAAACTTTTTAAACTGCCAGCTAACTGTACCCATATAGGTTGGTGAACCAAAGACAATGGCATCAGCAGCATTTAAGGTATCCCATTGCGCATCGGTGAGATTACCCTCTGCATCAATCGCAATCAATGCACCATTCGCTCCCTTGGCTAGTGCCTCAGCTTGCTTAACAGTGTGACCATACCCACTATGAAATACAACGGCAACTTTACTCATACTTTTCTCCCAGATTAATAGCAAAATGCGCTATGTGCACAACTTACTTAAAATATGTTCCTTAGCGTCTTCAGAGACTCAATCAGCTGAAGATTTTCTTTTTCAGATAATTTACTAAAGGCACCACTTAAATACTCCAGATGCTCAGGGAATACTTTTTCAAATAATTTTTGCCCTGACTTGGTTAACCCAATTAACTGACTTCTACCATCCTCAGCATTAACCTCACGATAAATAATTTTTTTATCTTCTAAGCGCTCCAAAACTCCAGTCAAAGTTCCTTTTGTCACCAAGGTCTTTTCACCCAAATCCTTACAAGTCATGGCGGGTTGATTGCCTAAAGTAGCAATGACATCGAACTGGGTCATAGTCAAGCCCAAGCTCTTAATATGGGGCGCTGAAAAGTGCTCAAAGGCTTGATAGGCTAAAACCAGCTCTCGAAGGGTGGGTAAGAAGTTCACGATATCCTAAAAGTACTAATAAGAGTTAGTTTAGTACTAATACGAACTAAATGCAAATGAGGCGAATATATTTCTCAAAAGAACCTTATCGCTCTATATAGCCTGGGGTGAATAAGACAATAAAAAAGCAGGCACGTGAGAACAAAATCTCAACATGCCTGCTCAATATTTAGGTTTACTGTTTATTTAGTCTTGGGAAGAGAATCCATTACTTGAGCCGAATTTAACTGCTCATCCACTAAATAGAGTGTTCCACCCCAGTTGGCTTGTAAGTCATATCCCGATAAACCCACGGTATAGAACGTAATTTCAGGATTAAATGAGCGAATAGTGCCGCCGGAACCTGCCGAGAAATTGGCATCCACATCTACCCCACCCTTTTGACCATCAACCGAGGCTAGTAAAAATTGATCGATAGCAACGGGTGACTTGAAAATGATGACCTGATATTGATCTTGGTATCCGGCTCCAATGCCCTCACCAGTCTTGAGGGCGCTCATAAAGACGGGATCTTTACGACGCTTATCATGAAGAACGCCTTCGCCACGCGCAACAACTAGCAATACGACATTGATATTTGTAGTACTGAAGACTGCATAGCCAGCAGATTCATCAATTTGCTTTTTGACTGATGGGTCTTGCTTTAATAAAGCCGCAAGACCAGCCTCACTCATTTTGATGGTGGCCTCTCGCTTTTGCTGAATCTGCGCAGGGGTAAGCGGTTCGCCATTTTTGCCAGTAGATTGACACCCACCAATGAGAAGGAGGAGGGCTAGGAAGGGATAAAAAATAATTTTCATGGTGAGATTATCAGGCAAATTGAACGATGCGACTTAAAAAATTACTTCCAAAAAATAGATAGCTTTTGGTTTTGACCAACCTTAACAGCGACCGATTGCTTTTGCACCACCCCTTGATAGGTTGCTTCAATGGAATAAGTGCCAGGCTCTAAGTTGATCAAAATATAAGGGCCTTCAGATATGGCGTCAAAAATGACCTTTTTCTGGTCATTCGTGATCTTGATTTGAGCCCCAAAAATCCATACACCCCGACCATTTTCTAATTGAGAAAGCTCTAACATCAAAGGCCACTGCTTAGATTCCACAACCATGGCCAGAGCCTCATCCTCTCCGACACCTCCTGAGATATAAGCAACTCCATTGGAATGCTGCGTCTCGGGAATTTGCGCAAAAGCAATTCCTGATAAGGTCAAAAGTCCTGTTGCCAAAATAGGCGCTAAATATTTTTTTATTATTACCACTCCTAGCGACAAATACTTTTAATGATTAGGCTATAAAAAATTAATTAATTGGAATGTAAGTCTGAGGCTTGTTCAAATCGTAGTACTGAATTTCCTTAGCATTCATATCCATCTTTTTAAAATCAAAAGATTGAGGATTAACGTTGTCAAACATTTTGACGTTGTAGGTCATATTTTTGCTATCAGCCACAATAGTCCACTCTGTAATTTCAATGCCACCCTTACCACCACCATAAGCATTTGATGCAGGCAAAGTAATGGATCCAGGTGCAATATCAAAGCTACCCAAGATATGCCATGCGGTATTGGTCTGCTGAAGACTAGTGTAATTTGTTGGGGCTGATTTTGAGAGGAAAATTGCTCTAATAAAACGACTTGGGCTTAAATAATCACCAGGCAAGCCATGCAAACCACTACCAGAGCTCGGTGGCGCATACGTAGCGCCATTAATTTCTAAAGGCTCACGTTCAACATTAGTTAAATTCGCATAATTGCCAATGTTCTTCAGTTGATCTCTAAATGCAGGGTCATTGGTCATCACTGTAGTTGGATTGTCGGTAATAACTAATTCGCCTTTTAAGTATTCAATCACAATACTTTTACCATTCGCATCATGCAAAGTCATGCGAACTGGAGCAGATTCATTATGAAATGCTGGAATTGTCGAGCGATTGACCTTAATCTTTTCAAAACCTGCTTTAGCTTCATCAACAGTAGCAAAGTTGGTTAATGCATAAAGCAATATCTGCACAGAAGCGATGCTGTTAGCAGAGTCCGTAGGGGCAACCGCTTGAAACACTGCAGTGTTCGGCGCATTGAGCAAACCACCAACCAAGCCTTTTTCATTCATTCCGTCAAGCAGGACTGGCATGCCCAGGCCATTCATACCAGCCACGGCATATTTGGTTGTCCAATTCAGGCCTGTTCCAGGCTTGCCATCAACCCCAACACCCAACAAAGGCGAGTTTCTTGGAATAGTCATTAATTGTGACTTCAGAGCCAAACCAAACTCCATGGTACGGCCATAAACAAAGCCACCGTCGTTACCTTTTAGCAGAAAACTAGTACAAGCATTCCCCGCTAAAGGAGCCACTGTTAAGGTTAGCGCCAAAGAGGCTGTTAATAATTTTTGAATCAGATTTTTCTTCACAATTTTGCCCAGGATAAATTGGTTTAATAATTTTTAACTAATTGCCTATATTACAGCCTCAACATAAATCGAGGAGGAAAAAATATCATTAAAAAAAGCCCCGCCTAAACGGGGCTCTTCTATTGTTAACATCGAGCTATTAAGCAGTTTAGGGAACCAAAATAATGGCGCCCGTAACCTTGCGACCTTCAGCCGCACGATGCGCATCGGCAGCTTGTTCAAGACTGAATTTCCCACCAATCTGAACCTTAACGTAACCCTTTGCAATTGCCTCGAATACTGCTTTGGCATTTTCTTGAAAAAGGGTTGGGGTTGCGTTATGAGGAAAGACGGATGGCCTTGTTAAAAATAGGCAGCCTTTTTTATTCAAGATATCAGGCTGAATTTCTGGAGCTGGACCTGAAGCTGCCCCAAACAAAGCTACCGTACCAAATGGCGCGGTGCAATCCAAAGATCCAAGAAAGGTATCTTTCGCCACGGAGTCATAAACCACATTGGCCTTACGCCCACCAGTCGCTTTTAAAACTTCTTCGACCCAATTCCCATTGGAATAATCCACTACCGCATCGCAACCAGCCTCTTTAGCAGCAGCAAACTTAGCAGGAGATCCGACTGTTCCCACTACAAATGCTCCCAATCCCTTTGCCCAACTGACTAAAATTTGCCCAACGCCACCAGCCGCAGCATGAACCAAAACTACATCACCCGCCTTTACCTTGTAGGTCTTTTGAACTAGGTATTGCGCTGTCATTGCCTTGAAGAAAACAGCGGCAGCAACTTCATCTGAAATACTGTCAGGAACTGAAACCAATTTATCTGCAGGAACATTTCGCGCGCTGGCATAAGCGCCAATTCCGGCATTCATATACATGACCCGATCGCCAACCTTAAAACGATCAACACCTTCTCCTACAGACTCCACCACTCCGACAGCCTCATGACCAAGACCAGTCGGTAACTCCAAAGGGTAAACCCCAGAGCGCTGATACACATCAATAAAGTTAAAACCAATAGCAGTTTGACGAAGCTGCACCTCACCTTTTGCTGGGGGTGGCAATTCTTTATCAATCAATTTAATTACATCCGCACTTCCCATTTCGGAAAGACTAACAATTCGAGCAGTTGTCACAAGTCACCTTATTTATTTTTATTAAAAGAATTATCTTACTGCAAGAGCAGTCATTCGAAAGCCCATGATGGGTGCATTCGAAACAGATAAAGTGTGGCATAGATTGCAAAGATTTGCTTAAACCCAAAGTACCAATTTACTGCGCCGCAATAACTCACTATAGGTACTTACAACACTGACTTTCGTATACGATCTATTTCATCAAATAATATCTCCGAGAAATTCAATGCAAAATCCCCTAGCTCTTAATGTTTTTGGACAGCCTTTGGTTCCCTGCTCTTTCGATCCTCTAACGGGCTTCTTTAGGGATGGTTGCTGCAAAACTAATGAAGAAGACGCGGGCAGCCATCTTATCTGCGCAGTAGTCAGCGAAGAATTTCTTCAATTCAGTCTTCGCCAAGGAAATGATCTGATTACCCCTAGGCCAGAATATGGATTTTCAGGGCTTGTGCCAGGAGATCAGTGGTGTCTTTGCATTGCCCGTTGGATGGAAGCTTATGATGCGAAATGCGCGCCCAGACTCAAAATCGAAAGCACTCATATCAAGGCGCTCGAAAGCGTTTCGCTAGAGATACTTGAGCAATATTCAATTTAATTTTTATGCCACTCTGATAGCAAGTACTTGAAAGCTTTTTATACCGATCATTTCGTATTACCCCTGCCGACTGGACATCGCTTTCCAATGGAAAAGTATTCTCGGCTGAGGGATTTAGTCGATATTCAACTAGAAATAGAGCTTATCGAGGCGCCCGCCGTTAGTGATACGCAAGTTCTTTACGCACATGACCCCACCTACCTACAAAACATCATCAATGGAAACCTGAGCTCCCAAGATCAAAAGGAGGTCGGATTTCCTTGGAGTGAGGCAATGGTGGAGCGCTCTCGCAGATCCGCAGGTGCAACACTTGCTGCAGCAAAGGCAGCGCTGAGCGATGGGATAGCCGCTAACTTGGCGGGTGGTACGCATCATGCCTATCGAGGCAAAGGAAGTGGATTTTGTGTATTCAATGATTCCGCCATTACAGCAAGAACCCTTCAAAGAGAAATCAACCCAAAACTTCAAGTTGCCGTTATTGACTTAGACGTACATCAAGGCAATGGAACAGCTGCCATCCTAGAGGATGACCCCTCCATATTTACCCTATCTATTCATGGTAAAAATAACTTCCCCTTTCAGAAAGAAAAGAGTGATTTAGATGTGGGGTTGGAGGATGGGTGCAATGATCAAACCTACCTCCAGTCTTTAAATCAAGCCTTAGAGGTGTTAGATTCCAGATTTCGCACCGACTTTGTCATCTTTTTGGCGGGAGCGGATCCCCACGAGGATGATCGACTGGGAAGATTAAAGATCAGCAAAGAAGGTATGCGCTTAAGAGATGAGGTTGTATTCCAATATGCATTGGACAAACAAATCCCACTCGCCCTCTCTATGGCCGGGGGTTATGGCAGGGAAATTGACTCAACAGTTGACATTCATTTTCAGACCATCTGCACTGCGCTTAAATTTCAAAAGCAATACCCATAAAAAACTATCTCCCTGAGGGTATTTATAGGGGTTTTCGCCTAAAACCCCCTATACCCTAGCCATAGCCGCCTCAAGAGAAATAGAATGGGTCATGCCTAATGCATTTAACTTCTCTGCCTCACCCTTCGATTGCCTAAATAACCAAGAGCGAAAATTGGTTCGCGATAGCGTTGACATCGCCTATTTCACAGAGGGCGAAGTCATCCTCGATATTGGCACTACACCCACGCACCTTTTTGTATTAATCAAAGGATTTGTTCGGCAATTTGAAAATGGGGAAGAGGTTGCTTTATTCGGCCCTGATGACTGTTTCGATGGACGAAGCCTCATGGCAGGGAAAGTGTCAGGACAATTTATTGCTGCAGAAGAGGTTGTTTCTTATCAGTTGGCAAAATCCACTGTTAATGAACTCATTTCCAATAATGCAACGTTTGGCGCTTTGTTATTCGCTGATCTTTCTAAAAAATTGAATGCTATTGCTGAAAGACGCAGCCAATACGAAACTAACTCGTTAAGCCTTGCATTGGTAAGTCAAGCCTTTCTCAGACAGGCTTATGTAGTAGATGCCAAAACTGACCTGTACAGCGTTGTGGAGATGTTTCACAGCCACCGCACTACGAATGTTTTGGTCAAAGATAACGTTGGTGGCGAATCTCGACTTGGAATCTTCACTGCTACCACTTTGCAAAAAGCACTTTTAGCAAGGCTTCCTTTAGATACCACTGCCGTAGGTCCTTTAAGTAACTACAAGCTGATTACCGTTCAAGCATACGATCATCTGTATGAAGCTTTAGCAACTATGATTCACCACTCCGTGCATCGCGTAGTCGTGATGGATGGCGCAGAGGTCATTGGTATATTGGAGCAGGTAGATTTATTGAGCTTTATAGCTAATAGCTCATCACTGATAACTCAAAAAATATTCCAGGCAAAAACTCTGGAAGACTTAAAGATACCTGCGGAACAAATTACCAACCTGATTAGCCTATTGCATCGCAATGGCACCAAAGTAGGCATGATTGCCCGCCTTGTTCAGGAGCTCAATACCAAATTATTTGAAAGAACTTGGACATTAATAGCCAGTCCAGAACTTCTCAAGAATAGCTGCTTGTTTGTCATGGGAAGTGAAGGTCGAGGAGAGCAAATTCTTAAAACAGACCAAGATAATGGCTTGATCTTAAAAGATAGCTATCCTATTGACGAGGAAGTGAATCGTTGTTGTGCCCAATTTTCAGCTGCATTAATTTCCTTTGGCTTTCCCGAGTGCCCAGGCAAGATCATGGTGAACAATCCCGCATGGCGTATGTCAGTTGAAGGGTTTAGCTCCACGACTAAAGGATGGCTACTTAACCCAAACCCTGAAGGCTTGATGAATTTAGCAATCTTTCTAGATGCTCACCCAATCAGTGGCGACGGATCACTACTGCAAGATGTTAAACAGGCAATCTTTAATTTAATTAATGACAATCAGTTTTTGCTGGCAAGATTTGCCTCTGCCATCGACTCCTTTTCTACTGAAGTAGGCTGGTGGAATCGCTTATTAACTCTAGGTGGAGAATCATCCGAAAATAAAGTGAATATTAAAAAAGCAGGAATCTTTTCGATTGTTCATGGTATCCGCGCCATGGCTTTAGAAAATCATATTTGGTCTAACTCGACTGTTGAACGTATTCAAGATCTAGTAAAAAATAATAAACTCACAAAAGATTTGGGAAATGACGTCATTGAGGCGCTTTACCTCTTGATGGAATTACGTCTACAAAGCGGTTTAGCTGAATTAGAAACTGGCAAAAAAGTCACTGGTGATGTAGACACCTCAGGCCTCTCCAGTCTTGAGCGAGATCTTTTGAAAGATACTCTGAATGTTGTTAAACGCTTTAAGATTTTTTTACACCAACACTTCCGCCTTGATTTTGCATGAACCAAATCGAGCCTAATACCTTTAAAAAGATCTATGGGCCCATTCGAAAAAAATGGCTTATGTTTCATTTGGCGGATGAGCGGTATAAGTTTATGTTTGACTCTCCTCCTCCAAACGAATGGATAGTGCTGGATTGTGAAACCACCGGCTTAAGCGTCACTAAGGATGAAATCATTTCTATTGGTGCGGTCAAGATCGTAGGTAATACCTTGATGACCAGTGAACGCTTAGAGCTATTGGTTAAACCTGAGAAAAAAATATCTCCTGAGAGCGTCAAAATTCATCGCTTGCGGGAATTGGATGTCGCTAACGGCCTGGACCCTGAGGTTGCCATGGGTAAGTTAATGCACTTTATTGGCAGCCGACCCATTGTTGGCTATTACTTAGAATTTGACCTTGCAATGCTTAATAAAGTTATTTGGAGAATGCTAGGCTTGGGATTACCACAGCCTAAAATAGAGGTGTCGGCCCTGTTCTATGACTACAAGAATAGTCAACTTCCTATCAATGAACGTAACGGCAATATCGATCTGCGCTTTAACACCCTGATGCAAGACCTGAATCTACCAGTTCGCGAGGCTCATGATGCAATAAATGATGCCGTCATGACTGGCATGGCTTTTATTAAATTACGGCAATTACTTTCCAAATAAAAAAGCCAGGATTTCTCCTGGCTTTTTTAATGCTGCCTTAGTCAACTATTAGTGACCAGATGCACCTGAAGCACCAAAACCAGTTTCAGAACGAACTTGTTGTGCTGGGTATGCAGCACGTTCTTTCTTCGCGTTTTCGCTGTTATCTAATACCGAGAACAACCAAACACCAACGAAACCAATGGTCATAGAGAATAGAGCTGGGGAAGAATAAGGGAACCATGCGGAGCCCTTAGGGTTACCCAATACCGCCTCCCAAACCGCTGGAGAAACTACAGTTAAAGCTACAGAGGAAATCAATCCTAAGAATCCACCAATCACAGCGCCTCTAGTAGTGCAGTTCTTCCAAAGAACTGACATAAAGAGTACTGGGAAGTTAGCAGAAGCTGCAATTGCGAATGCCAAGGCAACCATGAAAGCGATGTTTTGCTTTTCAAAAACAATGCCCAACACCACTGCAATAGCGCCCAATGTGAGAGTAGTCAAACGAGATACTTTCAACTCAGACGCGCTATCAGCGTTACCCTTCTTGAATACTGTTGCATACAAGTCGTGTGACACTGCAGAAGCGCCTGACAGGGTTAAACCTGCAACCACAGCCAAAATTGTAGCGAAGGCTACAGCAGAGATAAATCCGAAGAAGATATTTCCACCGACAGTTTTAGCCACCAATACAGCTGCCATGTTAGCAGTACCAGCTCCACCGTTAATCACACCTTTAGCTACGTTAGCCATGTCAGGATTGGTCAATACCAAAGTAATCGCACCAAAACCAATAATGAAGATCAATACATAGAAGTAGCCAATCCAGGTGGTTGCCCACAATACAGATTTACGAGCTTCTTTTGCATCAGGAACTGTGAAGAAACGCATCAAAATATGTGGCAAACCAGCTGTACCAAACATCAATGCCATACCAAAGGAAATAGCAGAGATTGGATCTTTAATAAATCCGCCTGGTCCCATGATGCTTAGACCAGCCTTAGCTGCTTCTTCTGGAGTTTTGCCAGCGTTAGCAGCAATCGCAGTTTTCACTTCAACTGCTTTGGCAAATAAAGCTTCTGGGCTAAAACCATATTGAGCCAATACCATGAATGCCATAAAGCTTACGCCTGACAACAACATACAAGCTTTAATAATTTGTACCCATGTTGTAGCAGTCATACCGCCAAACAACACATAGATCATCATTAGGCAACCAACGATCACAACTGCTATCCAGTACTCAAGACCGAATAATAATTTGATCAATTGTCCAGCGCCAACCATTTGAGCGATCAAATAGAAAGCAACAACCACTAAGGTGCCTGAAGCCGCAAAAGCACGGATAGGACCCTGTTGGAAGCGATAGCCAGCAACGTCAGCAAAAGTAAATTTACCCAAATTGCGTAAACGCTCTGCCATCAAGAAGGTAATAACAGGCCAACCCACCAAGAAGCCGATGGAATAAATCAAACCGTCATAGCCATTTGCCATTACTGCAGCAGAAATTCCCAAAAAGGAAGCCGCAGACATATAGTCACCCGCAATAGCTAAGCCATTTTGGAAACCAGTAATACCACCACCAGCGGTATAGAAGTCAGCAGCAGATTTGGTTTTTGAAGCGGCCCATTTAGTAATGAACAGGGTTCCAACAACGAAAATACTAAACATACCAATTGCTACCCAATTGGTTTCCTGCATTGCAACTTGGCCTACATCACCACCTGCAGCAACAGCAAAAATTGGCAAAGCCAATAGCGCCAAAGCGCTTAAGATTTTTTCAATACGCTTCATTTGGTGGCTTCCTTCAAAATTTCAGCAGTCAATGTGTCGTATTCCTTATTAGCCCTACGAACGTAGAGAGCGGTAATCAAAATTGTGAAAACGATTACTCCCATGCCAATAGGAATGCCAAGGCTGGTTACGCCATCACCAAATGGTTGAGCCAAGAAAGGTTTATCAAATGCAATTAAGGCGATATAGCCGTAATAGACGATAAACATCAAGATACAGAGGGTCCAACCAAAAGTGCTGCGCTTGCGCTTGAGCTCTTGGTATTTTGGATTTGCCTCTATGCGTGCCACAACAGCATCAGACATACGCTTCTCCTAGTTATTAACAACATTAATAATGCCGCCATTTTAGTTATCGATTTGTCTCAAATGCGCGTAATTGCCCTTAAATTAGGGAATATCCTATAAAGGTATGCCCTAGAACATTATTTAACTAGTAATGGCACTATCTATGAATTCATTTTTAGAGCCTCACAATGTTTAAAGAAAAACCTAAAGCAGCCGAAATCATCTATGTGGTGGATGACGATGAAGCCGTGCGGGATTCCTTGCAATGGCTTTTGGAGTCCAAGGGCTATACAGTGCAGTGCCATGAAAATGGCGAACGTTTTTTACAATCATTGGCCAATACGGACGACTCCACCGTTGCTTGTGCCATCATTGATATTCGCATGCCAGGCATGACAGGACTCGAGCTACATGCAAAAATTGCCAAAAATGAATTGCCCATTCCAGCTATTTTTATGACGGGCCACGGGGATGTCTCGATGGCGGTATCAGCCATGAAACAAGGGGCGATGGATTTCATTCAAAAACCCTTCCGTGAAGATGAAGTTGGGGAGCTTATTGAGCGAATGCTAGAACGCGCAAGGGTTGACCATAAAAAATCCAAAGAATCAAAGTCGACCAAACAACTTTTAGCAACATTAACCCCACGTGAAAAGCAGGTATTAGAGAGAATTGTGGCGGGACGAATTAATAAACAAGTAGCCGATGATTTGAGCATTTCCCTCAAAACTGTGGAGGCCCATCGATCCAATATTATGGATAAATTGAAGGTGAAAACTGCTGCGGACTTGTTGCGAACAGTCATCACCAACCAAGATCAGCCTGGCACCTAAGACTGATCTTATTTTTTTCCGATTAGCGAATCTTTTTAATTTCTTTAATGCTATTGCCTTCGCCTACCAAAACAATTTTCGGCTCATAGCCATCAACCTCACTATTACTCACTTGGCCATAAGTACAAATAATCAGGTGATCGCCAACGTGTGCTTTACGAGCTGCGGCACCATTCAAGGAAATGATTCCTGAACCACGTTTGGCTTTAATGATGTAGGTAGAAAAACGCTCGCCATTATTGATGTTGTAGAGCTCAATCTTTTCAAACTCACGCATATCCGCCGCATCTATCAGATCTTCATCGATTCCGCATGAACCTTCATAGTGAAGATCTGCCTCAGTAACAGTTGCACGGTGAATTTTTGCCAACAACATAATGCGATTCATATGGACTACCTATTAAAAATGAGTTCAAAACAAATAACAGAAATGCCTACAACTTAGATCTAGGGCTTATTAAACATCAAAACCCCAGTTATTACTAACTGGGGTTCACTTAATACGGCTTAAAAACCTATCCCGTCATGATAGACGAGATTGATTAATAGAGCTTAAATTACTTAGCGCGACGCTTAGCGGCTGGCTTAGTAGCTTGGCCAAACTGACCTTGAGCGGCACTCATGGCTGACTCAACACTTTTTTCAAAATTAGCAAAAGCATCCGATGCTGTGGAACGCACTTGATCAAAATTCTGAATGGCTGTGTTGAATGCCGATGTGAAGGCGCTTACATAAGCCTCTGATCCAGCAGGAGCTTTTGAAGTTGCGGCAGCAACAAAGTCTTTCAAATCGTCCTGTGATTGATCGATAGCTGCTTCTACAGCCTCAACCAATTCTTGATTACCACGACGCAATACTTCAGCAACTTTCTTTTGGTAATCAGCTACTTGAGCAACAGCTTCTTGAACCTCAGCGCTTTGCAAGAGTTCTAAAGCGGCTTTTGGGTCTTTACCCTTCATCAACTCACCAGCCTTTGCTTGGGCAGCAGCTACAGCCTCTTGTGCGGCTTGATAGTTGATTTGAGCCAATTCTTGAGCATTTTCCAATGCTGTTTGACCCAAAGCACGTACAGTTTCGATGGATTTAGTTTGATTTCCTGCGAATTGATTTTTAAACATGATGATTCCTTAAATAGGGTTAATTATGTTGCACTGCACCATATTAAAACTCCTGAAGCCAAGATGCAAGCTAATTTTGCTGCTTTGCAACATAATTAGCGAAATATTAGGGCAGATAGTCATTTCACTAGGCAAAAATAAAGCCGCCCTCAGGCGGCCTTATCAAAAACAACTGTAATCAGACTATAAAGCTACAACGTGCCATGCGTTATTTACGCCATCACCAGTTCTATCACCTGGATTCTTGTCTTTTGCATAGAAGTACAAAGGCTTACCTTTATAAGTCAACTGCTTTTGACCATCATTACGCGTGATGTAGTTAAAGTCACCGGCAACTTTAATGCCAGGCTCAACATACACTGGCGGCCAGTTGGTAGCACAAGTAGCTACACACTCTGACTTACCAGAAGCCGCCTGATCTTTGTCAAACGTATACATCGTTCTTCCGTAGCTACTTGTCAAAATTCCGTTAGTGACTTTGGTGAAATCAGCTGAAGGAGTTTGTACATTTGGAGTTGTAGAACATGCAGTAACGGTAGCTACAAAACACATTGCAGCAAAAATTTTCCATTGAATTTTCATTTTTATTCCTTTATTTATATTTGCTTAGGTACCTGGGCCAACCAAGGTAACTTCAATGCGGCGATTTTGCGCACGACCTTCAGCAGTAGCATTAGAAGCTATTGGATTAGTTTCCCCCATGCCTTCGGCTGAAATCAATGAAGGAGAAACACCTTTTTTGATCAAGTAATCGACTACGTTATCAGCACGCTTAGAGGACAAGTCTACGTTAGTAGTAATACCTTCGTTACGCATCGCCTGACCAACCACGACGTTATCGGTATAACCTTTAACGATAACTTTGGTGTTCTTAAATCCGCTTAGGGTTGGCGCCATTTTTGCCAAAACTTTCTCAGCCTGAGTATTTAAACGAAAGCCGCCTTCGGAGAACAAAATCTTGTCTTTAATAGTGATACGCAACTCACCTTGTAATTGACGAATTTCAACTTCATCACCTTGATAAGCCTGTTGTAATTGTGAATATGCTTGATTGAGATTGTTATAACTGGACTCGGATACGCAACCGATTAGAGCGCTGAGAGCTCCCATCAATAAAACTAATACGATCTTTTTACTGAAAACCATATAACGCCCTTTATTAAATAGTTATTGAATATTTTTTACCAAACTAGATTATGAATGCCTCTAAGAAAAAATACTAATTTTCAGCATTTATCGGACAAGCAGAGACCCTGCTGTTATTTTTTAATTTCAAATATGGGATGTGTAGTAAAGCATTGTCTTCTTGGACAGCCGTTTGAGCCGGCATCTTTACTAATAAAGATTTTTTAAAGAGCGTACTGACAGTCTCCACAACTGCGGTAAAACTATACGTCTGTACGCTCTTTAAGGCTGGGAGCGAGCCCCCAGCGAGTTATCACTATATCTGATGATTACGCAAAAGTCAAGGGTTTACCCTGATTTATTGCAAATTTATTTGGTCAATTTAGCCTGTACTTCTCTGGCCAATTCCAAGGCGCCTTCATACCCAGAAACGACGTGAGCAGGAAGATCAGGGTCACCAACAATTGAGCCAAGCGTTTCAACCAAGCTATAGATAATTCCTTTAGCAGCGCTTGCTGGAATTCCATCTGCAGAAATTAAATCATCAAGATGGCTAACTGCATCATGAAAATGTTGCCCTTCAGGGAGATGATCTAACTTTTTGCTCATACTGATTTCCTTATAAAAGATCTTTGATTATCGCTCCAAGTTACTTCTATTTGATTCGTTTAGAAAAAGATAACCAATTTATCAAAAAAAGGAAAAGGAAAATTTCTTAAATTTTAAGATAGCGATATAGAGTATTTCGGCTAATTCCTAATAGCTTGGCAGCAAGACTAACATTGCCATTGGTTTTCTCTAAAGTCTTTTGAACAGCAACCCTAGAAAGTTGCTTTAAGGCTCCGGACTCAAATTCTTCCATCATCCCAGCTTGAGACTCGGGTGATACTGGCTCAGCAACATCTTTATCCTTAGATTGAGAACGATATGAGGGACTCACGGTGAAATTTAGAAATAGCGTCTTTCCATTACGAGTTTTTAATTCGCAAATCTGGTCTCGATTTTTTTTGGCGAAATCATAAATTTTATCCAATGAAGAATCCAGGATCTGCTGAATCTTTACCGTGCCGATATCAATCAAATTAAGCTCCGTGAAAGAAAGAGCGGCACGATCTATTCCCAAAATAACTCCCTCTTCATCAACTCCAATCAAACCCTCCCCCATAGAACCTAAGCCCTCTGGAATGCCATGCACTTTAATGATTAAAGCGTATTGAGATTCATTGGCGTAAAACAATTGCTTTTCTAATGAGTGGACAGTAGCCTTTACCAGGCCGATAGTATGCGGATGATAAGTACTCTTATCGGTGGAAATATTCAAGACTCCACTGATTTTTCCATCGGGCTGAAAGATGGGCGCTGCCGCACAACTCAAAAAGCCATTATTTTCCAAAAAATGTTCTGCGCCATTAACGGACACTGGTGCACGCTCAACTAAAGCAGTGCCAATCGCATTCGTTCCACGATGCCTTTCCATCCAAGATGCGCCTGTCTTTAATAACACTCGATCCGCTTTGGAGATAAATTGTGGATCTCCTACTGAATGAACAATAACCCCCTGATGATCCGACAGCAAAATTACTCCACCACTACCAGACATCAAGCCATGCAAATAATTCATGGTGGGCTTTGCCAAAGCAATTAAATCTCGGCGTTGTTCAATTCGAGACTGTAATATTTCCCCGCTCAAAATATTATCGGGCAATTGTTTTTGGTATGCCTCTAAACCTGATTGCAAACATCTTTGCCAAGATCGGTAAACCGTTAACCCTAATTGCTCCTGTAAAATTTGAGCAGGCGGATCCCCATGAAGAAGCCAGCTTCTTCTTATGTCGCGGAGGGTGGAGACTTTCATTCTGCATTCACAATTAGTTAGATGGTCACTATATAAAAAATCATTTATCTTGAATAGAGTGGTAACACTTACCCGCTTAATCAGTATTGTCTTTTCTTTTCATTTGAAAATCGCACAAGAGGCACTTGGTACAAGGTTGTCACATAAATGAACAGTTAACACTTACAAGGCATAGTGGTTACCCTTGTATTTAGGCAATTTGAAAGACTTACAAAATTGCTGCACTGCATTTGATTGATAAAACTCTCCAACAGAATAAAGTGGCTTTTAACGATTTTCCGAAAAGTACACGGCAATCGAACAGTCCAATAATTTAAAGGAGAAAAAATCTTGATCTATGCAGCTCCCGGCGCCGTTGGCGCAAAAATTCAATACAAATCCCAATATGACAACTTTATTGGAGGGAAGTGGACGGCGCCAGTTAAAGGTCAATATTTTGACGTTATTACCCCGATATCGGGAAAAATCTACACGAAGGCCGCTCGATCAGGGGCTGAAGATATTGAGCTAGCACTAGATGCAGCGCATAAAGCAGCTGATGCCTGGGGTAAGACAGCGGTAGCTGATCGCGCCAATATCTTACTGAAAATTGCTGATCGTATTGAAGCGAACTTAGAACTGCTCGCCTATGCAGAGACCGTGGATAACGGTAAAGCAATTCGTGAAACCCTCAATGCCGATATTCCATTGACGGTTGATCACTTCCGTTATTTTGCGGGATGCATTCGCGCGCAAGAAGGTGCCTTATCTCAAATTGATGAAACTTCAGTGGCTTACCACTATCACGAGCCATTAGGTGTTGTAGGTCAGATCATTCCTTGGAACTTTCCGATTTTGATGGCAGCCTGGAAATTAGCGCCAGCATTGGCTGCTGGTAACTGCGTCGTACTCAAGCCAGCAGAATCCACCCCTATTTCTATCCTGATCTTGGTTGATCTCATTGCTGACATCCTGCCACCTGGTGTACTGAATATTGTTAACGGCTATGGTCGTGAGGCAGGTATGCCATTAGCAACTAGCAAACGTATTGCAAAGATTGCCTTTACAGGATCAACCTCTACTGGACGCGTTATTGCACAAGCAGCCGCTAATAACCTTATTCCAGCAACCCTGGAGTTGGGTGGTAAATCTCCAAACATCTTTTTTGCCGATGTAATGGATAAAGATGATGGCTTCTTAGATAAAGCAATTGAAGGATTGGTACTTTTTGCCTTTAACCAAGGTGAAGTTTGCACATGCCCATCAAGAGCACTCATTCAAGAAAGTATTTATGACGAGTTCATGGAAAAAGTTCTAAAACGTGTAGCAGCTATTAAGCATGCCAACCCGTTGGATACTGACAGCATGATGGGAGCGCAAGCTTCCAAAGAACAGCTCACTAAAATCTTGTCTTACCTCGACTTGGGCAAGCAAGAAGGAGCGGAGTTGTTGGCTGGTGGTTCACAAGCAAATCTCGGTGGTGATTTAGAGGGTGGTTACTATGTTCAACCAACGCTCTTTAAGGGCCATAATAAAATGCGCATTTTCCAAGAAGAAATCTTTGGGCCAGTGCTGGCGGTAACAACATTTAAAGATGAAGCAGAAGCATTAGAAATTGCTAATGACACTCTATATGGTTTAGGTGCTGGCGTATGGAGCCGTAATGGCAATGTGGCTTACCGAATGGGTCGCGCTATCAAGGCTGGCCGTGTCTGGACCAATTGCTACCATGCGTATCCTGCTCATGCCGCCTTTGGTGGATATAAAGAATCTGGTATTGGCAGAGAGACTCATAAAGTGATGCTTGATCACTATCAGCAAACTAAGAATTTGTTAGTAAGCTATAGTGAAACCAAGTTAGGCTTCTTCTAAGTCAGTAGATTTCATATCTGCACAAGGGCGGAGCGATCCGCCCTTTTTAATCACTTTTTTCCGGAAAACTATGATGGTTGAACGTGTTATTGCTACAGAGGAAGCTCTCGCTCTTATCGAACAACTGAAGACTGAGTATGGGGAATTAATGTTTCATCAATCAGGCGGCTGTTGCGATAACAGTGCGGCTAATTGCTATCTTCCTACTGACCTCACTATAGGTCCTTATGACATCAAATTAGGTGAAGTTGGTGATGTTCCGTTTTATATTGGCAAATCACAATATGAGTACTGGAAACACACTCAACTGATCTTAGATGTGATTGAAGGGCAAGGCGGAACCTTCTCATTAGAAGGTTCAACCGGCAAAGCCTTTCATACACGCTCACGACTCTTTACCGATAACGAATGGCAACAGATCGAGACACAGGTATTGAAAGATCTCTCTTAACTTAACCTAAAGTAAAAGTGTGCATCAAGAGTATCTCAAACGCCCTCAACGCTAATGCCTTCAGTCAGGGAAGTTAGCAACGCTTGAACGCGAGGCAGTACATTTGCCATGAAAAATCTTGCCGTAATAATTTTTGTTTCATAAAAGTAATTATCATCATCATGCAGACGTTCAGCTGCCAGTACTGCTCTAGCCATTTGCCAGGCAGATAAAACGATTCCACAAATCTGCAAATAAGCCCTGCCACTTCCGTATCCTATATCTGACTCTGTTTTGACATTTTTCACTAGGCATTCAATGGCCAACTGGAGAGTCTGCCTACCTATACTCAAATGTTTCAGCATAGCCAATGCATTGAGCGATCCCGAGTCCTTTAGATCAGCCTCAGTTTTTTCAATCTTGCGGATGAGAACTCTACCTACAACCCCACCATCTTGGATCGTCTTATTCATCACAAGGTCGTGAATATAAATACTCACATCATTTGCGGAAATTTTTGATAACCCCATGTCAGGAGAGAAGTTCCAACACTTATGAATCTGAGCACCGACAGTGGCGGCCTCTAGAGCGAACTCAGTGGAAAATCCCTGGTTTATTGGGGTGATGAACTCATAAATAGCCCGATTAACTCCAACGGTATGGGAGTTGGCGGTAGAGGTCATTGCATCATGCAAGGATGCGGAGTAGTAGTCTAGAGCTCTCAATGATTCACAAAGCGATCGAATAGTAATAAGTTTATGCGCTTCATCGGAAAACTCTTTGATGGGATGATCATCAAGGTGTCGTTTGGTGTGGTGAATACATTTTTGATAAATGCGATCTATTAGCGCAATATTCCCGCAACTCGATATTAAGGAATTATTACCATTCTCAATCTCATTGCAAGCTGTGGTGACGAGCTTTGGAAGATCCTGAGAATCTTTAAAAACGAGCGCTTTAGGATGCTTTTTATTCTTAGCTGCCTTCTCTAGAAGTTGCGGTATGAGCTCAGCATTAATGCCTAATGCCGAAAATCTTGGGTACGCAATGATGTCCGATAGCCCCGCTAATTCGTTCATCACAAACAGCATGTCTTTTACTGGGGCTATATAGGTCATTTCGAGGTAGCTTTACGATGACAGGTATCTGGAGTAAATCAACTCAACGCCTTCGTTAACTCTGGCACCACCGTAAACAGATCTCCTACAAGGCCGTAGTCCGCTACGCTAAAGATTGGGGCTTCGGGGTCTTTGTTAATGGCGACGATCACTTTCGAGTCTTTCATCCCTGCTAAGTGCTGGATGGCTCCAGAGATGCCTACTGCGATATAGAGCTGCGGAGCCACAATCTTGCCTGTTTGTCCGACTTGGTAGTCATTAGGGACATAACCCGCATCCACGGCTGCGCGAGAAGCGCCTAAGGCTGCGCCTAAACAATCGGCTAAGGGGGCAATGAGTTCTTGGTACTTCTCACCAGAACCTAAGCCTCTACCACCAGAGACAATGATCTTGGCGGCAGTCAGTTCTGGGCGATCCGATTTGGTCAGTTCACGGCCAACAAAGCTTGAAGCCACTGGGTTGGTTAAAGCAATGGCTGCTGGGGATGTAATCGGGGCAGAGCCACCTGTGGCGGCGACTGGATCAAAGCCCGTCGTGCGCACGGTAATCACCTTGATCGGGTCGCTAGATTGCACGGTAGCAATAGCATTACCCGCGTAGATAGGACGCTCAAAGGTATCAGGGCTGATCACCTTAGTGATATCCGAGATTTGGGCCACATCGAGCTTGGCAGCAACTCGAGGCAGGACATTCTTGCCATTCGCGGTGGCTGGGGCCAGGATATGACTGTACTGATTGGCAATGGCCAAGATTTGGCCTGCCAAGGGTTCCGCTAAGTGATCGGCTAGGCTAAGATCCTCGACCTGGATGACTTGACGCACTCCCGCGATTTGACTAGCGGCTTGGGCTGCGCCTTGGGCCTGACTACCGGCCACTAAGACATCGACTTCTGGGGAGCAAGCTAGGGCAGCAGCTACCGCGTTGAGCGTTGCCGCTTTTAAAGACTGATGATCGTGTTCAGCAATTACAAGAGCGGCCATTTAAATCACCTTCGCTTCATTTTTGAGTTTTTCTACGAGAGCCGCTACATCGGCCACCATCACACCAGCACTGCGCTGGGCAGGCTCTTGCACCTTCAGGGTGGTCAAACGGGGGGCAATATCGATTCCGAGCTCTTCAGGCTTGACGACATCAATCGGCTTTTTCTTGGCCTTCATGATGTTCGGTAGCGTCACATAACGGGGTTCATTTAAACGCAAGTCCGTTGTAATGACCGCGGGTAAGCTCAGGCTAATCGTTTCTAGGCCACCATCGACCTCCCGGGTGACTTGGGCTTTGCCATCGGCAATGACCACCTTAGAGGCAAAGGTGGCTTGGGGAAGATCTAAGAGGCTAGCGAGCATTTGGCCGGTTTGGTTACTATCGTCATCAATGGCTTGTTTACCCAAGAGGATGAGCTGAGCACCTTCTTTTTGGGCAATATTGGCCAAAATCTTGGCCACCGCTAAAGGCTGGAGGGATAGCTCAGTCTCCACGAGGATCGCGCGATCAGCGCCAATCGCTAAGGCCGTGCGCAAAGTCTCTTGGCAGGCGGTAGGACCCGCAGAGATGGCAATGACTTCAGTCGCAATGCCGGCCTCTTTAAGGCGCACAGCTTCTTCGATGGCGATTTCATCAAAAGGGTTCATACTCATTTTGACGTTGGCGATATCCACACCAGACTGATCGGATTTGACGCGGACTTTAACGTTGTAATCGACGACGCGTTTTACGGCTACTAAGATTTTCATCTTCTGTCTTTTTCCTGGAAATTTAGAAATCAATATCTTTAAGGGCTCGAGCAATAACCAATCTCTGAATCTCGCTGGTGCCTTCGTAAATTTGGGTAATACGAGCATCTCGGTAATAACGCTCAACTGGATAATCTTCGAGATAGCCATAGCCACCATAGATCTGAATAGCTTTTGAACAAACTGCTTCGGACATTTCAGAGGCAAACAATTTTGCTTGGGAGGCTTCTGATAAGCATGGCAAGCCCCGCTCCTTCATACTTGCTGCTTGCAAAATGAGCAAACGCGCAGCATTAATTTGGGTTTGCATATCTGCCAAAAAATTGGCCACGCTTTGGTGATCTATCAATGACACACCAAACTGAATACGTTCTTTTGAATACTTCAGCGCAGATTCAAATGCAGCTCTAGCAATGCCCAAAGCTTGAGCGGCAATACCAATGCGACCACCCTCTAAATTGGATAAAGCAATGGCCAATCCTTTGCCTCGTGGACCGAGCATATTTTCTTCTGGAATAACGCAATTATCTAAAGTAATCGCACAAGTATCTGAGCCTCGAATACCCAATTTCTTTTCTACCCGATTCACTATAAAACCAGGGGTATTAGTTGGCACCAAAAATGCAGAGATACCTTTCTTACCCAAATCCGGATCAGTCACAGCAAATACGATTGCTAGCTTAGCCCTCTTGCCATTACTTACAAATTGCTTTGAACCATTGAGAGTCCAAAAACCTTCTTTAAGAACCGCTCTTGTTTTAAGATTATTAGCTTCTGAACCGGCTTGAGGCTCTGTCAGACAAAAACATCCGATCACTCTACCTGCAGCCAACTCCGTTAACCACTTTTCTTTTTGCGCATCAGTTCCATATTTTAGAATTGGCCCACAACCAACGGAATTATGAATACTCATAATCGCACCAACCGCTCCGTCGCCGGCTGAAATTTCTTCAACAGCCAAAGCATAGGAAACATAATCAACACTAGCGCCGCCCCACTCTTCAGGAACCACCATTCCCAGCAGGCCAAGCTCACCCATCTGGGCAATTACCGCATCATCAATCCAACCTTCGTGATCCCATCGTTCACCATGAGGGGCAAGCTCATTTTTGGCAAAATCTCTTGCCATATCTTGAACCATGACTTGTTCTTCGGAGAGTTCGAGAAACGCCATAAATATATCCTTAGCTATTTGTTAATACTTACTTAACATTGGAAACAATTCTTGTATTTTTTGTTCAGTCAATTCCGGCAAAGTAAAAGCCCATTTAGGCGAATTGTCTTTATCAATAATTAAAGCGCGAATCCCTTCTACAAAATCTCCAACTTCAATCCATCGAGCAGATAAAGCCAACTCCATTGAGAAACATTCAGAAATAGACAGATGCTTACCGCGATGAACTGTTTCTCTCGCCCCCACCATGGCTATGGGAGATCTCTTTTTCATGAGCTCTGCCGTTTCTGCAATCCAGGCGTCACCATTTAGTGCAGCCTGCTCTAGTGCGGCAATGATTTTTTGAACAGCATCTAAAGAAAAGATTGCATCCACAACATCACGCTTTACCTCTAAAGAAGCATTAAGAGGAGTATTGCGAGCACCCAAATTCAATAATATTTTTACAATCTGTTCAGACACAGGCGTATTAGTATCTAGCTTTTCTAATTGCTCTAAAAATACAGGGACTTTATTTGTGGATAATATCCAATCCGCAAGGTTGGCATATAAAGCATCCTCCGAATCCAGAGCGACCCCAGTAAGCGCTAAATATTCCCCCAGACTTCCTGGGCATTTTGATAAGAAATGGCTAGCACCGACATCTGGAAAATAGCCGATTGCGACTTCTGGCATAGAAATCTTTGAGCGCTCTGTGGCTACTCTGAAGCTTGCGCCTTGAGAAATACCCATGCCACCACCCATCACATAACCATTCATCAGGGCAATATAAGGCTTAGGATAGGTGTATATGTATTCATTTAGAGCATACTCATCACGAAAAAAATGCGCATGCTCATCGCAGCCTGACGTAATGCTCTCATAAATGCTACGAATATCTCCACCCGCACAGAAAGCCTTTTCGCCCTCACCTTTAATTAATACCGCCAAAACCTCTTGGTCACTTTCCCAATCCTTGAGCGCTTTATGCATTAACTTAATCATTGAATAATTCAATGCATTTAAAGCCTTGGGTCGATTCAAAGTAATCAGACCCAGGCCATTTTTTTTCTCAAAAAATATTTCGTCGCTCATTAGATGGATTCCAGGGATTACTTATTTTTTTGTAAATAGGTTAATGACAGCTGAAAAATCCAGGCCGCCGCCGCCTTGCAAGCTAAATGTTTGGTAGATCTGTTGCGCCAGGCTACCCAATGGAACAGGTTGTTTTGCCAATTTTGCTGCCTCAGTTGCCAGACCTAAATCCTTCAACATGAGATCCGCACCAAAGCCTCCTGTGTATCCACGTGAAGCAGGCACATTCTCTAAGACGCCAGGGTAAGGATTGTAGGTATCTGAACTCCAGCAACGACCGCTTGAAGTATTGATGATCCCTGCCAATACTTTTGCATCCATACCCAATGAAACACCTAAAGCCATGGCTTCAGCAGTTCCAATCATCGATATACCTAAAAGCATATTATTGGCAACCTTTGCCACTTGTCCATTGCCAGTGCCACCGCAATAAACAATGTTTTTACCCATTGATTGCAGCAGTGATTTCATTTGATTAAACAGGGCTTCTTCACCACCAACCATAAAAGTTAAAGTACCGGCCTCAGCACCACCAGTCCCACCAGAGACAGGAGCATCTAACATCAACGCACCTTTTTCAGAGGCAGCTTTGGCAACTTCTCGAGCAGACATAGGGTCAATAGTTGAAGAATCCAGCAGCACAATACCCTTAACTTTTGCCGACAATAATCCATTTTCACCAAGATAAACAGACTTTACATGTTGGGCAGCAGGCAACATTGTCACAACAACTTCCACCCCAGAATCTAGGATAGCTGCTGGGGTTGTAGCTGCTTTTACTTTGCCATCACCTAGCTTTACCAAAGTATCCACGTTTGATTGAACAACATCAAACACCGTTAACTCATGACCAGCCTTAAGCAGGTTACGCGCCATCGGAGCACCCATGTTACCTAAACCGATGAATCCTAATTTCATAATCGTCCCTTGATTCTTTATTGATCTTTAAATACAGGCGGGCGTTTCTCAGAGAATGCATTCATACCTTCTTTTTGATCTTCAGTTGAGAAGGTTGAATGGAACAAGCGTCTTTCAAAATGAATACCTTCATTCAAAGACACTTCATATGCTCTATTGACCGCATCCTTTGCCATCATTGTGATAGGCAATGACATGGAGGCAATCTTTTCCGCAGTTTTCAATGCGTCAGAAATCAATTGATCCAGAGGAACTACTCTACTAACCAATCCAGCTCTCTCAGCTTCTACGGCATCCATCATGCGACCAGTCAAAACCATTTCCATTGCCTTAGATTTGCCAACCAGGCGTGTTAGACGTTGCGTACCACCCGCACCAGGAATCGTGCCGATAGTAATTTCTGGCTGGCCGAACTTGGCGTTATCTGCAGCAATAATGAAGTCACACATCATTGCCAACTCACATCCACCACCAAGCGCATAACCCGCAACAGCAGCAATAGTTGGCTTACGAAACTTAGCGATACTTTCCCAAGTTGCAGTAATAAAGTCAGACTTATAGACATCCATATAAGACCAATCTTTCATGACCTTAATATCTGCACCCGCTGCAAATGCTTTATCACTCCCAGTAAGCACAACAGCAGCAACTTTTCCATCATGCTCCAATACATTAAGCGCTTCTCCAAGCTCCCTAGTTAAATCAGGATTAAGCGCATTTAAAGCTTTAGGCCGATTGAGCGTAATCAGCGCTACTTTGCCGTGAGTGGTGACAACAATATTTTCGTAAGTCATATGGGCCTCTTAATTACTTCAAACTGATGGTGGTATTTACGCCAGCAGAGGCAGTGCTATCGTCAAACCAACGTGCGGTGACCGTTTTAGTTTGTGTATAGAACGCAATGACTTGCTTGCCGTAAGGACCAAGATCGCCTAGTTTAGATGCACGTGATCCAGTAAAGGAGAACATTGGGACTGGAACTGGAATTGGAACGTTAATCCCAACCTGACCAATATCAATTTCTTCTTGAAACTTGCGCGCAGAAGCACCTGATTGGGTGAAAATTGCTGTCCCATTGCCATTTGGGTTTTTATTGATCATGGCAATAGCCTCATCAATATCTTTGGCAAAACTAATGCACAGTACTGGGCCAAAAATCTCTTGCTCGTAAATCGCCATACCGGGTTTCACACCTGAAAAAATGGTTGGGCCTACGAAGTTGCCATTTTCATATCCGACAACCTTAACTTGTCTACCATCGAGCTCTAATTTTGCCTCTGTAGCACCCTTCTCAATCAAACCACTTACACGACTGTAAGCACCCTGCGAAACCAATGGTCCTACGTCAGTACCAGCCTCAATACCAGCATTCACTTTTAGTGTTTTAGATTTTTCAACCAAATCTGCAACCCAATTTTTGGCATCACCAACTAAAACTGCTACAGAAAGGGCCATACAGCGCTGACCAGCCGCCCCAAAAGCTGCGCCGAGTAAATTATTTAATGTCTGCTCTTTATTGGCATCAGGCATGATGATTGCGTGATTTTTTGCGCCCATCATGCATTGCACGCGCTTGCCGCTCAAAGTCGCGCGGTTATAGACATGTGTACCTACTCGTGTAGAGCCCACAAAGGAAACCGCTTTAATGTCTGGGTGATCACAGATACCATTCACAACAGATTCGCCACCATGAATAACGTTTAATACGCCTGCAGGCACACCCGCCTCCGCCGCCAACTCCACTAAGCGCATAGTAACCATCGGGTCTTGCTCAGAAGGCTTTAGAACAAAAGTATTGCCAGTCACAATCGCCATTGGGAACATCCACAAAGGGATCATCGCTGGAAAATTGAAAGGGGTGATTCCTGCGCAAACACCGATCGGCTGCAAGAGACTATAGGTATCTACACCACCTGCAACGTTATTGGCAAATTCACCTAATTGAAGATTGCCAATTGCAGCTGCGTGCTCTACAACCTCAAGACCACGAAATACATCACCCTCAGCGTCCGCTAAAGTCTTACCTTGTTCAGCAGTCAAAATAGCAGCAAGCTCTTTCATGTTTTCACGAATTAACTGCTGATACTTAAGAAAAATACGCGCTCTTGCACCAATCGAAGTCTTTTTCCATGTAGTAAATGCTTTGGCTGCACTTGCAACCGCCTCATTCACTTCATCAGCAGTTGCAAAAGGAACGCGCGCCAAAACTTCTTGCGTTGCTGGATTGACCACATCGCGCCATTCTTGCGTTTTGGACTGAACCAATTGACCGTTAATAAATAAGGGGACATTAGGTGGATTTGTGGTCATGAATATTTCCTTTGAGTTGATTAACAAAACATTGTTGAGTTCGATTGAAGATAAGAATATATGCATAAAAATGTATTAACAACACTACATTGTGCAAGTTTAATCTGCAATAATGCACACTATAAAATCTCATAAACCTTAAAATATTGGTAATAAATTCAATGAATTGGGACCATTTACAGTATTTTTTAGCACTTGCAAAAGATGGAAGATTGGTTGTTGCTGCCCGATCTCTAGGGGTAAACCACACCACTGTTTCTAGGCGGATTCAGGCTCTAGAGCGAGAAATGGGCGTTCAGCTATTCACCCGCAACAATGTCGGCTTTGAATTAACGGATGCCGGCTTACAACTACAAGAAATTGCCCATAAAGTAGAACGTCAAATTCATGGGATTAACAAAAACGTACATTCAGAAAATACTGAAATTACGGGTACCGTCCGAATAGGCGCCACTGAAGGATTTGGCTCTTATATTGTTGGGCCCATCCTCTATCGTCTTGGGAAAAAATTTCCCCGCTTATCGATTGACCTGTTATCTCTACCTCGTATCGTGAATCTTTCACGTCGAGAAGCTGATATTGCTATCACCCTTCAAAGACCTACACGCGGACCATACCTTGTCACAAAGCTGAGAGACTATGAGTTAAAGCTGTATGCATCCAACGAATATTTAAACTCCAACCCCAAAATTAATACTCGCAGTGATTTGGATAAACAGACCTTTATTAGCTATGTTGATGATTTGCTATTTAGCAAAGAGTTAAGCTACCTCGATGAAATCTGCAAACCAAAGCAAATATCATTTCGCAGCACTAGTATTCAATCCCAACTTCAAGCGGCGCGCTCTGGTCTTGGGGTCGCTATTTTACCTAGCTTCATGGCAAATGAGGTTAATGATCTCCAGGAAATATTATCGAAAGA
>Ga0364873_10044_pt1 | contig 35611 bp, 29 predicted proteins | sample ExccelAu500001D3_2_FD_206928 | JGI IMG/M metagenome (GOLD analysis project Ga0364873, IMG submission 206928) | Enriched cells from Trout Bog Lake Hypolimnion, Wisconsin, USA - BchlTB.Aug07.5000.01.D3 | ecosystem: Environmental > Aquatic > Freshwater > Lake > Hypolimnion/Profundal zone | place... | reverse complement strand
AGGCTGACACCTTAAGCGCAGCCACCGGTACAGGCTTATCTAATTACAACATCACCTATGCCAATGGTGGTCTAGCGATTACGCCAGCTGCCCTAGTGATTACCGCTAACAATGCTGCCAAGGTATACGGCACAACAGCTAATCTAGGCACAACAGCTTTTACGTCCAGCGGCTTAGTTAATGGTGAGGTAATTAGTAATGCACTTCTAACCAGTTCGGGATCAGTAAACACGGCCTCAGTGGTGGGATCGCCCTACGCTATTGAAGCTAAATCGCCAACAGGTAGAGGTGCATTCTTAGCATCAAACTACAACATCAGCAGTATTGATGGTAGCCTAACTATTACTCCTACTGCAGCAAATAACAATCCAACAACCCCATTTATCCAGAGGGTTGAAGTTCCAATGGTTTCGCTGGTAGCCAAGAGCGCTATAAGCAATGTAATAGTAGCTGAAGCGGCTATAAGTAATCCCCTCGTCATGCCGGTCATTCAAGCCGCTCAAGTTTCGGAAGTGATTAGTCAGTCACAAGCAATGAATATTACAAAAGATCCTTTTGTAATTGAGGCAATGAACAACCTAATCGAGACCTCTAAGTCAGTTAGAAAAGTTTTTTATGATACGGCCCAGCTTGATGGGAATTCGTACGATAAATATGATGGGGTCAATACTGCGAGCGATTTCGCTCCCTCTAGCCTAGTAGAAGTTCGGTATCCAACTATCTCCACTCTTTCAGCACACGCAAATCCAGCAACACAGAAGATGATCCAAGAAGCCTTTTACTCATCTGCCGGCCATATGACGAGAGTAGCTGATTTATCCCTAACAATAGCTAAAAATTTGAACTTGCCGAGCAGTGTTATTGATGAAATCTTTATTGCAGGAAAATTGCATGATATTGGCCTACCAAATGCGCTCTCCAATCTATCTTCCTCAGATTTTGCTTACCAAGTAATAAACGAGTCACAACTCGGATACCAAAAACTGAAAGAGGCTAATTTCTCAGACTCTATTGCCCAGATGGTGCAACAACACCACGAAAGAATTGATGGCAGTGGATTCATGAAGCTCTCAGGCAATGGTATTGGCCTTGGGGGGCGGATTTTAGCTGTAGCAGATACCCTAGAATCGCTCTCAGGGCATGGCAACCATTTGGAAGCGCTTGAGCCCATTAATATGAATAGGGCACTTCAAGAAATCCATAATGGAAGTGGTCGACAGTTTGATCCAAAAATTGTCCAGTCCTGCATGAATGTTTTCAGCAAAGGGTACTTATTTCCCACTGCATTACAAGCAGCAAGCCGGCAAATACATATAGCCTAACAAATAATCTATGTAATAGGCTGATTTAAGTGGCAACTAATGGCCGAATTCTGACTGTCAAACTACTTTGAGCGCTGTATTTTGAATGACTCTAAGCAGGCCGTAACCAGTCGTTCGCCTAACCTGCCTGGGATACAAAACCTTACAAATCATTTAAAATGATTTCAGCCCGTTCAATTCTTAGTTTTTAAGAAAAAGCTCTGTTAATCCGTAGGTCCCTGGTTCGAGCCCAGGTCGAGGAGCCAAGAATCATAAGGGCTACAAGGTTAATCACCCTGTAGCCCTTTTTCTATATAAGTTTAGATATAGGGACTATGTTGAGGAATTCGAGGAATTCAACCTCAATACAACACCCAAAACTATACTTTTAATACATGAAAAAGGCGCTGGTCTTCTCTATACAGGCCTACTAAAGAAGACCATCAATTGAGCCAAACAGTAACTCATGTAAATTAGCCAATCCCAAACACGAGGCAATACCAACGACTCCCGGCAGAACTTCAACAAACTACCCAAAAAAAGAGGGTCTCCAAGCATCCATGAATCGTTTGTCATACCGGTACTAAATCCCAAACATATTGTTCTGATAAACCGTTACTGATTGGCAGATTTGCTTCACTTGCAAGTCTGTTATGTTGCCGCAAGCCTATGTAGCACCAATGATTAACCCTTAGTTTGTTTACCAATTATCAATAGACGAATGAGTGGCAAGGAAATAGCACCATATCTGTGCACTATTAATACCACTACCAATATAAATAGTTATCGTTGGTAAGACTTTACAAAGGCAATATTAAGATGCGCTCATTACCTCGTACATGCAAGTATCTCGTCATTTATGCGACAACGCTTCTGATGGCAGGGTGTGGCTCCACTGCAACTCCGGACTTTAGTGAGATGTCGGCAAAATATGCCAATATTCTGGAGCAGTACCAAATTAATATGTTGTTTCAAAATATATTGCGTTCTGCAGAAGATCGGCCAGTAAGCTTTTTGGATATGCCTACCATCAATGGTTCGGGTTCTATCACTACAACACCCTCCATCAGCTCGCTTTTTACAGGCGGGATTCTTCCTTATAACGCTAGCTACCTGCCGATTAGCGGTGGGCTATCCACCCTTACTCCAAGCGTATCTCTATCTGTTGGCAATACCTTTAACTTTTCTCAATCTTCACTAGACAATGCCGTATTTTGGAAAGGCTTCTTAGGTGAACTGCCTATTGAGAACGTGAAATATTTTCAGCATAACCATATACCCAGAGAGGTTTTGCTGAGTATGGTGGTTGATGAAATAGAACTCATTAAACCCAATGGAGAGAATCATCTCCTGATTAATAACCCATTAAGACCAGATCATCCAGAGTTTCAAAAGCAACTCTATAAGTTAATCAATTTAGGGTTAGGCGCATATTTAGTAAACACGTCGCAAAAAATTGGTCCTCCCATTAGCGCCGAGAATATTAAGATGAGATTTGGAGATCAAGCTTTTGAAATGTTTAGGCAATCCGGCATTGCTTTAAAGCAAGTTGGCGATGGTTCCAAGCTTTTATTGCAACCTGTACAAGTTTCTCAACAGTACAAAATTTGCGTCAAGAAAAATAAATACGAAAATTTCGTACGTGAAGAATATGGAGACGGTATCTTTTGTGAGGAATCTCTTAGTCAGGATCTAAACAAGCCCGGAAAGACGAAAAAACTCCAGTCTCAGTTAATTATTCATATGCGCTCAACCAATAATATTTTTGAGTATTTAGGCCAAGTCGTCAAAGCCCAACTTAAAGATCACCCTTATATGGTCACTTTGCCTCCAACAGCAACAACCTTCAATGATGCGCTTGGTCAATCTAATGAATATGCATTATTTGTAGTTTTAAGGAACACGGCTACCCCTAGGCCATTTTCGAGTATTGAAGGATTGGATGGCAATCAATACAGCATTCCAAGCCAAAACAATGGGTATTCCGCTATTGCCATCAAGTTGCTAGCGCAGTTTATGACCTTGCAAAAAATACCGGGTAGCATACCGGCATCACCCGCAGTTCTATTGAGATAAAGATGAATAGTATGGGCAAAGTATCAAAACTCGCCAAATAAAGACTTTGAATTTCTTATGGATTTTTTATGAATAACTATTGGATAACCAATCACCTCAACCTCATCACATATGCGCCTTGGATATTTTTCATTTCGACCCTAGTCTTTTTTTTAGTGGGTTGGTTTCATGGGAAACACAGAATAAAAGTCAATAAAGAGGTTGTGATTCGGGATGCATTAGCCTCTACTATCTTTGGGCTTTCAGCTCTTATTTTAGGATTTACTTTTGCAACAGCTGTTCAACATTACAACGAAAGAACGGAAAGTATTCGCAATGAGGCACTCTCACTGGAGCGAGTCTACCAATCGACCTTTTATTTAAATCCAGATGATCAAGTAATTGCCAAGAAGCATCTCAAAGATATCGTGGATATGCGCTTAGATGTTTATAAAAACCTGATAACCTTTGATGATCTGGACAACAAAATCAGCGATGTTGAGAAGCAGCTTGATAGATTTAATGAATTTCTAAACCAAAGCATTCCTAGATCCCCTGAAAGCACCAAGGGGTTAGCTGCCGATACCTTAAAAGCGCGCTTTAACAAATTATCAGATGTCTTTGCGACAGCGATTTTGCATGCAAAGAATCATCCAGCACCCCTTCTTGAAAGATTTTTATTCATTCAATTAATCATTGGAGCAATGTTAAGTGGCTACTCTATGGCAGTTAAAAAGGAGGAGGATTGGTTTTTGACCGTCCTTTATCTGCTTCTGACTGGAGTGCTGCTATATGTTGTTAACTGTCTCGAGTTCCCAAATGAGTTAACCAGTTTTGATACATTGAATCATGAATTGATTCGATTTCAAAAATTGATGCAATAAAGAATCATTTTCTATAAAAGCATCATATAAATCACATATCAAAAGCCTCTTAAATGATGGGAAGCGGCTATTTAAGAGCAACAGATCTATAGTCAAGCAAAGTGTACTTGTGGATACATCTGAAGAACGAAAGCGATTCATAAGAGACATTGATGAAAAAAAGCCACTCCGAGGAATGGCTTTTTACGAGATACATGAACTATAGAACGCCCACTAAATTAATATAAGTAAGCTGCAATGACATTGACTTCTACATATTACTTATCTGTAGAAAAATACAAAATAAAGAACCCATTTATAAGAGCTTAGTAGCATTCAAGCCCTGCGCAATTTGAATGTCATACTCCAAAATGTGCCTTTCAAACCAATAGCTAATATAACGAATAAGAGTGTAAATATCGCCATTATTCGATGACAGTTGATTTAATGTGTGAAACACAATTTTGAGCATTTGCGCATGAGCTAACGCATGGCTTGTAAAGTCAAAATTAACGGATTGAGCCAACACTTTTTCTGTCTGACAATTTTTTAACAAAAGTCCATACAGCACATCACGTTTTTCTAGAGTGATATGGGCACTATCAAAGCAAGATTCTTTAAACTCCTCTAAATACATAAAAAGCTCGTGATGCTCTATATCCATTGCAGGAACATTCACCATAAGGCTTTTGGGAAGCATGGAATATTGAGTTTTATTCATTTAAGTTTTGCCGCGAATTCAAATTTAGTCCGCCGCCGACCCTTCGTCTTAATAAAAATACAAACCAAATAGCAGGCACATGTCATATGCAAATAACTTACAGCCCACTATTAATCGATGAATATGGCTACCCAAAAATACGCAAATAAGTGCCAATCTTCTATGTGAAGACGCCACCACGACCATCTTCTTGTATCTTATAGAATCTATAATATTAAAAATTGATGCTAATCAATAAAATGAGATCAATTAACTCCAAAGGATGAATCAACACCTCTGGTTCTAATTAAAAGAAAAACCCCAACTATTTTTAACTGGGGTTTATTAGGCTTAAAAGTAGCTGGCGGTGGTCTTTGCTTTAAGACTCAAAAAATTTGCATCCAAATAATTAATTGCCTACAGAAAATCAGATGAAAGCAGAGAAAGGTATGTCGAACCTAGTAAAGCCGGCCTGCAGCGCTTTAATGATCTAGCGAAAGCTATATCAATTAAATAAATTACCCATACCCTCAAGCTAGGGCTATGTAACTAACTTTTTGGAATATCCATTCCGACGATGATGAAGGCCGCTGAAAAATCAGAGGAATCACTACAAGCCTGCTTAAACTCTTTGAGGGGGGATGATTTTTGTGTCATAGGTAGCTACCGACCCAAGGAAGGCACCCAAAAAACGCTCCGAAGCGTAGTCCAAACTTATTTAGACACCTTGATTAGCTTGGTAGTTGGGCTGCCATCACGCAATTATTGGTTGCAGGCTTGCCAATGAGGCGATCCTTAATCCAATCCCGAAACAAGGGATCAGCAGTTCTGGGCGTTGTGAAATGAGTCTGATCTCCAGGTAACTGCACCCGCATCACATTAGCGCCAGAATTACACATTTGAATTTGATAGAGCTTTCCTTAAATAGGTGGTTCGGTTGTATCTTTAGCTCCCCAATAGATAACCACTGGCGCAACTGGATTAACGGGAGAAACTGAACTCTTAGTGAATGCTTGGACCCAAGCTAAAGTATTGGTAGGTTGAGGCTTAAGCAATCTTGCAAAATTTTTTCCAAAAGTGAAGACGATACTTAGGGATGCAAGAGTGGCAAAACCCAAGTAGCTCAGAAGCACCAAAATGGAAACAGCCAATTCTAGGTTTTTTCCACTCCATCAATTATTATGAACGCCTTATCGATCCCGCTCATCTAATGCGTTTTTACAGAACCTATCTCTTCATAGCGATGCTCATCCAACCCCTTTTATGCTGGGGTATTGATTTATTGCCAAACGATATTGTGGCACCCTTACCTGATAAAAATTACGTTAAGGTTGGTTACTACGGCACACAAAATAATACGTATTTTAAGAATGGCTCAGTGGTTTCATCTGCGCCCTATGCAAGTCCAGTAATCGAAAACCCTAATGCCAATCTAAGGCTTGTCAGAAGCTACGCAATTGGAGATCTTCCAGGCATTTCTTATATACAACTCCCTTATGGAACAATAAAGCCACAGGGCTCCTTATCCGCCTATCCCGGTACCACTGGATTTGGTGATGTGGGTTTAGCTAGCGCTATTTGGCCATACTCCAATCGAGAAACGCGCACTTATCTTGGTATTGCAGGCTACCTCATTCTCCCTACCGGCAGCTATTCGAGCACCCAGACTTTAACGATGGGTGGGAATCGATACATATCCGATTTACAGGTAGGGTTTCAGAAGCCCATCATTGAAAATCTAGAGGGCATGATTGCGGTAGATACGATGTTCTTTGGCGGCAATAGTCAGTGTGCAACTGCATGCTTATCCGCCACCAATGTATCGCTCACACAAAAGCCGTTGACTACAGTGCAATTAGGCCCCGTCTACGCAATTAACCATACCTATACCGTTGGAGCATCCTATATATATGTGGCTGGCGGTGCGACGTTGGTGAACAACGCCTATCAAAATAATGTTATTAATACCCAGAGATTTCTGCTCAGTGGAATCGCTTATACCGATCTGGGCAGATTTACACTGCAGTATGGTCGAGACATGGAAATCAAAAATGGTTTTATTCAAACCAAATTGCTCTCCATCGGTTACACCATGGAGTTTTAAGTTAGAGCCCTCTAAAGAGATGGGAATTTCAAAAGCGGCAAAGTTACTGCAGAAATAATACGGGCGCTACTAATAAGTCTAAAGGTAAGTTAAATAATAAAACTTACAGGATCTATGCCGGAACTACAGTAATCCGCTGAATCATTCCCAAGTCTGAGTGTTGCAACATTTGGCAATGCATTAAAAAAGGCCCAGTGAAATCAGCAAAGCGCATCCTGAAGGTGATTGATGTTGGCTGCTCAGGAGTTCCGCCAGAAGGCAAGGCTATCGTATCGCACCAATAAGGCCCAACAGAAACCCCATTCACTTTGGTCACATACATTGGATTTACATGAATGTGAAATGAATGGGAGATGCTATTGCAATTAAAAATTGTCCATTCCTCTACTGCACCTAGTATGACGTTCTGAATAATAGTATTCGATGGCTGGAGCTGATAGTCGTACCGAGGTATAGGATTTGGCGCAATATAAACCGACGATTCAGAAGAATTTCCTGTGACCTTTGCCACCTTCTGCCTAACTTCGGAAATATTCTTTTTAATAGATTCCTGGAAATCTGATGCCATGATGCTACCGCTAGCAATCGCTTGATCCAATGCAGAGAAAGTGCCAGAGGATGATTCGGAAACTTCATTGCCATGCATATTAAAAATGATGCTCCGTTTTTTTCCGCCGGCACTAGCAAACTCTTCGTCACCTATGGGCTTTAAAAAATCAGATATTGGCAGTGGTGTTGCTGGAATCGAAGCTGCTGTTACCAGCTCTTTTCCCTGTTTCTTTCTCGCATCAATGACTACGATCTTCGCCAGAACGTCTCCTGGTAAAACGGTATCACGACTACCTTGAGAAATTTTTACAGGCAGAGATCTCAGTAAGTAAACTCCAGGCGCACCAGCCCTAACGATGAGCGATGAGCGATTACCTGGTGAGAGAATGATACCTCTGCCACCCTTTTGTCGCGAGTCAGGATATTCTTGATATGCACTGCTACCCCAGCCATCAAGAGTGTATTGATGCAGGACATGATTATCTAAATTCACATTAAGGCAATTAAATATCTGAGTATTGATAAAACGCCAACGCTGCACCTCACCGCTTTCCATGACAATAGTCGGCTGCCTAACACCGTTAATTAAAACAGGTTGCGCGTCGACATACCCATCATTTAAATAGCTGTTTTTTAAACCATAACCCGTTGGATGATTTGCTATTTGCGAAAACTTTTCTAAGCTACCGTCTTTTGCACCATAGTTATTGGCAGTTCTATCATTAGCAAAATATGGCGCTTGAAATAAAAAGATGAGTTCGGTGGCTTGTACCATTTCTGGCAAATCATCCACCTCACCACGAACCATAATGGCTCCTGTCATTAGGCTAGCCGCTTGGATTGCGCTTGAGCCATGATATTGAGGATGATAATAAAAAGGACCCGCAGGATGGTTGACGGGTAAGTTGTAAACATATTGACGTGAGTCACCACCCGCAATGACGCCACCATTATTAGGGTCAACTACATAATCTCCGTATTCAAGAGTCCTCTTGTCTTCATAGATACCCGGAAACACATGCAAACCATGGGTATGCAAATTTGTCGTATTGGGTTTCATGTAGTTAGTCGGATCTCTAAATGCAGCAAACGGTGGGTTTACGGGTAAGTGATTCACTAGCTTAATGCGTAACTGCTCCCCTCCCCGCACCACTAAAGTTGGACCCGCATAGCTTGGTGGATTGCCATCATAGCCATAGGATCGCAAGGAAACAGCATATCGATTACTTTTATCCGCTCCAGATAAGGTGGTATCAAGATAAGCCGCCGTTAAAACCACATCAAGCAAACCATTTTTTGCCTCAAGCATCGTTGGCTGAACAAAGGTTTGCTGAGAATAAACTCCACCCTCATCACCTTTGTCTATACCACATCCAGGCAAGGCCATGGGAACCGCAATACCTGAAACAAGACCTATACCCAGACGTAAGAAATTACGACGATTATTTTCTAGGTTTGCTCTAGAGCCCATCAACGTTTAAGCAATCTTCAAGAAGGCATAGGGGCGCATTTGTTTTTCAGCAGCATTGCCAATTTGCTTATTGGTATTACCACCCCAACCCAGTAAATGATTTTTTCCAATTGCCAAAGAATGCATTTCTCCAGCGGCAATCGCTCGCACTCCCGAAAGATTTGGAATCAGTGCTGGGGCACTACGCGATTGAAGATCCCCCAATCCGAGCTGCCCACATCCATTCCAACCCCAGGCATAAACCTTTCCTGATGGAGTTAACGCAAGTGAGTAATGCATGCCAGCAGCTACTGCTAATACAGCCTCTGAAAGCGCAATAGGAATCGGCTTAGAAAAATAGGCATGCCTATTATTGCCTAACTGCCCGAAATGATTACTACCCCAGCCATACAAGCCTCCATCAGCAGTTATAGCTAAAACATGAGTAGAACCAACAGCAATAGTTTTTACGCGAGCTGATAAAGAAACTGGCTCTGGACGCTCAACAGTGTTCAGATGACCCAAGCCCAATTGACCTGCGCTACTACTTCCCCAGACATAGATTCTGTCGTCACGAGTTAAGGCCAGCATAAAATTATCACCAAGGGCAATATCCCGTATAGGTGCAAGCCCATCAACTAACGCAGGAAAAGTATTGGTTTGAGAGGTTAAGCGCCCTAATGCGCCATCAATATTTAAACCCCAGGTATACACACCACCCGACTGATCAATGGCAGCAAATAGAAATTGTCCTGCTGATACTTTCACAGCGTTTGGAATGCCGCCAATTAAACTTGGCGCTTCTGAAAACAGCTCTTTCCCGCCGGTGCCAGTTTGACATAAGCCCCAGATAAAAGGGGCTTGATTTGAAACTCCAAGACTAAGGCCATAGCCCGCAGAAATATCAGAATAAAGAGATGGGTTAGTGATGTATACAGGCTCAGCGGAAGCGCCTCCGCTTTTACAGATGTCCACATATAAGGGGGTAATGCGGCCAGAGCCAGCACCACCCCACCCCAAGACCTCACCAGATTTTAATAGCGCTAAGGTTTGATCCTTGCCGGCAGTAATTGCAGTAATTTCATAAAAATCATTTTGAGTTACTCCCATGTCATGATCAACAAAATATCAAGGGTAAGGCGCATTTATATATCCTGGTACACCATTTTTCATGCCTGTATTATTTCCTGATGGGCCAAGGGCGATGTCGTAGTTCACTTTACCCCTAAAGCAACCAACTGAATATGGATATTCACGATTAAGGTGATAGTGGTAAATGCTTTGCAATGACCCATTCCACATGACTAAGGCGGTGTGACCATGACATTGATCTAGCTGAGCGTTAGTAATCATCTGCCCATCCTCGCCACGCGGACCATAAATACCGAAACCATCTAATGCATAGCCAAAGATGGGAGATGGACCGCTTGTCCCCTGATTGGGAAAACATTTCCACGAATAACCATGATGATGATATTGACCATAATAAGGATGGCCCCAGCATTGGTCTACCGGTAACGCATTGACTGGATTGTAATAATTAAAGTTAGCGTCATTAGCCACCTCTATGTGCCACACCGCACCAGTTAATGTAATACCGATGATTCCAGAATTAATTGGATAGAACCCGGTTGGAACAGGGTTTAATGGGATCGTACTAGTCAGGTTGTAAGTGGAAACTCCAATAGCAGCAGCGCTTGAGTAGGCTATTCCTGTAGTTGGGTCTGTACCACCCGGTAAAGCTGCATAGTAGGGGTAAGCAGCCGTTCCAGACTGCACTGGGAATGTCCCCATTAAAGTAGTTGGCAAGCCATTACCCTTGAAGGTTCGAGTGCCTGCGATAGGATCAGACGTCACCGCAAAAATGCTACCAGCAGGATCATAAGTCGTCGCAGGATTTGAGCCGCTGACGTATGGCATCAGTGAATTTGTGATGATATTTGTGCTTGTGTTTGTCCAGGGCGTTGCAACCACACTAAGTGCGGGAGGTAGCTGAAGCAATGCGGCGGCATAAGGATCTATGCACTGCTGATTTTGAGCACAGGTAACAGTACTTTGTCCATTGGCAGAAGAAACCAAAGTCGTTGGCGTACCTGGGTCTGTTGGAGTTGCAGCTGAAGTTGTTGAGGAGTCTGAACCACCACCGCAAGCAAACAACCCTGCTGCCACTAAACCAATCAGTGCAATTACTGCCACACCCTTTTTGCTAATACTTAACCCCATAACAACCCCCATATCTGAATGCATCTTTCCCATTACCAAAAATCCCTTGTAAATAAAAACGGTAAAGTTGAGTGAACCTGCGTTTTAATGCTATCGGCAAGAAATCAATAATGGAAATCATGAATCGGGGTAATTTACATAACTTTTGATGATTAAAGGGGAATTAAGTGATCACTTTTAGACCCTCCAATGCATCGCTAGAAACGATATGCTGCTTGTATTTGAGGGGGTATTGCGACTATATTTATCCTGCGATCACCTTTTCAAAGCCACCAATTAGCAAGTAATGACTAAAACCCCTGAAATTTCCTTTGCACAGACCAAGCAGGAACGGTCCAAAAAAACCCTGGAAGACCTTATACAGACGGCCCATGACCTAGTGGAGGGTGGCGATCCAGAGTTATTTACCAGCAGAACGCTCTCAAAAAAGGCCGGTTACTCACTGGGAACCCTCAATAAACGCCTTACTTCGGTGGATAAAATTTTTTTGTGGGCCATCAAAAAGGGTCAACAGAAACATTTAGCCGAAATGTCTAAAATTATTGAAAATTTTGACTCGACTCAACCCCTACACACCCTTTTAGAGACGCTGGTTGATGCTGCATTTTCAAAAATTAAAAAGGTTGGCCCCAAAGTCATGCGCTTTTATGATGATCGAATAAAAAAATTTAGCAGTAATAATGATCAGCACCACTTTCCCGATGTACTAGTTGAACCCTTCCTTAAGGCTATTAAGAGGGATCAAACACAGACATTTCGCAATACGACAGAGGATGAACTCAAGTTAATTCTCCGAACTACGGCTATTTTTATCGAGCGACCATTTATTGAGTCAGAGCATTTTGCAGGAAGTAATGAGCATCGTAAGATGGCAGTAGATAATTTAATGAGGCTTTTGAGCAAAAAAGATTCAATCGGTGCTTAATAATCAAAGTTTTGATTATTAAGCACCGATTTGCAGCCACTCGTGAAGAGTTGTGTACCAGATGGGTAAATAGAATCTCAGGACAAAGAATCACAAAAACTCCGTGTAATAACCCATTTCTAAAATTGGTAGAATTTCACAGAATAATTAATAGATACAAAAAGATGGATTACAAAAAACCATGAGAAATTTGAAAATATACGGTCCGTTTTTTGTCGCCCTGATTGCTGCCTGTTATTTATACCTCATCGCACCCAGTATTGAACTAATCGATTATCGAATCGGTATTGCCGCTATCTTATTTGTCATTATTCTTTTTGGAATCTTCCGGGTTGCCTACTTCGCAGATCACTTAGCGGAGATGCTGGGAGAGCCATACGGAACTTTATTACTCACCATTTCAGCAACATTGATCGAGGTTGCGGTAATGATTACCGCACTGACTCATGGAGATGGAAACCCAACCTTTGTTCGGGATACCATTACAGCCACGCTATTCATTGTCTTGGGTGGAATGATGGGGCTCTCCATGATTATTGGGAGCACGTTTTATTTGGATCAGAATATCAACACCAACGGTGCAAATATGTATCTTGGTCTCCTCATACCGCTAGCCCTATTAACTTTAGTGCTGCCAAACTTTACGACAAGCACTATTGGACCCACCCTTGCCTTATCCCAAGAAGTTTTTATCGGGATCATTGCCCTAGCGCTTTATGCGGTATTTATATTTGCTCAAACAAAAAGATATCGAAATTATTTTGATGATCCATTTCCATTTGGCTCGTCAAGTGCGAAATTAGTAACAAGCCTTGAAGCCCCTGAAAAAGTTGAAGAGACAAGTCCCATCGAATGGAAAAAAGTCTTTTTGCCAACATTTTGGTTAGCCGCTTATTTGATTGTGATTATTTTGGTTATTGAAAAATTAGCCATCTTGATCGGTCTTGGCTATGCTCAAATGGGCTTTCCGAAAACATTGAATGGAACTACTGTCGCTATTCTTGTTCTCGCGCCAGAATGGCTTGCTTGTATTTATGCTGCTAAAGCTAACCACCTGCAAAGATCTTTAAATATCGCATTGGGAAGTGGCCTGGCCACCCTTTCACTTAGCGTTCCAGTTATGCTTTTCTGGGTTGCCTATCACCACTATCACATTGTATTAGGGCTTGAGTCCCGGGAAATCGTTATGCTTTTGACTTCTTTATGGGTTGCTCACGTTTCCCTATCAACAGGAAAGTCAAACATCATGCAAGGCGCAATTCTGTTTATTTTATTTATCTCATCTATCTTTTTGATATTCAATCCATAAGATCCTTATCCAATTACTCAAATCCCTTTAAAACTTCACCATTAGCTTGAGATTTGAAATAGCCATAAACAGACATCACCTCATCAGCGTAGAAATTAGCATGATGCTGAGCCCTCTTATTGGACGTAACTGTTTTACCACCTAGGTTATAAGCTACGACAGCTAGATAGTCATCGTTAAACTGATTAAGCTGGACTTTTAAGTACATTGCCCCTGCTTCTAGATTGTTCTCTGGGGACTGAAGCTGTTCCTTGCTAAATCCGAGCTTGCGGGCAGTTACGGGCAGAATTTGCACTAAGCCCGTTGGGCCAGATCGTGAATGAGCCTTGGCATTAAAGTGAGATTCAATGGCTACTAAAGATTTGAGTAATAAAGGATCGATACCCACTTTATTGGCAGCACTATTAATACTGTCATCCCAACGTTCTGCATTTCGCTGAATCTCAGCACAATGTCTATCGGGGTTGAGTTTACGTAAACACAACTCTACATAAGGAGTCTTCGCCATAGCCACATTAATGCAAGCAAAAAACAACAGGTAAAAAGAAAAAAGAAATTTTGGCAAAAGAGTCATAGGCATAAAGGTTGAGTTCTAGAATAACGCATGACGATATAAGAAAAAATACAAATGAATATTAATGACGATTTCAGAATTAAGGCAGTAGTACATACGAGCGATCTAGCTTGGGAAAACTCTCCTATAACTGGCATAGATAGGAAACCGCTGGATCGAATTGGCGGAGAAATTGCCAGGGCAACTACGCTAGTGAAATACGCTCCCAATTCCACCTTTTCCTCACATATTCATGCTGGTGGAGAGGAAATACTAGTTCTAGATGGAGTATTTTCAGATGAGGGTGGTAATTACCCTAGCGGCACTTATATCCGCAATCCACCTAATAGCGGCCACACGCCCTTTTCCACCTATGGGTGCACTTTATTCGTCAAATTGAAGCAATTTCACACTGAAGACCACGCTACATTAAGGATCAACACCACTACAGCGTCTTGGTATCCAGGATTGGTGCCGGGACTATCGGTTATGCCTCTACATGAATTCGATGGAGTGGGAACCGCTCTTGTGCGCTGGGCACCTAATACCGTCTTTAAACCCATATTCACCCAGGAGGTGAAGAGATTTTTGTCCTAGAGGGCGTTTTCCATGATGAACATGGGTCTTACCCGGCTGGCACTTGGATTAGAAGTCCAAGATTTAGCAAACATACTCCTTTTACCCAATCTGAGGGTGCTCTGATTTACGTCAAAACAGGGCATTTAGATATCCCATTGGATTAATGCACTCTAAAAAACATATAGCCATCAAGCCCAAAGGGTAATTTCAGGCCAGCCTTATAGGATTGATTCACTCAACTCCCTTTGACTGATAAATGATCGCTCTTCACCAGTAATTGGGTCTTTAAAACCAATCTCTTTGGCCAGCAGTTGTAAAGGCTTTGTAAAGTCCAAGTCATACTCCTGATAAGGAGTGAGAACTGGGTAAATCTGATCAAACTTCATCGGTATACCCAAGGCATTAAGGTGACAGCGCAGTTGATGCTTCTTGCCGCTCCCTGGAGTTAAGCGATATTTAGCCCAGGGCCTTATCACTTCTATCAACTCTATATAAGTATCTGCATTTGGTTCGCCATTGATTTCTCGCATCTGTAAAAAATGTTCGGATTCTTCAATGCGGCTTCGATAAGTGATTGGTAATTTTGCCCTGAGCTCTTCTGAATAAGGGGCAATAGCTTCATATACTTTTGTCACCACCCGATCTCTAAAGAGATTTTGATAGGCAGCCCTTTCATTTGGCTGAACTGAAAATACTACTAACCCTGCGGTATCGCGATCAATCCGATGTATGGGACTTAATGTCTGAATACCCGTTCTTTTCTTCAAACGATTTAGCAAGGTTTGATGCAAATACAAACCACTAGGTGTTACTGGTAAAAAATGGGGTTTATCAGCTACCAGAATGTGCTTATCCTGGTACAGAATATGCTCCTCAAATGGGATCTCCGGCTCACGCGCTAAGCGCCTAAAATAAATCAGATGAGTATTAGGTAAATAGGCATCTCCGGGGGCTACAGCTCGACCATCGACAGTCATGACCAGGCCCTCGGAAAAACGTGCGAGCCATTCAGAAAAATCAATATGAGGGAAATTTCCTACAAAGAAATCCAACAAAGTTAGATAGCCTTTCCCTGCCGGCAAATAAACCCGCGATGCAGATACCCCTTCGGAATTTACTTTCATGCTTAAGCTGTTGTGGCTAGGGAAGTGATAATTTTAGTGCGTTTCCACTAAGGGCAGCATGAATTGATGAATTGAATCATAAATTCATCAACATAGAATACAAAAACCACCCGAGGGTGGTTTTTGTCATCAAAGCAAGAAAATTTACTTCTTAGCAGCAACAAAGCCAATAGCTAAGTCATCAACAAACTCGACTAATACATCGTCGCCAGCTTTAAATTTCTCTAAGCCAAGAACGGATTTAGCAACTTTAGCCTTTTGAATTTCGCCATTTGGCAACTTGAAGGTGACTAAACGGTTTTGAGCATCAATAGATTCGATCTTCACTGTTGCAAAAATAGTCGTTGAAGTTTCAGTAAATGGCTTGGCATTAGGACCCTTACCGCGCACGACTACTTTAGTTACACCAGAAGCGCCTGGTTGTTGGCCCTTACCGGCAGCCGTTAAACCTACTGCTACAGCTTGCGCGTAATCCACTACCAATACATCACCCTTTTTTACATTCTTCAAATTTGGAATGTGTTTAGGAACATGGATACCAACCAAGTTATCGCCATCTTTCAAAAAGACCACGCGATCTTTAAGGTCCACTGAATCTACGGGAGCGGTAATCGAAACAAGCTCAGCGTCTAAAGGCTCAACATTTTGCGCCTGTACGTTCAAACCTAATGAGCCTAAAAAAGCAGCTACTAATAATAATTTCTTCATTTTTTTCCTTTTTTATTAATAAGATTCATACGCATTATTTTACCCATTGAAACTGGCAATTCAGTCCAACATTCTTACATAAGTTTATCGAAATAAGTTATAAACATTCAATTGTCATGTGGCCATTAATACTTACCAAAGCCTATAAGAATATGGGTCAAGGAAAAGGTGGTTGATTGCGTAAGTTGTATAAACCATTCCAAAATGACGTGCATTGATGCTGCTTATCTGAATTTACGGCACCAACATTACCAGGACTTAATAACATCACACTAGCGGAGTCCGCCCCACCGTAAAGTGGCCAACTTGGCAACCCATTGGAGTTAGGGTTTCCAGAATATGCAAATTGAGCCCAATAGGCGACCATTTGGTCTGCAAGCGCTTGAGAGGCCGGCACTAAATCAGGACCATCAATTTTGTGGGTGTTTGACAGATTTGGGAAAAAATAATTCAATTCAGAGGAATGGACTGCACCCATCTCAAAAGTTGGACATGGTTCAGCAATTCCAACCTTACAAACTGGCGCTGCTGCATCAGCAAATTCAAACTGATAGATTGGGAGCTTAGTGGCATTTCTTATGGCATAGTTTAAGAGTACGTTTGATGTTTCCAAATATAGACAGTTATTAATGCCTATTCCAGGGTTGTAATCAGACAAAACCGATCCAAAAGTTTTAGCAACCACATCTGGATCTAGTGAATGTAAATCTGCATAGGCATCATAAATCGTGGAAGCGTATGTTCTTGATGAACCCGCAGGCGAGCCTGGATAAAAATTTGGCAACCAAACACTATTTATTGTTGATTCATTGATGGGCTGTGCATTTGGCGCCTTGGTGTACCAGCTTTGCCAAAAATAGCCTACATATAAGCGCAATTCATCTTTAGTACCTCCCATAATCATTGGGACGGCAACTAATTTTTTCTTGCTTGCCGCATATTTAAAGGATGAAGGAACGGTAGCATTGGCCAAAGGTGGATTACTTGTTGGATCTCCTGTAACTGGAGAGAATGGCGTAATGTCCCCGGAATGTGCTGCAGTGTAATTACCTTGTGAAATTAAAATTTCTTCAACAGACTTTTGTAGCATGCACTGTGAAACGCTTGCACTTGTAGAATGGCTTGATGCGGGGCAAAGCACCTCTTGAATCGTAGCGCTTGCTTTATCCATAGCAAGCGCCTCGGTAACCGTAGGCAGCTGCTGCATACATCCAGCGCTTTGAACGATGGCCTTATTAAAAAGCCCTTTAACCTGGGCAGGTGACGATAGATGCATGCAAACGGATCCGGCCCCTGCAGATTCTCCAGCAATTGTTATATTGTTTGCATCACCACCAAACGCTGCTATATTTTTCTGCACCCATTTCATTGCAAGACGCTGATCCTCTAGACCATAGTTACCGTTGTAATTGCCGGTTGTAAAAGATGTTGGCATGAAACCCAAAGCACCAAGTCGATAATTCATCGATACAACTACTAAACGTCCATCACCCGCTAATTTATCTAAACGATATAAGTTAGAAGATCCCCCGATAAAGGCGCCACCATGAATCCAAAAAAGGACTGGTAATACTTCTTCAGGCTTGATATCGGTTGGCGTACTGACATTGATACTTAGACAATTCTCATTCGTACTGCCCTCTGTAAGCTCAAAACGCGCTTGCTGAGGGCAAGCAGGCCCAAAACTTGAGGCATCAAAAATTCCTTGCCATGAAGGAGCATCCGTAGGGAGTGCCCAGCGCTGTGCTACCCCATAAGGAATGCCTCTGTATTCATTAACTCCATTACGGGTAACTCCAGCTACTATGCCAGCCTGCGTCGTTATAGTTGGCTGTGATGAGGCACTATTTGAACTGCTACTACAGCTAGCAATAAACATGCAAAAAAGGATCATTACTAAAAATTTTGCACTCTTGTTTTTAAACATATTCCTCGCCTAATAAGCTGGAAAAATTCTGTAGGAAATATCAAGCAAACTAGATTGTCCGCAGGATGGACTGGAAACCAAAGGGTTACCACTTACAGCATAAATACTCCATAGACCTTGCGACCCCTCCCCATAAAAGGCATAGGATGCTAAGGAAAAATCCTCATGCAAACTAATTTTCCCCCCATCATGATCATTTTGGTTGTTATAAAAAGTGTTGTATGGAGTTTGCAGTATGGATATAGTTCCCGAAGGAGATTTCACATAAATTCCTACACTACCCATACATGCCAAATTTGAACTAGCGGGTGCAGTATTTATCAATAACTGCAGTTGATCAACCGGATTCTTTTCATTAACTGTAAAACTACCAAGCAAGCGTACTTTCCCATAACTCACTTCAGCATTAGTGATAACTTTATTAAAATTTGGCATTTCTAATGCCACAGGCTTAAAAGAACTATAAGTTTTTGCAAGCTCTACGGCAGCCGCAGCATCGACCAAACCCCATCCATACCAATTGGAGTAACTATTACCTGCGGCATTTTTTACCCAACCATAATCAATGCGCGCACTTTTTGAACCATCAATCAGTGCCGTACTAGTACTATGCGTTAACGTAGGGGTAATAGAGGTATTACTAGGCTGAGCATCAAGTTGCACCTGATGATCTCTGCTCGATCTACTTCCGTAACTAAGGTCAATCTTTCTAGAGCTTAACCTGAGAATTTCACGGATATCACGCCACCCTAATTTTGGATTGACGCTTAACATTAGAGCAATCACGCCAGTGACATGAGGTGTTGCAGCAGAAGTTGCATTTATCACCCCGTAATTACATTCGAGATTCGTTGCTAAATTGGGCTTGGATCCTGAAACAAGAAAACCAATGAGAAAATCAAGAATATTCGGAGTGATATATATCCTGCTTTTGCCTCTAATACAACCCATAAAATCTAAACTTAATATTGATGGGCCGTATTCTGAATCGCTAGTTCCATACTCACCAAAATTTCCCAAGGTTTTAGACTCACCACCTGGAGCAACTAACCAGATATTAGAGCCGCTATTTGAATAAGTCGCTTTGATACCTTTTGCATTTACAGCACCGGTTACCACTACGGGCAAATATAACTTTGGACTATCGTAACCTGCATTTCCACACCCAATAATAGAGTTAATTCCACCATCAACATTAATAACGGGGCATGGATTTAAACCCTCTCCAAGATAATGATTTCCAGCAACCTGGACCACTACTAAACCTTTACCATTTCGCATTTTTGGCAAATTCTGAGTGGCAAGATCTTGGCCCCAGTTAGGGTCATAGGTATCTGGGCCGGCAGGTGACCGATCGAATGAGGCATTAATAACATCAGCGTTACGTGACCAAGGTGCGCCACCATAGGCCTCAATATAATTAGGGGTGACGCCTGGGATATTTACAAATCGCGCACCCCCAATAATCGCTTTAGGGGCCACTCCCATCATTCCAATACCGTTTTGCATTGCGCCAATGACTCCGGCAACAGAAGTTCCATGGGTTGTTTCATTGCCTGAAGGCGTTGGATCCGGACTATTGGTTTCATAGTTCCACGTCATGCCGGGATCAATATTACCCTTGAGCTCTATATGATTAATTTCAATGCCATCGTCAAGAATTAGCACCCTAACTCCTGCGCCTTTTATTCCCTGCGCATGAACAGACTCAACATGAATATCAGTTGACCCATCAGAAATATCGGGATAGCCGGAAAAAAAACTATAAGCTGATTTCAATGCCCACTGATAGTAATAAAGGGGTTCAGACTCTCCCGTGGCGCAAGCATATGGACCCGTTTCATTGCATGAAACTTTTTGATCTTCAGACCCACCTCCACAAGCGCTTAATAAAAGAATAAAGAAGGTCAATAAATAACTAAGAAATATCCGGGCAGGCAACTTATTGCTGATGGAGCAAATAAGGTGCATTAATCTACTCTGACTCCAGCTTAGGTTTTGTTAGTGCAGTATTTAGCACAAAAGCTATGCGTGAACCAGCCATTGCCAAACGTTGCTCCACTAAAGGAAGCGACTGATCAATATAAGATTTTGAAAGACCATCAATTTGGAGATGGGCCACATCACAGGAAAAGTTTGGCAGTTGTCCGTAAGCTGTTTTTCTTGCAATTTGATTGGACTCATTCGCCCAACTTAAGGGATCCCCTGTCTGCCAAGAGAGAATTTCATCAGCATGGTTACCCTTAATGGCTTGAGCTAGCTCCTTTGAGCTCCGCCCTCTAGCCAGAGTGTTAACAAACGCTTTATCCCAGGTGGAATGTAGGCTAGCGTGCTCACCAACTTTTAGCTGGTTACCGCCACGGTCATTGTTATCTCCAGCATGCAAAGGTTGATGCAGATCTCCTACAACATGCACAATCACCCTAACTGCAAATTCCTGATCAGCCCTGCTCGCATTTGGATCCGCTAAGATCTGCGCATATTCATCAATGCGATAAACAGCGCAGTTGTCTTTTTCACAAATATCCTTCTTAGGGTTGTCATCACAAACAGGTAAATTGTAAAAATGCCACTGGGCAGATCCTGGAAAGGTCTTTTTAAGACCCACCCTTTCATCATCCATCCAAGTCGCCACTTGACCCAAATCAGCGGATGGAATAATGGCATTGAGACGAATGCTAGCTTCGGGCGTTAATAAAGATTGCGCAATATAACCCGTGGTTTGATGCCCTATTGGCCCCCATGCCAAGACATTCATAGCTACTAGAGCTAATGCAAGGGCAAGGATTATCCTGAGAGGCCCACGAGAACCCAATGATTCTTTCATATAACTTCCTATTGACAAGAACTTAAAGAGCTACCTAGATATTGAATTATTTGCACTAAACATGACGCCTCGCTATTGCTGTTAAACGAGAGTGATGCCGCTATTTTTTAACGGCACAGTTCGTATGCGTTTACCAGTAGCGCGGTAGAAGGCATTCAATACCGCTGGTGCTGCTACAGCGATTGTTGGCTCACCCACACCACCCCACTCCTTTCCTCCGCCCTGAATAATGATGGTTTCCACCTTTGGCATTTGAGAAATACGTATTGAGTTGAAATCATTAAAGTTTTTCTGCTCCACACGTCCATCCCTAATGGTGATCTCCTCTTCAAATAAAGCAGACAAACCAAATACAAAAGAACCGGAGGTTTGACGCTCTATCTGAGCAGGATTGACAGCATAACCAGGATCAATGGCCGCCACAAATCGATGAATCTTAACTTGTGAGCCATCTTTAACAGATATCTCGCAGGCTGCCGCCGCATAACTTCCATAGGACTTCATCTGGGCAATACCCCGATAAATCCCAGCAGGCGCTGGCTTATCCCAACCTATTTTGTTGGCAACAGCATTAAGCACCTCAATACTGCGAGGACTATTGGCCAGATATTGAAGGCGAAATGCTAATGGCTCTTTACCTACGTAATCGGCCATTTCATCCATAAATGATTCGATGAAGATTGCATTTTGATTAATATTCACTCCACGCCAAAATCCGGGTGGTACATGAGTATTACGCATTGCATGATCAATAAGCAGGTTAGGAAATTCATACGTAAACCCATGCTGACCTGGTACATCCAAACCCTGAAATACCTCAGGATCTAAACCCTTGTTTGCATCCAAGGTTGAGGGGCTGGTAGCGGCAAGAATGGATTGCCCTGAAAGCCGCATATGAACACCAGTCAAGTTTTTATCGCCGTCAAAAGCACCGGTCAATTTACCCATCATCACTGGGTGATAACGACCCTGCGTCATATCTTCTTCGCGAGTCCAAATCAGCTTAATGGGAGTGTCGGGAATTTGCTTGGCAATAAGGACTGCTTGTGTAGCGTAATCTTGATGTGAACCACGTCGACCAAAACCACCGCCAATATTGATTTTGTAAACATCACATTTGTCAGCAGTTAATCCAGAGGCCTTGATAACTGCCGCCATAGAATTTTCACCATTTTGCGTAGGGATCCAAGTCTCGCATTTTTCAGGAGTCCACTTCGCAGTAGCGTTCATAGGCTCCAGAGTTGCGTGATTTAAAAATGGATAGAAAAAAGTTGACTCTAAAGTACTGGAGGATTTAGAGATCGCATCCTTTGCATCACCTTTTTGATTACGTGCATATGCGAACTTCGCATCTAGACCCTCCTCAAGGACGCCCTTAATGGATGCGCTCGATACTTGGGCGTTGGGACCGTAATCCCAAACAATCTCGACACGTTCCATTGCTGTTTTAGCATGCCAAAAAGTATCGGCAACTACCGCAACCGCTGAATCGCTAACAGGTAAAACTTTTACGACGCCTTTAACTTGCATCGCTTTACTTGCATCAAAACTTTTAACCTTGCCGCCAAATACCGGACACTCGTTAATGGTTGCAATCAGCATACCGGGCAACTTAAAGTCAATGCCATAAATTTGCTTGCCTGTTACCTTACCTGGGGTGTCATCAATACGCGCTACTGGCTTACCAATGAGCTTCCAATTCTTTGGATCTTTGAGAGTTACTTCGCTTGGTACGGGCAACTGAGAAGCGGCAATGGAAACCTTACCAAAAGTCGTTTTGCGACCGGTAGGAGTATGGGTAATGATGCTGTTCTGAGCTACGCACTCCGATGTTGGAACATTCCACTGGGAAGCGGCTGCTTGAATCAACATGATGCGAGCAGCGGCACCGCCCTTTCGAACATATTGCTCAGACTGACGAATACCCCGACTACCACCAGTTGAAAAGCTGCCCCATACCTGTTTGCGTTTTAGACTTTCTCCTGGGGTTGGGTATTCATAGGAGACCTTGGTCCAATCGCATTCCAACTCCTCGGCAACCATCTGCGCTAAACCTGTTATGGTGCCCTGCCCCATTTCTGAGCGGACAATACGAACAACTACATCATCATTTGGTTTAACAACTACCCACACACCAATTTCAGGAGTCGCTAAAGGTGCGCTAGGATTTTTAGCGGTTCCTGCTAATGCCTCGGGTATCCAAATAGAAAATCCAATTGCTAACCCAGTACCAACGGTTGCAGTACCGATAATAAAATTTCTACGTGAAATATTTGCTGCTGTTAATGTCATTTTGATATCCCTAACCTTAGGTTTTGCTAACAGCGTGAATTGCTTCGCGTACTTGCTGGAAAGTGCCGCACCGGCAGATATTTGATACAGCAAGATCAATATCCACATCAGTAGGCTTTGGAGTATTTCGCAATAATGCAGTAGTTGCCATCACCATACCGGACTGACAGTATCCACATTGAGGCACCTGGTGATCGACCCAAGCCTTTTGAATCTTCGAGAGTTGACCGTTTTTTTCTAGACTCTCAATAGTTTCTATCTTCTTGCCTTCGGCTGCAGCAACCGGTAATACGCAACTACGCAGAGCTTGACCTTCAAATAGAATGGTGCAAGCACCGCATTGGCCAATACCACATCCATATTTAGTACCAGTTAATCCAACTTGTTCGCGGATAACCCATAACAATGGGGTATCTGGCTCTACATCTATATCGTAATTTTTACCGTTGATGTTTAACTTGGTCATAAGCATTCTCCTGTATCTAGATGCTAAAAAATAATTAGCAAATATCATAAATATTTCATTAATTTTAACTGGCCGAATATTTTTAATTCCGACGAATACCGACATCAATGCAATAATATTTCGCAGCATTAATAATGCTATTGATAGAATTGGAGTATCTCGATTTCACTCTCTCTATAATTGCCAAAAGTACCCAATCAAACCAAACTCAATGACCATCCGAATTTCAGTAATAGAAGATGAAGTAGATTTCCGCGAAGGTCTCGTGGAATTACTAACGCTTGAAGGATTTGATGTTTTTGGATTTGGCACTATTGGAGAATTTCGAATCTGGCGACTGACCAATCACTGCAATATATTAATTCTTGATCGAAATCTTCCAGATGGTGATGGCCTAGATACACTAAAACTCTTTGATGCATCCAATAACATCGCATCAATAGTGCTAACTTGCGAAGGACAAGCTCACGATCGGATTGCCGGCATGAATGCTGATGCCGACTACTATCTAGTGAAACCCTTTCCTATTGATGAATTAGTTGCCATATTGCGCAGATTAGAGCGACGCATCAACTCATCCAAAAAAGACTCCTCTGAATGGGTTTTAAATAGCATTAACTGGGTTATTACCAGCCCTAATAATATTGGAATAGAGTTAACCAAGAGTGAATACTCTTTACTATCCTGTTTTATTGACAAACCTGGAATCACTATTTCACGTGATGACATTATTAAAGGCTTCGGACTCAATCCTCTCGACTATGACAATCGAAGGTTGGAGGTGATGGTTAGACGCTTACGGAAAAAGATTGAAGATGCCGGAGTAGTGAAATTTCCATTGCAAACCGTATATGGAGTTGGGTTTGCCTTTACAGAGGTAATGAAGGCCTCATAGATTCAGGTCCAAAAAATTAACTGGGCCCTCCGGAAACCAAGCAATAAATTCCGATCCACGATTGAGCTCACTAATTAACTCAATCTCTCCAGAATGCAATTCAATGATTTTCTTTACAAAAGAAAGTCCTAGCCCCATGCCTCTAGACTGTTGGTCTGGATTTATTTGACGATATTCATCGTAAATCGCCAGATGATTTGAAGCATGAATACCGTGCCCTTGATCGGAGACGGAAATACCAATCATTCCAGGGCGATGTTTCATTTTTATAGTGACCGTTGATTCAGCGGGAGAATATTTACAAGCATTATCAATAAGATTCAATACCACGGCCTGAAGCATTTTTTCATCAGCCATGATGACCGCCTTAAGTCCAATCAAATTGAGTGTCAAGGTATGGGTAGAATGATAAACCCGACACTTTTCCACCAAATCGGACAGCCAATGATTTAAATCTATGGCGCATGGTCGAACACTATCAATCTTGCTATCCAATCGATCACCCTGCAACCATCGATCAAATAACATCGCTAACCTGTGTGTTGCAGATCCAATCGTTGCAACCCGTTTTTTGAGCTTAAGAGTATCCTCATCCCTGTTTAGCAATGCCAATTGAGTTTCAATAATCCCCAGTGGGTTCCTAAATTCATGTGAAATCATTGAACCAAAACGTACGTATTGCTCTCGTAAGCGTTTTTCATTTTCCAATAAGCCTCTTAAGTCATTGGTTCTCACCAAAACTGTTTTTTCTAATTTTTCTTCCGAAGCTTTGACCGATTCAAGTAATTGCTCTTTAGTTTGCAATACTTCAATTTGAGCCTTCTCACGAAGCAAACGTTCATCCTGGATTCGATCGGCAAGCGCAAATGAAAGCAAGAGCATTTCAAATGATGAAGAAATCTGTAAAGCGTATGAAGTGAAACCATTACTAGGAAGTAGATCAAACATTCTTAATCCAGCGACAATCGTACCTAGACAAAGAGCACCCCACGCTAGTAAGAAAAACTTGGCGCTCTGCTGGCCCGCACGCCAAACCTTTATTCCGGCATAAATAGTTAACAAAGCCCCAGGGATGCTTAAAAGTGGGACTGCTTCCAAAAAAATGGTTGGTGTAAATGAGCATAAATATGCGACAACCAAACCCAGGGATGAGCCATAAAGCAAAATTGCGATGACCAGCAAGGCCTGATCTATTTTGGGTAGGAATTTTTTAGTATTTAAAAAGGCTCTTGTAAAAAGCCAAGCGCTACCAGCACCTAGACCCAAAAATACTGACTGAGAAATTCCATCCCATTCAGGGAAATTAATCCAAAAATATAAACGCCCATAACCATTGCCAGCAAATATACCTAGGCCAATAAAACCGGCAAAAAAGAAATATAAAAGGTAGTTTCTATCGCGAAGATAAACAAAAAGTAGCAGATTAAAAATACATAAGACTCCTATTCCTCCGTAATAGAGGGCTTGCAGCATCGTATCTTTTTGCACGCTTTTACTAAATTGCTCTTCTTGCCAAATTTGGAGTGGAATAGAGATGGGCGAATGTGAGCTCACTCTGATATAAAAGTCCTGAGTCTCCTCTTTTAAGGTCATTGGAAATGCATAGTAACGATTGAAGATGGGTCGGGATTGTATTGGCCTACTGCTACCAGTCTCTATTACCCCGCGATTTGGCCCGTAGAAGTTAATTTTTTCTAAACCAAGAAAAGGGATTTCTAAAATCCATATGCTAGGAGCGCCTGCTGAACGTGAGAGGGCTAACTTAAGCCAATATGCTGAATTCGAAAAGCCAAAGTTAGCCTCATCACCAATGGTGCTGATTGTCTTAAACTCATCTTTACTATTAAGTTTTTTGATGTCTTCAATATTCAGGTTTCCGGTAGGGTCGACCAATACCTGAACGCTGCTTATAGGATTTACCATTGACTCCGAAGAATCTAACTGCAATCCATGCGAGATTCCTGCATACAACCCGAGCAGAGCTAATGCGGAATATAGGAAAAATTTAGTCAATTTTTGAGATGTTAAATTCATATGTCTAGACGCATTTTTACACGCAAAAACTATTCAGGTGAAATTGATTCCAATAAGCCATAGCAGCAGAAAAAAACAAGGGCCAAAATGCTAAAAATTGCGACATTTGTACGTGGTTGCACCTAACTTAAATATTGAAAGATAAAATAAATCGGAGCTTCGTTATTCAACACCTTTTTTATCGGTAAAGGTTCATAAAAAAGGTTTTATGAAATTTTTCCTCGCCCAAGTGATGGCTTCATTTCTTGGGCGTAAGGAACTCGAAACCCCATTTATATTTAATTGGGCCGATATCTATAGCAATTTGTTATTTTGCTTGCACACCCATTATGTATACGTGCTCTACAGCACGATCATCGCCTAGCATCTCAAATGCAAATACCTTATCAGCAATATTCTTCGCATTTTTCACTCGTGCATTTAATAAAGGTATTGAAGTCGATCCAAGCACAATAAAATCCGCCTCTTTACCTGGAGTAAATCCACCAATCCTATCATCCAAAGATAGTGCTTTTGCGCCCCCTAAGGTTGCCAAATATAGAGATTGCATTGGATCAAGGGGTTTTACCGTTGAAGGATCTTCCACAAATGCCTTGCGCATTTGAGTAACTTTATAAGCCTCATTCATCGTCTCTAAAATAGATAAGCTAGTACCCGCACCAATATCGGTACCCAGCCCTACCTTTACGTTGTATTCATTGGCTTTTGCCAAGTTAAATAAACCGCTACCCAAAAATAGGTTCGAGGTGGGGCAAAATGCAATAGATGCACCTTTTTTTGACATGACCTGCATATCTTGATCATTCAAATAGATGCCGTGAGCAAAGACTGAGTGGTCTGTTACAAGACCAAAATGGTCATAAACATCCAGATAACTTCTGCTATCTGGATATAACTCCTTAACCCAAGCAACCTCAGCCTTATTCTCGGCTACGTGCGTATGAACGTAGACTCCCGGGAACTCGCCAACCAACTTCCCAGCCAAAGCCAATTGTTCAGGACTTGATGTGGGTGCAAAACGTGGAGTCACTGCATAACTCAACCTGCCTTTGTTATGCCACTTTTCAATAAGTGCTTTACTCTCCAAGTAACTGGTTTGCGGGGTATCTTTCAGGAAATCGGGAGCATTGCGATCCATTAAGACTTTTCCTGATATCATCCGTAAATTACGTTTTTGAGATTCTTCAAAAAAGGCATCTACCGAAACCGGGCTTACTGTCGAAAATACTAGAGCTGTTGTAGTGCCATTGTTAACCAACTGATCTAAAAATAACTTGGCCACTCTATTTGCTTCAACCGGATCTGAAAATTTTCTTTCCGTTGGAAATGTGTAGTTATTAAGCCAATCGAGCAATTGATCGCCATAGGCAGCCATCATTTCTGATTGCGGATAATGTACATGTGTATCAATAAAACCTGGAATAATTAAGTGGCCAGAGTAATCAATGAGCCTGGCATTGGCATATTGAGATTTAAGAACTTCATAATCCCCTGACTCGACAACCTTTCCATTCTGTACATATAAAACGCCGTTTGGAAAATATTGATATGCATGATCAACCTTTGCAGGGTTTCCCGTAAAGTACAGAACTTCCCCCCTATAACCAACTAATTCCTCAGCTTGCACAGTGATTGATCCAAACAATAAAAAGAATATACAAAATATAAAACTGAAGATCTTGTTCATAGATATTGCAAGCTTCATCTTTTACCAATCCAAACGGGTAATTTTTCAAAAGACTGCAATGCAGCTTCAAGACGCCACTGCTCTGCCGCTTTTTCACTATTTACTAAAAATGCATTACAAGGTGTTGAAATCTTAGCTGAGCCAGCAACGTCATTCCTACAGGCTGCAACCCTTTCCGCTTTTTCAGGATTTAACCAGAGACTAGGTCCTTGCAAAAAACTCCACGTTAAGCTGTTACGAGATATTTGTTTTAATTGTGAGTAGTTTAAACCTTGCTCAACGGCTGCGCGGACATACTCATTAGTTAAATCAATCCGCGATATCCCCTCATCGTCAGATGCCAATATGACCGGCACACCAGCTTCCATGTAATCTTTTAGCGGATGTTTTTTGCCCTTAATATTTAAAATTAGATCATTACTAGTTAAGCAAATTTCCACAGCAACGCCTTTTTGCTTCATAAACCTTAAGGTTTCAATGGCATTATCTTCATAACCAATATCAACACCATGACCAATACGACTTGCACCTGCAATTTTTACGGCATCAGTTATGTGATTGCGTAAATTCTCAGGGGGAACATCTCCAAATGCGAGCTCTCCAGCATGGAGTGCAATTTTCACCGTCGGAGAGATGCCAGACAAATAATGAATCATGTTCATTTGTAGGCTGTAGTCACGCATTGCGTTTGGAGTATCTTCTGGAGAAACTAAATTGATACCCAAGACTCTTGGGTCTGCCTTAGCCAACTCAAACGCGTATGCGAGTTGCGCATACACTTGCGCGGGAGCCCCATTGCGCGTTGTTTGCACCAAGAATCGTATATTGACATTGCAGCCGGGTTGCGCCCTGTATGTGCCGCACTCCATCTGTTTTTGCGATGCTGATGCAATGGAATCCAAATCCTTTTTTCCTGCAATCACCACATCAGTTAAACCGTTCTCAAGCAGCCATTTACGAGCCTCTTCAAAATTCTGATTGGACACCCACTGCATATCACCACCAAGTCGCTTAATGGCTTTACTCTGCACTGAAATCATCAACTCTAAGAGTTGAATATTTTGCGATCCCGCACGATTAGCAACTTCTGAGATCATCGTTGCTTGATGATCATTGCTTGACGAAATGGCACCAAATAAACCAAAGCTATCAAAAAAATGATCATGGCCATTTTTTTCAGAAAACTCTATATTTCGAGCTGAATAACGGTCCACCACCTTCTGATGCTCTTTTTTCGACAATTCCAGTGCAGATATATCCCCAGAATCAATCTTGCATGGTTCAGCAGTAATCTTATATGTCACATCATCCAAACAATGATTCTCTTGCTTAGCAATCTTCAAATAAGTCTCCGCATAAACGGCACCGGATAGATGGGTATGCACATCAGCCCCTTTAGGCATTTGTTGCAAAAATTGACGCAACATCGGGGGTCTATCCTTATGGAGCTCGAACCATCGATCCGCTTGATTAAATGATTGAGAGAAGACGGCTGAAGAAACGCATGCAAATAGCGTAAGAACTGATAAATGAATAGTAATTTTTTTCACGTACTGATCCTAACAACATTAAATATTAAATATGCATGGATTATCAGCCATTGAATCAAAAAAATTAATAAATGAATTCCGACAAATACTTACAAATTAGTAGATAAAAATATATAACCCAATTTATCAAATAGAATCTAGCCAATTAGCAGTTTGATAAACCGAGCCTCAAGGATTCTTATGATTGAAAATCATTTTTCTTATGCACTACGCCTTAAAGTAGCCGCAATCGTGGTACTGGCACTTAGTGCTTGCGCAACACAAACTACCCCATCACAAAATACCAGCACCTCTAAGCCGCAGGTTACCGAAGAGGCATGCGTGCTTATTGATACTGATTTTGATATCGACGACATGATGGCTATTCCGGTAGTAACTGGTAGCCGCAATGTAAAAGCAATGATTGTTTCAGAAGGCTACACCTTAGCTCCACAAGGTGCATCAGCTCTAGCCCGTTTTATCGCTGAACCTGGTCAAAGATCTCCAGCAATTATTGTCGGAGCTTCATACCCTGGAACACGTGATATTAAAAAATGGCCTTGGTTACAAGATATGCGCAATGCAATGCATCGCTCTAACGACCTACTTTCAAAACCATTGACCCCAAAAGTAGAAAAAAATCACAACTTTACTGCCGAAGTCACCAAGTCTTTAGAGGGTTGCAAGTCAGTATCCATATTGATTATCGGCGCATTTACCTCATTTGTTGAATATAGCCCTGCCATACGTGATCGCGTGACCTCCATTGTGATGCAGGGTCGCCCATATATCAGCGACAAATATGGCGATAAGCCAAGACTTTCATTTAACTGTGACTACGATATTGAAAGCTGCAAAACAGCATTTGAACAAATGAAAGGCCTGAATCCTACTTGGGTTGACGTTCCTCGTGACGCTAAGCCACCATACAGCCCTACCATCCAAATGGTAGATGGGCTTGATAACTACGGCTTACCAGGTACTCTGAAGGCGGCTTTGATGTCTAATCAACACTACTGGCGTCTCGAATACTTAACAAATGGCAATCAATCACGCCTCTGGGATCAATTGGCGGCACTATATATGCTCCACCCAGAAGACTTTCATTTAAATACTGGTCACATGGAGCCAACCCCTAGTCCAGCTGTAATGCAAAAAATGTGGACTGACGACATTAACAAGAACAATAAATAAAGCAAAATCACAATACAACAGCCACTTTCGAGTGGCTGTTGTATTTTCAATTTACGAGACGATTTTCCGAAAATGTAAGAATTCGTCGGAATAATAATGAAAATTTCTCATACACTTCCAAAGTCACTTAAATCATAAAAATTCTCGAAACAACAATACTCATATGAATATCACTCAACTTCCCTGGAAAAGACTATTTACCAGTGCTGTAATTACTGCCTCAGTTGCCACCCTTATTGCCTGCGGAGGCGGATCAAGCTCGAGCACCTCCAGCAGTGCTACTAGCGATCCTATCTATACAGCGGTCATTGATGCTGGTAGCAGCGGTACGCGGATCAACCTGTATAAAGTAACGCCTGGAAATGGCGGTTACCCACAAATCGCTTTACTTGATAGCCAGGATTTTGATGACAATGGTATTAATGATTTTTTAGCTGGAAATGGGACCATCACTCCAGCATCATGGGCAGTAAGCGGCTCAGGACTTAGCAGTAACTACAAACCAAACAACTGCTCCATGACTGCCGACTCAAAAAATGGAAGTCAGGCTGATGTCTCCCCATGCGTTATTCAACCGCTACTTGATTCGATGGCGGGCGTAATGTCAACAGCCGGCGTAACAACTGGCCAGGTCAAAGTAGAGCTTTTTGCAACTGCAGGTATGCGTACTATGTCCTTGTTTAATGGTGGTAGTTATAGCGATACAGATATCGCAAGTTTTTATCAAACCATGAAGACCTATACCCAGAATACAAAAAGTTTTGCTGTGGGTGACTTCCGTACTAGCAATGGTAATAATGAAGAAGGTGTTTGGACTTGGATCAATCTCAACGATCAGTATTACAACGCTTTTGGCGGTAACACAACCTATTACACAGGAACACCAACAACTCGTGGCGACTTTGAAGTTGGCGGATCATCAATGCAAATTGCATTTCCAACTGCATCAATTCCTCCCGGAGATGCCAACAATGTTTTTCCGGTAAAAATTAATGGGTATACATATAATATTTTCAGCAAAACCTTTCTAGGTCTTGGCGGAGATGATGCACGTAAATTTATGCGCTCTTATGGTTACAGCAATAGTGGGACAGCCGGTTACACGGGCCTAGACTGCTTTGGTTCGAATGCTGATTCCACGAATACAAAAGAAGATAGTGGCGTAGCCCTCTTTAACGCGAGCTTCTTTCCTGCCGTTACCGTTCCAAACTCTGGAAACCCTACAGGCGTGACTTGGGGCACCCAACTCCTCAACACATTAAGCCCATTGGTAATGAGCGGATCAGGTGATTACAACCTAGGCACCTGCTCAAATAAGTTCAACAATGTAACCTCTAGCGTGATAGCACTTCCAAGAAATAATTATGGCACCTTAAGCCAAGCAGGACCCGCTTCCTATACCGACTTTATCTCTAAGGTTAGCAAAAGCACTGCGCCATTCGTTGGGCTAGATGGCTTTTACTACGCATCTAATTCACTTGGCTTGGCTCCAGATGGGCAGTTAAAGTCAAACTTTACCCGCACCCAATTCACAGATGCCATCGCAAACGTTTGTCCAAACGGTGGCACGGGGCCTTCAGGGTCCTCACTGAAGAAAGTGCGTGTTTGTGCTGATGCTGCATATATGAACAGCTTCTTATGGCAATTCTCAGGTACTAATGGCTTGTTCAGCTCAAACACCGGAGCCATTTTTGAAGGCGTCGTTCCATCCAACCTATTTCCAGGAGGCGTTAAAACGGCAGTTCTCACTTGGACCCGTGGTTACCTCTTACAAAAGTACGCGAATTAATCCTCAAATACTTTTAGTTTAATAAAAAATATAAGGGCATCGGTAGATGCCCTTATGCATTAGATAAATATGAATACCCAGAAATCAATCCATTTCATTCTCCCCACGCTAATAGGCATCACTTATTTGCTGGCACCTAGGCCTTCTGCTGCCCAGACTATCCCGGAAAGCAATGTCACCATTTCAACAAATGTTGAAGTACCAGTTGAAAAAAACACTGCAACATCAATTAAAGAAGCTGTTATTGAGAATGCTTTATTTAAACGGCCAATCGTTGAAGGTAAGATGGGTGTATCTCTATTCACCGAAGATACCTACGATGGCAAGGGAACTAGCAACCAACCCATGAATAGCTATGGCAAAGCCTACATCATGGGTAACGCATACTTTTCCGAAGACTTTTATCTATCCGGGAACTTCAGATACTCAAGCTCAAGCGGCAACAATACAACTGGCAACTACTTTATCGATGAAGGGTCCGCCTTTGTTGCTGAACTAGCTTTGCGATATGACGCTGATAATTACTCGCTAGTAGCCGGGCATTCAAGCATTAACTACTCCCTCACTAGAAACTATTCTGCAGGTCTTTGGGGAGCAGCGCTAGCCAAAAAAGAATATGGTATCGATGGAATGATGGTCGTAGGTGGCGCATATAAACTTGATACCGGTGCCTATGGAAATCATGCGATATCCGCAACCGCTTTCATGGTTGATACCACTGCTCTTTCGGATACCTTTGGCTCATCAAAAGATCCCACGCCCTTAAGTATCGGGGGCCCTGCAAATACTGGTAAATTTAATAACTATGCGCTTGCTGTGGATGGCTTGAAAATCGCGTCTCTACCTAAATTCCGCTATCAAGTTGCAGGGGTAAAACTAACAACTGACAGTCTTTATGTGACAAATAGCAGCACGAATGCCACCGCCCCAATACCCAGCCAATACCTAGCAAACGAAAATCGCTATGTAGCCGCCGGTATGTGGGATAAGCTAGACATAACTTCTTCAATTAAGTTAACCCCCTTGTTCGAGTACAACCGAATATTGAACTCTGGTGGGATAGCGGGTTACAACAAAAGTTACTACACGGGATCCTTCTTATTTGGATATAAGCAATGGAACTTGGGTTTTTCAGCAAGTCTGTGGGATACAAACTGGTCTCAGGTACCCAATAGTGGAAAGTTCATTCCATCCAATAACTTTTTAAATGATCGCAATAATCAAGCTCAAATAGCTCTAGGATATGTTTTCGAGAATGGCATTAAAGCTGCTATTGGCTATAAGAAGGAAAATAAATTCAGCAACACCAATACTCAAACTATTGGTGTTAACCTCAAATACGACTTGCCTTTTGCTTTTTAAGGATTTAGAGATGAATAAAATATATTTACTGATGGCATCGAGCTTTTTAGCAGTCTCGGCACATGCCCAAATTATGATGGGCGTGGATACTGCCGCCGATTACCTAATGGTCACCAATGAACAGCAAGAAATTTACCTGAGTCGTTATTTAAATACAAACAAAGATATTGCAAATCAATGCCAACCAGGTTGGACCTTAGCCCAGTCAAACGATTACTTTGTTTTATGGGTTAATAATCATCCTCAATATTTACGCAGAAATTTAACTTCTGCTTTTTCCTCGGCCCTTCTAGAGTCTTGCAAAACAAACGCCGCCAAATAGATTAATACAAGACTCCAGTTTCAATCATCACCCTAGCCTGATTATTACTGTTTCCAGAGGCGCCAAAAGCTTGACCTGAGCTGATATTGATCGCCTGAACATAAGAAAATTCACCACGTAAAAAATACTTACCCACCTGAAATGTAGGTGTAATAGTCGCCGACCAAGCAGAGCTGCCAGGGCCATAAAGCAAATTAGGTGATGTTGCATTTCCTTTTCCGCTCGACCCAATATATTCGAGCCTTAAAGGAAGGCTAAATACGCCATTAGCAATTTTTGGGAATCGATAATTTGTTAAAAGTGCAGCCCCCATTGTCTGGGCACTATTCAAAATTCCAATACTGGGATTTTCTGGGACATTCGTGTATTGAAGGTAAGGGGCAATTAGCCAATGATCTGACTTATAGGTATAGATAGCATTACTTATCTGTGAATTATTTTGAACTATAGGCGTGATAAAAGTATTTATTGATGATGCCTTCACAGAGCCAGTCCAACTTAAACTTGCGCTATTTTGTTCATTTAACTGATAATTTATATTAACGCCTATCCAGTTCAACTGATTTGAATAAAAGCCATCATTTAATGTCACTGCGGCAGTTAGAGGTCCGTCAATATACTGAGACTCAAACCCCCTACTTACATTGCTAGTTTGATTCCAGAGCAAGCCCCGATCAATATTGATATTTTGAAAAGTAAAAGTATTTTCGTAACCCCCAAAAGAATTGAGCTTACCGGCTGTAAATATCCAATTCTTATTGGGTATAAAGGAGAGCGAGGCTAGTGGCACCAAACCAAAGCTGTCAATTGTTTGCCTGTTAGCCCTTTGATAGTTAGTACCTAA